>Ga0194131_10003536_pt1 | contig 24510 bp, 23 predicted proteins | sample TA2KigO120mmetaG_FD_148631 | JGI IMG/M metagenome (GOLD analysis project Ga0194131, IMG submission 148631) | Freshwater microbial communities from Lake Tanganyika, Tanzania - TA2015053 Kigoma Offshore 120m | ecosystem: Environmental > Aquatic > Freshwater > Lake | place: Tanzania: Lake... | reverse complement strand
CCGAGCCCCAGCGCTCGACCCAGCCGTTGGTGTCCAGCAGCCCGCGGAGGACGCCGAGACGCGCGTCGCGGCCGGCGTCGAGGTACGTCTCGGGCACGAAGCGCTCCTCGCTGCGGATGTCCCAGAGGCCCAGCGTCCGGAGCGCGGCGAGCAGCGGCGGCGCGCCGCCGTCCGCGGCCACGATCCGCCACTCGTCGCGCGCGGCGTGGACCAGCGCGTGGCCGTCGCCGAGATGCGCCTGCACGAGCGCGAGCATCTCGGGGTCGGCGGTCGTGAGCGCGACGTAGCCGCCCGACAGCCGGCCGTGGCCGAGCAGGGCGCCGAGAAGCCACGGGTCGACGGGCAGGCGCTCGTCGTGCCCGAGCTCACCCGACGGCGCGTCGATCCAGAGCCGATGGCGATAGCGCTTGGCGCCGAGGAGCTTCGCCACCGCGGCCGTGCTGAGCGTCCGCGGCGTGGGCCAGCCGCGGTAGTGCACGCGCCACAGATGCTCGGCGCTGCACTCCGTGCTCCGGCCGTCCGAGAACGTCAGCCGGTACACCTGCTCCACGCCCTGGGGGAAGATCCCGCTCACGACCGACGGCTGGCCGTCGACCGAGGCGAGCGCGTCGCCGACGCGGAGGTCGCCCATCCGCGCCCAGCCGCCGGGCGTCCGCACGCGCGCGTCGAGCGGCTGCGCCTTCCCCATGCTCGGGCGCGCCGCGATGATGATGAAGTCCGACGGCTGGAACCCCGAGGTCTCCAGATCGAGCTTCTCGAAGCCCGTCGCCACCCCGGTGACGTGCTCCTTCCGCTCGTAGAGGCGCTCGATGTGCTCGAAGGTGCTCTTGAGGATGCGGTTGACCGGGACCGCGCTGCCTTCGAGCCGGCGCTCGGCGAGCGAGAAGATGCGGCGCTCGGCGTCGTCGACGACCGTCTGCACGTCCTCCTTGGCGTCGAACGCCTGCGTGATGATCTGGGTGGAGGTCTGGATGAGGTCGCGGAGCACCGCCATGTCGCGCACGATGCTCGCGTAGGACATGAGGTGGGCGGCGATCGACGCCTGCTCCACGAGCAGCGCCAGCGCGGCGGGGCCGCCCACGAAGTCGAGCTGGTCGCTCCGGCGGAGCTCCTCGCTGAGGGTGATGAGGTCCACCGGCTCGCTGCGGTCGAAGAGCCGCAGCATGGTCTCGAACATCGCGCGGTGGGCTTCGGTGTAGAAGTCGTGCGGGCGCAGGATCTCGATGACGCGCGGCAGGCCTTCACGGCCCTCGAGCAGCATCGCGCCGAGCACGGCCCGCTCGGCGTCGAGATTGTGTGGCGGGATCCGCGCGGGAACTTCGAGAGGGCTCATCCGCGGCACATCGTAAGCGTGGCTCCGATGTGGTCAACGAAAAAAGCGCCGGCGAGCACTTTTGTGGATGGCCTGTGGATGACCGTGTGAACAACTCGACCGGTGAAGTGGATCGCGCGTGGACAACGCGTGGACAGAACCCGACGTCCACGAAAGGTGACGCCGCGCGGACGCGACGCCCGGCGAAAAGCAACGACCCCCGCGGCGAACGCCACGGGGGTCGTGATGCTGCGCCGGTCGCGGGCGGCGGCTAGTCGGAGCGGACGACGCTGACCTTGAGCTGCGCGACGACTTCGGGATGGATGCGGACGCCGACCGTCGTCTCGCCGAGCGTCTTGATGGGCTCGTCGAGCACGATGCGGCGGCGCTCCACCTTGACGCCATTCTTGTCGAGGAAGTCCGCGAGGTCCTGCGAGGTCACGGAGCCGAACAGCTTGCCTTCCTCGGAGGCCTGGCGGCGCTCCTCGAAGCTGAGCGCCTCGATCTTCGCGCGCAGCGCTTCGGCGTCGCTCTTGATGCGGCCCGCCTTGGCGTCCTGCTGGCGCTTGATGTGATCGAGGTTCGCGAGGTTCCCCGCGCTCGCCGTGAGCGCGAGCTTCTTCGGGATGAGGAAGTTGCGGGCGTAGCCGTCGGAGACGTCGCGCACGTCCCCGCGCCGCCCCAGCTTCGAGACGTCGTCGAGCAGGATGACTTTCATGGCTGGTCCTAGTCCGTGGCGGCGTACGGCAGGAGCGCCACCGTGCGCGCGCGCTTGATGGCGTGGGTGAGCTGGCGCTGGTGCCGCGCGCAGCTGCCCGAAATCCGCCGGGGGATGATCTTGCCGCGCTCGGTCACGAAGCTCCGCAGCCGGCGGACGTCCTTGTAGTCGACGAGCTCGACCTTGTCCGCGCAGAACTTGCAGACCTTGCGGCGGCCGAACCGCCGGCGCTTCATCGGTTTCTGGGGCGTCGGAATGGCGCTTCCTCCTCTATCTACCTGGAACCAGAACTAGAACGGGACGTCGTCGTCGCCCGCCGGGGCTTCGTCCGGGAACGGCTGGCTCGCGCCCACCGCGGCCGGGGCGGACCCGCCCGCGCCCTTGGTGCGGCTCATGAACTGGACCCGCTCGGCGACGACTTCCGTGGCGGTGCGCTTCTGGCCGTCCTTGCCTTCCCAGTCGCGCGTCTGGATGCGGCCCTCGACGAAGATTTGACTGCCCTTGTCGAGATACTCGCCGCAGCTCTCCGCCTGCTTGCCCCACACGATCACCGTGAGGAAGCACACCTCCTCACGCTTCTCGCCCGACTGCGTCGTGTAGTTGCGGTTCACGGCCAGGCGCATGTCCGCGACGGCGGAACCGCTCGGCGTGTACCGCAGCTCCGGGGGCTTCGTCAGGTTACCGATCAGCAGCACCTTGTTGAGGCTGGCCATCAGCGGACCTCCTCGAGCACTTTGTCACCCGTGGACGGGGCGTCCCCGACAGGCTGGTCGCCGCCGGCGGGAGAAGCATCTCGAGGCTTGCCGCGGACCTTCTTGCGGATCGGGATCTGGGTCGACAGGAAGCGCAGCACGGTCTCGTTGAGCTTGAGCTGGCGCTCGAACTCCTTGACCATCGCCGGCTCGGCGGAAACTTCGAAGATCGCGTACGTACCTTCACGCTGCTTGTTGATGTCGTACGCGAGGCGGCGCTTCCCCCAGTTTTCGACTGTCGTGACCTCGACGCCGAGGCCCTTCACCGTCTCTCCGAGCTGCGTGAGCAGCGCGGCGCTGTCGTCGTCACTCAAGCCCGCGTTGAGGATCACGAGGATTTCATACGGTCGCAATGCGAACTCACCCCCTCTTGAAGCGCTTAACGATAGCAAACGGCATTACGGGGCGCAAGGTCAACGCCCACAAATAGATACGGCCCGGGCCGCTCGCGCGACCCGGGCCGCCGTGGCCCCCCGGGGGGCCTAGTACATGTCGCCGTGCGGCATCGCGGGCGCCGCCGCCGGCTTCTCTTCCGGAAGCTCGGTGATGAGGGCCTCGGTGGTCAGCAGCAGCGAGGCGATCGACGCCGCGTTCTGCAGGGCCACACGCTCGACCTTGGTCGGGTCGATGATGCCCGCCTGGATCATGTCCACGAACTCCATGGTGTCGGCGTCGAAGCCACGGGTGGCGACGGTCTCCGCCTTCACCTTCTCGACGATCACGCTGCCCTCGAGGCCCGCGTTCTCGACGATGCGGCGGATCGGCTCCTCGAGCGCCCGCCGCACGATGCGGGCGCCGACCGCCTCGTCCCCCTCCAGCTTGAGCTTGTCGACGGCCTTCGCGGCCCGCAGCAGCGACACGCCGCCGCCCGGCACGATGCCCTCTTCGACGGCCGCCCGGGTCGCGTTGAGCGCGTCCTCGACGCGGGCCTTCTTCTCCTTCATCGCGGTCTCGGTCGCGGCGCCGACCTTCACCACCGCGACGCCGCCCGCCAGCTTGGCGAGCCGCTCCTGCAGCTTCTCGCGGTCGTAGTCCGAGGTCGTGTCCTCGATCTGCGTCCGGATCTGCTTGATGCGGGCCTCGATCCCCGCCGACTTGCCCCCGCCTTCGACGATGGTCGTGTTGTCCTTGTCGACGACGATCTTCTTCGCCTTGCCGAGGTCCTCGAGCTTGATGTTCTCGAGCTTGATGCCGAGGTCCTCGGTGATCGCCTTGCCGCCGGTCAGGATCGCGATGTCCTCGAGCATGGCCTTCCGGCGATCCCCGAAGCCCGGCGCCTTGACCGCGACGGTGTTGAGCGTGCCGCGCAGCTTGTTCACCACGAGGGTGGCGAGCGCTTCGCCTTCGATGTCCTCGGCGATGATCAGGAAGGGACGCCCGGCGCGCGCGACCTGCTCCAGCAGCGGGAGCATGTCCTTCATCGCGGAGAGCTTCTTCTCGTAGATGAGGATGATCGCGTCTTCCATGACGGCTTCCATGCGCTCGGCGTCCGTCACGAAGTACGGCGAGAGGTAGCCGCGGTCGAACTGCATGCCCTCGACCACGTCCAGCACGGTGTCGGCCGACTTCGACTCCTCGACCGTGATCACGCCGTCCTTGCCGACCTTCTCCATCGCCTCGGCGATCAGGTTGCCGATCGTCTTGTCGTTGTTCGACGCGATCGTCGCGACCTGGGCGATCTCCTTCTTGTCCTTCGTCGACTTCGAGAGCTTCTTCAGCTCCTCGCTGACCGCCTCGACCGCGGCCTCGATCCCGCGCTTCAGCCCCATCGGGTTCGCGCCGGCCGTCACGTTCTTCAGGCCCTCGCGGAAGATGGCCTGCGCGAGCACCGTCGCCGTCGTGGTGCCGTCACCGGCGAGGTCGGAGGTCTTCGACGCGACCTCCTTCAGCATCTGCGCGCCCATGTTCTCGTAGGCGTCCTTCAGCTCGATCTCCTTGGCGACGGTGACGCCGTCCTTGGTGATCGTCGGGCTGCCGAACTTCTTGTCGATGACGACGTTCCGGCCCTTCGGACCCAGCGTGGCCTTCACGGCCTCCGCCAGGATGTTGACGCCGCGGAGCAGGGCGGCCCGCGCGTCCTCGTCGAACTTCAGCTGCTTCGCCATGGATTCACATTCCTCCTGTGGGTGAGAGAGAGCTACTCGAGGATGGCGAGAACGTCTTCCTCGCGAAGGATCAGGTATTCCTTGTCCTCGATCTTGACCTCGGACCCCGAGTACTTGCCGAAGAGGATGCGGTCGCCCGCCTTGACGTCGAGCGGGATCTTCTTGCCGTCCTCGGTCACCTTGCCGTTGCCGGCGGCGATGACCTTGCCCTCCTGGGGCTTCTCCTTGGCGGTGTCGGGGATGATGATGCCGCCCTTCTTGACCTCGCCTTCCTCGAGCCGTTCGACGAGGATGCGGTCGTGCAGCGGACGAATCTTCTGCGCCATTGCTTGCGCCTCCTGGGTTGGCTGTGATGGACCTGCGTTGTGGCGTCCGGCAGAATGCACCGCTGGTATCGGTGATGGTGCTGCCTTAGCACTCAACAAAAGCGAGTGCTAGTATGGCGCGTTTTCCGGGGGCGGCAAGCAAAAATATCGGGAGGCCATGATGGCCAAGAACATCTTGATTTCCAGAGGCTTATCCGACGAGGCGCTGCCGCTCATCCCCAAGGACGTGACCGTGGACCTGAACGGGCACGAGCATTCCCTGACTCGCCCGGAGCTCCTGGCGCGGCTCCGCGGCAAGCACGGGCTGATCTGCCAGATCACCGACACGATCGACGACGAGGTCCTCGCGACGCCCGGTCTCCAGGTCGTCTGTAACGTGGCCGTCGGCTACAACAACATCGACGTCGCCGCCGCGAAGCGCCGCGGCGTGGTCGTCACGAACACGCCCGACGTCCTCACCGAGACCACCGCGGACTTCGCGTGGGCCCTCCTGATGGCGGCGGCGCGCCGGGTGGTCGAGGCCGACGCCTACGTCCGCGCCGGCACGTGGACCCGGTGGCAGTGGGACCTGCTCTGGGGCCAGGACGTGCACGGCAAGACCCTCGGCGTGCTCGGCTTCGGCCGGATCGGCCGCGCGGTGGCGCGCCGTGCGCTCGGCTTCGACATGCGCGTGCTCTATCACGACGTCGTGCGCTGCGCGCCGGAGGTCGAGCGCGAGCTGAGAGCGACCTACGTCGACAAGGAGACGCTGCTCCGCGACGCCGACTTCGTCACCCTCCACGTGCTCTTCTCCGCGGAGACGAAGCACCTCGTGGACGAGCGCGCGCTCCGGAGCATGAAGAAGAGCGCCGTGCTCGTGAACGCGGCGCGCGGGCCGATCGTCGACGAGGCCGCGCTCGTGCGGGCGCTCACCGAGCGGTGGATCGCGGCCGCCGGCCTCGACGTGTTCGAGGAGGAGCCGAAGGTCCACCCCGGCCTCCTGGGGCTGACGAACGTCGTGATGGCGCCGCACATCGCGAGCGCCTCGTTGGACACGCGCATCGCGATGTCGACGCTGGCCGTGAAGAACTGTCTGGCGGTCCTCGAGGGCAAGCCGGCGCTGACGCCGGTTACGTAGCCAGCCGGCGCGTGAGCCGCGCGAGCCGGTAGCTCAACGCGTCGACGATCCGTGCCGGCGCGCCGGCGGCCCCCGCGAGATCGAGGGCACGGGTGACGACGTCGCGCGCGGTCGCCAGATCGCGCACGCGGTGCTCGTGGAACTTCGCGAGCTCCTCCCACGGCTGCGGGTCGAAGGCGCGCGCCGTCGTCGCCGCTTCCCACAACGCGCACGCCGTGGCCCACCGCGCGCGCCGCTTCTCCCACCGCGCGAGGCGCAAGCGGACCGCGTGCGCGGCGTCGCCGTCCAGCCCCGCGGCGAGCGCCGCGTCGTAGTACGCGCACGCGCGCTCCACGTCGGTGGGCTCCCACAGCCGTCCGAGCCCCGCCTGTTCGTCCGCGGTCAGCGCCAGCGCCCCGCCCGCCACGGCACGCCCGAGCCAGCCGAGCAGCCCGACGAGGGCGAGCACGTCGTGGCGGTTGTGCGCGAGCACCTCGCGCAGGGGCTCCGCGCGCCTGCGCCGGAGGAACTCGAAGTACAGCGAGGGGATCGCCGACCCCGGGACGTCCTGCGCGCGGGCCTCGCGCAGGACGCGCGCCTCCAGCGTGCTGAGGCGGCAATCCTCCAGCGCGCCGCCCCACACCCGGCGCGAGGCGCGCATGAGGTCGATGTGCGGGATCGCCGCCGGCCACCGCCGCCGCTGCAGGATGAAGCGCGTCTCGAGCAGCGGCACGTCGAAGCCGCCGCCGTTGTAGGTCACGATGCCCGTGGCGCCGGTCACGAGCGGCGTGAGCGCGGCGACGAGCGCGGCCTCTTCGTCGAGATCGCGCATGAAGAGCTGGGTGACGCGCAGCCGCGCGCCGTCGATGCGCGCGACGCCCACCAGGAATGCGTACGTCCCGGTGCCCCCCGACAGGCCGGTCGTCTCCGTGTCGAGGAACACGAGACCGCGCGGATCGACGTCGGTCTCGAGCGCGGGCGTGAGAACGCGGAGCGTCGCCGGGGCGATGCCGGCGATCTCCCCGACGGGCACCGGCCCGTACGGCGTCTCGAGCGGCACGTCGTGGTGGACGGCGAGCACGGCGCCCGCCTCGGTCTCGAGGATCTCGCCGCCGAGCACGACGTGGGCCGGCTCAGGCGCGGCGCGGGGCGGCCGGGATCCTTCGATGCGTCGGATGACACGGCGGAGGTCGTCGAGCGCTGGCACGCCGGGTCAGGACGCGAGGACGTCGAGGATGGCGCCCGCCGTCGCCTTCGCGCGCCGGCCGACCTCGTTCACCGGGCCGACGCACGACGGACAGCCCCAGGCGCAGGGGCACGCGCGCAAGGTGTCGCGCGAGTGCTGGACGAGCTCGGGCAGCACTTCGAAGAGCCGCTCGGCGAGGCCGATGCCGCCGGCGTGCGCGTCGTAGAGGTAGATCGTCGGGTTGAACGTCTCCGCGTCCAGCAGCCGCCGGCGTGTCGACTCGCCGGTGGCGACCGTTTTCCCGGCCTCGGCGGGCGTGGTGTCGCCGAGCCAGGCACCGAGGTCGCGGTAGTCGCACAGCAGGAAGATCGGCGCCAGGTGGTGGAGCAGGTGCGTGACCCCGCGCAGCCCGTCGATGAGCTCCTCGCGTGACGGGCTCACGCGCCCCAGCGCGTCGGGCGGCAGGGTGATCCACACGCTGGTCGTCTGCTTCTCCTGCTGCGGCAGCTCGACCTCGCCCGAGCCGACGTTCTCCAGGGTGCCCATCTTGATCTTCTTGAACCCGACCACCTTCTCCGCCACGAGGACCTCGCCCTGCTCCACGACCGACGCCGCCCGTGGGCGCTCGTCGAGCCGGCGCAGGATCCAGACGCCCTGGGCGCTGATCGCGTCCGTGAAGTAGTCCACGTTCACGCGCTTGACGTAGGCGACCTTCTCCTCGTCCTCGCGGAAGCGGAGCTCCTGCACCTCGTAGGGCACGCTCTCCACGAGGTAGATCGCCTTCGGGTAGATCGTGGCGAACGCGCTGCCCCAGTCGACCTCCGCGATGATCTGCCGGCGCTTCGTCTGCTTGTCGTCGCGCGCGGTCGTGTCGATGACGAGGAAGTTGTCCGTCGTCACCGTGCGCAGCGAGATGTGGTCGGCGGGGTACGTCTCGTTCGCCCAGTGCCAGCGCGTGCCCGCGCGATGCAGGACGCCCGCGTCCTCGAGCGCGGCCAGCTCGCGCCGCACCTCGCGAGCGCCGAACGCCTCGCCGTCCACGAACGGCAGCTCGAACGTCGCGCACTTGAGATGGTTCACGAGGATGAACGGGTTGTCGGGATTGACGCGCGCGTGCTCGGGGCTCGCCCCGAAGAGATAGTCGGGGTGGCTCATCATGAACTGGTCGAGCGGCGCGCTCGTGGCGACGAGGATCGCCGCCGAGGCCTCGGTGCGGCGTCCCGCGCGCCCGGCCTGCTGCCAGAGCGAGGCGATCGTCCCCGGATACCCGGCGAGCACCGCGACGTCGAGGTGGCCGATGTCCACGCCGAGCTCGAGCGCGTTGGTCGACACGACGCCCAGCACGTCGCCGTCGCGCAGCCCCTGCTCCACCGCGCGCCGCCGCGTCGGCAGATACCCACCCCGATAGCCGCGCACGACGCCGCTGTCGCCGACCGTGTCGGCCACGCCGCTCTTGATCGCCGTGAGCAGCACCTCGGTCGAGAGCCGGCTCTGCGCGAACACGATGGTGGGAATGCGCTCGCGGAGAAAGCGGAGCGCGAGGTGCGCCGCTTCGCCGAGGTACGGCGCGCGAATGCCCAGCTCCGGGTTCACGACCGGCGGGTTGTAGCAGAGGAAGAGCTTGTCGCCCGTGGGCGCGCCGCTCTCCGCGACCTCGCGCACCGGCGCGCCGGTGATGTGCTCGGCGTGCTCGCGCGGGTTCGCGATCGTGGCGGACGCCATGATGAACCGCGGGTCGGCGCCGTAGTGCCGGCAGACGCGCCGAAGGCGCCGCACCACGTTGGACACGTGGCTGCCGAACACGCCGCGGTAGGCATGCAGCTCGTCGATGACGACGTACGTCAGGTTCTGGAAGAGCGTGGCCCACTTCGTGTGGTGCGGCAGGATCCCGGAGTGCAGCATGTCCGGGTTCGTGAGCACGAGGTTGGCCCGCGCGCGCACGGCGCGCCGGGCGTCCTGCGGCGTATCGCCGTCGTAGGTGAACATCCGCATCTCGGGCAGGTGCTTGGCGAGCTGCTCGAGCTCCGCGAGCTGGTCCTGCGCGAGCGCCTTCGTGGGGAACAGATAGAGGACGCGCGCGTCGGGCGAATGGAGCAGCGCCTGCAGGACCGGCAGGTTGTAGCAGAGCGTCTTGCCCGAGGCCGTCGGGGTGACCACGACGACGTTCTCGCCCTGCTCGACGTGCTCCCAGGCCCGTGCCTGGTGCGCATACAGCTCGGTGATGCCGCGCGCGCGGAGCGCGTCGACCAGCCGGGGATCGAGCGAGTCGGGAAACGGGGCGACGACGGCGGCGCGCGCGGGGAAGTGGCGGGTGGCGGCAACGCAGGAGCCGGTCGAGCGCGACACCAGAATGTCGTCGAGGATCTCGCCGAGCATCGCCGGCAATCTATCACGTCACCTGTATAGTGGCGTAAGAATGCGCCTCGACCTGTGGGGTCCCCCGGTGGCCTGGACGGCCGTCATCTTGTGGCTGGCCTCGGACGCCGGCAGCGCCGAGCAGACGAGCCGGCTCATCCTCCCGATGCTGCGGGCGCTGCTTCCCGGCGCCTCCCCGGAGCAGCTCGCCACCCTGCACGTCCTGCTCCGCAAGGCCGCGCACTTCGTCGAGTACGCCCTCCTCGCGTGGCTGTGGGGCCGGGCGCTCGTGGTGGGCCGCGGAATCGCGCCGCGGTCGGCCGCGGTCTCCGCGTGGGCGATGGCGACCGCGTGCGCGGCGATCGACGAGAGCGTGCAGGCGTGGCACCCCTCGCGCGTGGGCAGCGTCGGCGACGTGCTGATCGACACGGCGGGCGCGCTCGCGGCCGCCGGGTGGTGGTGGCGGCGCCCTACACCTTCAGTCGCGGATCGAGGGTGTCCCGCAGCCCGTCACCGAACAGGTTGATCCCGAGCACGGTGACGAGGATCGCGAGCCCCGGGAAGGTGGCCAGCCACCACGCCGTCGAGATGTAGACCCGGCCGTCCGCGAGCATCCCGCCCCAGGTCGGCGTCGGCGGCTGCACCCCGAGCCCGAGGAACGACAGCGCGGACTCGATGACGATGACGCGCGCCATGTCGAGCGTCGCCACCACCAGCCACGGCGTCAGCGCGTTCGGCAGGATGTGCCGCAGCACCACGCGGACGTCGCGGCTGCCGAGGGCCTGCGCGGCCTGCACGAACTCGCGCTCGCGCAGCGAGAACACCGCGGCGCGCACGACGCGCGCGTACACGACCCAGCTCGACACGCCGATCACGATGATGATCGTCTGCAGGCTCGCGCCCAGCACGCCGATGACCGCGATCGCGAGCAGGATGAACGGGAAGGCGAGCTGGATGTCGGCCAGGCGCATGAGCACGTCGTCGATCCAGCCCCCGAAGTAGCCGCCGAGCAGCCCCGCGGCCATGCCGAGCACGCCGGAGATCACCACCGCCGCGAACCCGACGAGGAGCGCGGGCTGCGCGCCGTAGATCACGCGCGCGAGCAGATCGCGCCCGAGGTGGTCGGTGCCGAGCGGATGCAGGCGTCCCGCGGGATCGCGCTCGCCCGGCGCCTTGAGCCGCTGGGTGACGTCCTGCTCGATCGGGTCGAAGGGGGAGATCCACGGCGCCGCGAGCGAGGTCAGGATGACGATCGCCATCACCACCAGCCCGAAGAGCGCGGTCCGGCGCCGGGTGAGGCGTGCGAGGAAGACGAGCCACTGGGGGCGCAGCGGCGCGAGGTCGGTCGCGGCGACGGCGGGGACGACCGCGCTCACCGCAGGCGGATCCGCGGGTCGAGGTACGTGTAGAGCAGGTCGACGAAGAGGTTCACCAGCACGAACGTGGCGGAGAGCGTGAACACCGCGGCCTGCACCACGGGGTAGTCGCGGTTGTAGATCGCCTGCACCGAGAGCCGTCCCACGCCGGGCCACGCGAAGATCGTCTCGGTGATCACCGAGCCGCCCAGCAGCGTGCCGAGCTCGATGCCGACGATGGTGACGATGGGGATCGCCGCGTTCTTGAGCGCGTGCTTCCACACCACCGGCGGGTTCGCGACGCCCTTCGCCCGCGCGGTGCGGATGTAGTCCTGGTTCAGGACCTCGAGCATGCCGGAGCGCGTGAGCCGCGTGATGCGCGCGGTCGTGAAGAGCCCGAGGGTCACCGCGGGCAGCACCATGTGCTGCCATTCGCCGCGTCCCGACGACGGCAGGAAGTTCCACTGCACCGAGAACAGCAGGATCAGCATGATGCCGAGCCAGAACGTCGGCATGGACTGGCCGAGGAGGGCGACGACCGTGGAGATGTAGTCGACGATCGTGTTGCGCCGCACGGCGGAGAGGATGCCCGCCGGGATGGCCAGACACAGCGCGATGAGCAGCGCGGCGCCGGACAGCTCGAACGTCGCCGGCATCCGCTCCATCACGAGGTCGAAGGCGGGCTCACCGTGGCGGATGGACTGCCCGAAGTCGCCGCGGAGCGCGCCGTAGAGGAAGCGGCCGTACTGGACGAAGAACGGCCTGTCGAAGCCGTTCACCCGCCGGAACGTCTCGATGTCCTCGAGCGTCGCGTCGGGCGGCATCAGCACGAGCGCCGGGTCGCCGGTCAGGAACAGGATGCCGAAGACGACGAAGGAGACGCCGAGCAGGACGAGCAGCGATTGGAGCACGCGCCGCGCGAGGTAGACCTTCATGCGCGCCGCAGGCGTGCGACGGCTTCGATGTGGGGCGTCTGCGGGAACATGTCGACGGGCTGCACCCACTCGAGCGCGTAGCCCCGGCGGACGAGGTCGCCGGCGTCCCGCGCGAGCGTCGCGGGATTGCACGAGACGTAGACGATGCGCGCGGGGGCCATCGCGGCCAGCGTCGCGAGCGCCTTCGGATGGAAGCCCGCGCGCGGCGGATCGGCGACCACGACGTCCGCGACGACGCCCTGGCGCACGAGCTCCGGCAGCACGTCGCGGACCTCGCCCGCCAGGAACGTGCAGTTGTCGATGCCGTTCGCGCGCGCGTTGCGCGTGGCGTCCGCGACGGCGGGGGCGACGAGCTCGACGCCGTACACGTGGCGGCTCCGGCGCGCGAGGAGCAGGCTGATCGCGCCGGTGCCGGCATAGAGGTCGATGACGGTCTCCGTGCCGGTCAGCGCGCACGCGTCGCCCACGAGGCCGAACAGGCGCTCCGCCTGGACGGTGTTGGTCTGGAAGAAGGAGTTCGCCGAGATCTGGAAGTCGACGCCGTCGAGCGTCTCCGTGATCGTGTCGCGCCCGAGCAGCAGGTGCTCCTCGGTCCCGACGGCGACGCTGGCCTTCTTGTCGTTGACGTTCAGCACCGCGCTCGCGGTGGCGGGGACGCGGGCGCGCACCTGCTCGGCGACGGGGCCGAGCGCTTCGACGTCGGGCGCGCTCGCCACGAAGTTCACCATCGCCTGCCCGGTGCGGAACCCTTCGCGGAGCGTGACGAAGCGCAGCAGGCCACGCGGCTCGCCCGTCGCCGACGGCTCGTAGGCGGCGATGCCGCGCGCGCGCACCGCCTCGCGCGTCGCCGCGAGCAGCGCGTTCATCGTGTCGGACTGCAGCAGGCACCGGTCGATGTCGATGACGGCGTCGTAGCGCTCCGCCTCGTGCAGGCCGAGCGCGGGCCCGGCGGGCGACGGCGCCACCGTGAACTCCATCTTGTTGCGATACCCATAGACGGCGGGCGCGGGAAGGATCGGACGGAGCTCGAACGGCGGCAGCCCGCCGAGCCGCTCGAGACAGTCGCGGACCTGCTTCTCCTTGAAGGCGAGCTGCGCCGCGTAGTCGAGATGCTGGAGCCGGCAGCCGCCGCAGCGCCCGAAGTAGGCGCACGGCGCGGCCACCCGCTGCGGCGACGGCACCTCGACGCGCTCGATGACCCCGCGGCCGTACCGGGCGCGGGCCTCGGTCAGCCGCACCGTGAGCTCGTCGCCGGGCAGGCCGCCCCGCACGAAGATCACGTAGCCGTTGATCCGACCGACGCCCTCCCCGCCGAACGCCAGGTCGTCGATCGAGACACGCGTGGCGTCGCCTCGACGGGGTTTTGGCATAACACCGGGAAATATAAGGGCCGGTCCCAAGCGAGTCAATTTGCCCGGGTGGCGACCGCTCCCGAGCCGGGAGTATAGTAGCGATCCATGAGCAGGCCCGCGCCGCGCGCCGTCGGTGAGCTGTTGTCGAGCGCGCTGCCCCAGATGGGCGACCGTCTGACCGAGTTCCGGATCCGCCGGGCCTGGGCCTCCGTGGTCGGCCGCGACCTCGCCCGCCGCACGCGCCCCGACGGCCTCGTCAACGGCACGCTCCGCGTCGTCGTCGACAACTCCCCCTGGCTGCACGAGCTCACGCTGCGCGAGGCGGACCTGGCGAGCATGATCCGCGCGCGGTTCCCCGAGGTCCAGACGCTGAAGCTGGGGCTGGCGGCGCTCGGGACGGAGCGCGCGGCCGACGCGGCGCCGGCGCCGCGTCCCGTGCCGCTCACGGCGGCCGATCGCGCCGACATCGACGGCGCGGTGGCCGCGATCGCCGATCCCGAGGTGGCCGACACCGCGCGACGCCTCATGACCACGGCCCGGCGGTTCCCCAGATCCCGTCAACCGTCGACGCCGCCGCGTGCCGGCTCGCGAGGTGCCGTGTGAAGATCGTCCTCCTGCTCGCCCTGCCCCTGCTCGCGGGCTGCGCCGCGTCCACCGCGGGCTCGCGCGCGTCGTCCCAGGAGGGGCCCACGCGCGTCGCCGTGGCGACCGACGCGCGCAGTCAGGCCTACTACCACTACACGGTCGCGCAGATCCTCGCGCAGGGCGGCCGCTTCAAGGAAGCGATCGCGCCGCTCCGCGAGGCGCTCGAGCGGGACCCCGAGTCCGCGATGCTGTGGATGCAGCTCGCGCAGTGGCTCGCGCGTACCGACGCGCCCGACGAAGCGACGCAGGCCGCGCGCAAGGCCGTGGAGCTCGCGCCGGGCTCGTCCGCGCCGCATCTGGCGCTCGCCGAGCTCCTCCGCGCGCAGAAGAAGTGGACGGAGGCGGAAGCCGAGCTCGAGAAGGTGATCGCGATCAACCCCGGCGCCGAGGAGGCGTACCTCACGCTCGCGCGCTACCAGGTCGAGCAGAAGCAGTTCGACCGCGCGCGCGCCGTCCTGCTCCGGCTCGCGGAGAAGTTCCCGCGGTCCGCGCAGGCGCAGTTCCTGCTCGGGCGTCTCGCCATCGAGGCCGAAGCGTGGGACGAGGCCGTCACGCGCCTCTCGAGCGCGGTCGAGCTCGACACCGACCACGACGGCGCGTGGACCGCCCTCGGCTACGTGCACGAGTCGCGGCGCAACCCCGAGAAGGCGGTGGAGGTCTACCGGCGGGCCGCGCGCGCCAATCCGGAGAACCCCGCGTTCATCGAGCGCCTGGGCGACCTCCTGATCCGCCTCGGCCGCTACGACGAGGCGCGCACGGAGATCGAGAGCCTCGCCGAGGCCGCGCCGCGCGACCCGCGCCTCTGGATGAAGCTCGGCGCGGTGTACTACGAGCAGAAGCAGTGGGAGCGCGCGATCGAGGCGTTCCGCCGGGTCATCACGCTCGAGCCGGGCAACATGCGCGCGCGGTACTTCCTCGCGACGACGTACATGGACGGCGGGCGCGACGACGAGGCGCGCGGCGAGCTCGAGCGCATCCTGCGGGTCGATCCCCGCTCGGTCGACGCGCGGGTGCAGCTCGGCTTCCTCCACGGCCGCGCCAAGCGCTACGACCAGGCGATCGCGGTGCTGCGCGAGGCCGTGAACCTCGAGCCCAAGAAGCCGGAGCTCTTCCTCTACCTCGGCAGCGCGTACTTCCGGGCGAAGGAGTACGACCGCGCGGTCGAGACGATCCAGGAAGGGCTGATCCTCGACGACAAGCACAAGGAGCTGCACTTCCAGCTCGGCGTCGTCCGCGAGAAGCAGGGCAAGTTCGACGACGCCGTGCGCGCGTTCCGCCGCGTCATCGCGCTCGATCCGAACCACGCGGAGGCCCACAACTACGTCGGCTACATGTACGCCGAGCGCGGCCAGAACCTGGACGAAGCCGTGAAGCTCATCGCGCGCGCGCTCGAGCTCGAGCCCGAGAACGGCTACTTCATCGACAGCCTCGGCTGGGCGTACTACCAGCAGGGCAAGTATCCCGAAGCGCTCCGCGAGCTGAAGCGCGCCGTGGAGCGCACGAAGGAAGACCCGGTCATCCTCGAGCATCTCGGCGACGCCTACGTGAAGAACGGGCTGGACTCCGAGGCGATCGCCGCCTGGGAGAAGGCGCTCAAGCTCGATCCCTCGGCCGACGGCGTGAAGAAGAAGCTGGAGGACCTGCAACAGCGCCGGACCCGGGGGAAGAGTGACCGCTCCAAGGCATCGCAGTAGCGTCCTGCTCCTCGTCGCGCTCCTCGCCGCCGGCTGCGCCATCGCGCCGCCGCCGCCGCGGGCCGCGATTCCCCCACCCGAGCGGCGCGCGGTGGCGCTGCTCACGCAGCGGGCGCGCGACTTCACCGACCTCCGTACGCTCGCGGACGTCTCCGCGCAGCGCGGCACCGAGCGCTACCGCATGCGCAGCGTCGTGCTGGCGAAGGCCCCCGCGTCGGTGCGCTTCGAGGCGCTGTCCCCGCTCGGCAGCCCGCTGCTCGTCGCCACGATTCACGACGGCCGCCTGACCGCCTACGACGCGGTGAACGACGAAGCGACGGTCGGCCCGGCCACCGCGGACGCCGCCGCGCGGCTGCTGGGGCTGCCTTTCGAGCCCGAGGACCTGGTCGGCGTGCTTTCCGGACGCCCCGCGCCGCCGAAGGACCTGCGCGAGGTCACGCTGATGGCCGACGACGCCGACGGCCCGTCGGTGAGCCTGGTCGGCGCGGTCAACACCCAGCGCGTGTGGATGGACCTCGAGACCGGTGTCGTGCGCCAGCTCGAGATCTCCGGCGGCCGCGGGGACGCGAGGATCGTCTTCCGCCGCGATCCGGCCGCCGCGCTGACGGGCTTCGAGGCCACCGCGGCGCTCGGCTTCGTGAAGACCACGGTGCGCTACGACAACCCCCTGCTCGGCGCGGGAATCGAGCCGGAGCGGTTCGTCTTCACGCCTCCCAAATCCGCGAAAATACGAGCGATCCGTTGACGGTCGCGCGGAGGGCGTGCTAGCCTGCCCTGCCTTGTCGACCCGGGTGGGCCGTCGTCGTCGCGTGAGCCTCACGGCGGCCGCCAAGGTCAACCTCGCGCTCGAGGTCCTCGGGAAGCGTCCTGACGGGTATCACGAGCTCGCCACGGTCCTGCAAACCGTGGACTTGATGGACCGGCTCGTGCTGGAGGACGCCGACGAGCTCGCGCTGACGACCTCGTCGGCGGACGTCCCCGCCGACGGCGGCAACCTCGCGCTGCGGGCGGCCGTGGCGCTGCGCGAGGCGACCAAGGTGGAGCGCGGCGTGCGGGTGCACCTCGAGAAGCGGGTCCCGGTCGCCGCGGGGCTCGGGGGCGGCTCGTCGGATGCGGCGGCGGTGCTGCTGGGCCTGAACCGGCTGTGGGGACTCAGGTGGCCGCTGGCCCGCCTCGCTGAAGTGGCGGTGACGCTGGGGATGGACGTACCGTTCTTCCTCAGGGGCGGGGTGGCGCTCGGCACCGGCCGGGGCGAGCAGCTGACGCCGCTGGCGGGCATGCCGCTGGCGCTGGTGCTGGTGAGCCCCGGCACGCCCCTGAGCACCGCGGCGGTGTACGGCCGGGTCACGCCGGCGATGTACTCGAGCGGGGCGGAGGCGCGGCGGATGGCGGCGGCGCTGCGCACGAGGAAGCCCGGCGAGGTGGCCGCAAGCCTTTACAATGGCTTGGAGGCCGCGGCGGCCGGGGCGCATCCTGACCTGACGCGGATGCGAGCCGCGCTGATGGCGGCGGGGGCGTTGGGCGTGTTGATGTCGGGCAGCGGTCCGACGATGTTCGGGGTCGCGCGGTCGTTCGAACAGGCGCGGCAGATCCGGGCCCGGCTCGTGCGGGGGTCCTGGCGCTGCTGGGCGGTTCGAACGCTGAGCGGCCCGGCGGTACGGATCCGGGGGGTTCGGGGGTCCTGAGTTGCGGGGCCCCCGTGTTCATGACACTGGGGCGTGGCCAAGCGGCAAGGCGCGGGACTTTGGATCCCGTATTCGGAGGTTCGAATCCTCCCGCCCCAACCATGTGCGGACGCTCGATCGAAGGACGGGGCCCATGATGACGAAGGAGCTGAAGCTCTTCTCCGGCACCGCGCACCGCGGCCTCACGGCCGAGATCGCGCAGTATCTCAAGCTGCCGGTCGGCGACGCCGACGTGACGCGGTTCTCCGACGGCGAGGTCTTCGTCCAGATCAACGAGAACGTGCGCGGCTCGGACATCTTCATCGTGCAACCGACGTGTCCGCCCGTGAACGACAACCTCATGGAGCTGCTCATCATGGTCGACGCGTTCAAGCGCGCGTCGGCGGGACGGATCACCGCGGTGCTGCCGTACTACGGCTACGCGCGCCAGGACCGGAAGGTCCAGCCGCGCGTGCCGATCACGGCCAAGCTGGTGGCCGATCTCCTCGCGGCGGCAGGCGTCGATCGCGTGCTCGCGCTCGACCTGCACGCGGGGCAGATCCAGGGGTTCTTCAACGTGCCGGTGGACCATCTCTTCGCGGGCCCGCCGGTCATCGTCGACTACCTGAGCAAGAAGACCTTGCGTGATCCGGTCGTGGTCGCGCCGGACGCGGGCGGCGTGGAGCGCGCGCGCGCGATCGCCAAGCGCCTCAACGCGGGGCTCGCCATCATCGACAAGCGCCGTGACGGGCCGAACGTCGCCGTCGTCATGCACCTCATCGGCGACGTGCGCGACAAGGACGCGATCGTGATCGACGACATGATCGACACGGCCGGCACGCTCGTGCAGGCGGTGGGGGCGCTCGAGCGCGAGGGCGCGCGGCGCATCATCGCCGGCGGCGTGCACGCGGTCCTCTCGGGGCCCGCGGTGGACCGCCTGCGGACGGCGCCGCTGGAAGAGATCGTGCTCACGAACTCGATCCCCCTCGCCCCCGACAAGGTGCTGCCGACCATGACGGTGCTCACGGTGGCGCCGCTGCTGGGCGAGGCGATCCGCCGGATTCACGACGAGGAGTCGGTCTCGACGTTGTTCGCGTAACGACCAGGGCAAAGGAGCGAGCAAGCCATGCAGATGCAGGAACTGACGGTCATGCCGCGGGACGGCAAAGGTAAGCAGGCGGCCAAGCGCCTGCGGCGTGAGGGGCGCGTCCCCGCCGTGCTGTACGGCGGCGCCGCGCCGCAATCGATCTCGGTGGATCCGAAGACCGTGCTCAAGATGCTCCAGGGGCACGAGGGCAGCACGCAGCTCTTGAACCTCACGTTCGAGGGCAACGGCCGCGCCGCCACGTTGGCGATCATCCGCGACATGCAGTTCGACCCGGTCTCGGAGCACCTGCTGCACGTCGACCTCCAGGAAGTCTCGGCGGACCGGGCGATCAACGTCCACGTCGCCGTGCATCCCGTGGGCGAGGCCGTCGGCGTGAAGGACACGAAGGGCATCCTGAACCTCGTGCTCCACGAGCTCGAGATCTCGTGTCTGCCGACGAACATCCCCGCGCGCATCGACGTCGACGTGACGAGCCTCGCCATCGGCGACGTGCTCACGGTCGGCGACATCACGCCGCCCGAGGGCGTGCGCATCCTGAACGACAAGGGCCAGGCCATCGCGACCGTCTCGCCGCCGATGGCGGAAGAGGAAGCGGCGCCCGCGGCCGTGACCAGCGCGGCGCCGACGGCGAGCGCGGAGCCCGAAGTGCTCACCGAGCGGAAGCCGAAGGACGACGCGGCCGACGACAAGAAGGCCGGCAAGAAGTAGCCCGGGGGCCGCGCGCGTGGCCCACGTGGTGGTGGGGCTCGGCAATCCGGGCCCGGAGTACCAGGACACCCGCCACAACGTGGGCCAGCGCGTGGTCGATCACCTCGCCGCGCGCCTGCGCGGCACGTTCCGGCGCGCCTCCGACACCCTCGTCGCGCAGATCCGCTGGCGCGGGGACACCGTCCACCTGGTCAAGCCCCTGTCGTTCATGAACGTGACGGGCCCGTCCGTGCGGCGGGCGCTCGCGCGGCTCGGCGCCGAGCCGATCGAGCTCGTCCTGGTCTACGACGACATCGACATGGAGCTCGGCAAGGTGCGCACGCGGCTCAAGGGCAGCGCGGGCGGCCACAACGGCGTGAAGTCCGTCATCGACGCGCTGGGCACCGACGAGATCAAGCGCGTGAAGATCGGCATCGGCCGCCCCGCGCACCGGGGCGACGTCCCCGACCACGTGCTCACCACCTTCGAGGCGGACGAAGCGCCGGTCGTCGACGCGGCCGTCGAGAGCGCGGCCGACCGCGTGCTGGAGCTGGTGAGCCGATCGGGGCGCTGAGCCCGGCCTACCGGACGAGGACGAGGAAGCCGCCGAGCGCGCCCAGCGCGACGAGCACGGCGTAGCCGACGGGGCTCGCGAGCGCGCGGCGGCTGGGGACGCCGGCGTCGACGATCGCGAAGACGCCGGCCTCGAGCGCGACCGCGCCCCTCTCGATCCCCCGCCCCACGCGCACCACCGCCCGCCCGGCCGCGCGATACACGCGGTCCATGTCGAGCGTGATCGTCGCCTTCCGCGCGAGCGCGCCGCGCGCGAGGACGAACGCGAGCGTGGTCCCGGCGAGGAGCTCGAGCGTCTCGATGACGTGCGCGCCGGTGTACGGCACGTACCCGACGTCGAACGGCAGCAGCCGATAGAGCAGGCCCGGCGCCACGCCGAGCAGCACGCACAGCGCCGCGGCGAGCGCCATCGCCGCCGTCATCCCGGCCGGCACCGGCGACGCGACGCCGGTCCGCGACGGCCCGCCGAACACCAGCGCGGGAAGCTTGAGGCCGACGCTGAGGAACGTGCCGACCGAGGCGACCGTGAGCAGCCAGGCGACGGCCGGCGCCGCGGCCGCGTCCGCCGCCGAGACGATCATCGCCTTGCTCACGAAGCCGTTGAGGAGCGGCGCGCCCGAGATGGAGAGGGCGCCCACCATGTACAGCGCCGCCACCGCGGGCAACGGGCGCGCGAGCCCGCCGAGCCCGCTGAGGCGGCGGCGTCCCGTCGCGTGCACGATGCTCCCCGTCGCCATGAACAGGAGGCCCTTGTAGAGGATGTGACAGAAGGCGTGCGCCACCACGCCGCTGAGCGCGAGCGGCGTCCCGAGGCCCACGCCGGCGACCATGTAGCCCACCTGGCTCACGATGTGATAGCCGAGGAGCTTGCGCATGTCGTCTTCGAGGATCGCGAAGACGACGCCCCAGACGGCCATGACACACCCCGCCCAGACGAGGAGCTCCGTCCCCGGGAACACGCGCGCCAGCGCGTAGACGGCCGCCTTCGTCGCGAACGCGGAGAGCAGCACGCCCGCGGCCGGCGAGCTCTCCGGATAGGCGTCGGTGAGCCAGGCGTGCAGCGGCGGGATCGCGGCGTTGACGGCGAAGCCGAGGAGCACGAGCGTGCCGGCGCCTCCGGGCTCGAGCGCGCCCACCGCCGGCGAGCCGCCGGCGACGCGGATCCACGCGAGGCCGCCGAGCAGCAGGGAGCCGCCGAGCAGGTGCATCAGCAGGTAGCGGATCGCGGCGGCGCCGGCCGCCGGCGTGCCGCCGTCGATGACGAGCACGAACGACGCGACCGCGAGCACCTCCCACGCGACGTAGAACGTGGCCCAGTCGCCCGCGAGGACGATCCCCACCCCGGCGGCGCCGGCCACGAGCGCGGCGACGTGAAACCGGCGGCCGGGGACGTGCGCGGCGTAGATGCCGCCGAGCACGCCGATGAGCGTGAACACGATCGCGAACGCGCGGGCGAGCGCGTCGATGCGCAGCGGCACGAGCGTCAGGCCGAACAGCCGCACCGCGACCGAGGCGCCGTCGGGCGCGGTCCACACGAGCGCGAGCGCGACGAGCGGCGCGGTCACGGCCACCGCCCGGCGCAGCGGCACGGGGCCGAGCGCGACGAGCAGCGCGCCGAGGAGGTACGGCACCGCCGGGTGGATCACGCTCCCGGCTCCCGCGGCGGGTCCACCGGCCGCTGCAGGCCCGCGCGCGCGACGAGCTTCGCCGCCGCCACGAGCGCCAGGCCCGCGAGGACGCCGACCACCGCATAGCCGCCGGGCGGCAGATGGCCGTGGACGTCCACGACCGCGCCGGCGATGCCGACGACGACCGCGACGAGCAGCGCCGCGCCCCCGAGCTTCATGGCGCGCCCGCCACCTGACGCGCGGTCATCGCGGCGAGCGTCAGGAGGCGGCCGCCCGCATCCGGCGCGAGCCCGAGCCAGAGGCCGGCGGCGGCCGTCGCGAGCAGCGGCACCACCATCGTGGGCCGCGCCTCGGCGCGGGGACTGCCGGGTGCCCCCGGCGCGAAGCTGCGCACGACGATCGGGGCGAAGTAGGCCACGTTGAGCACCGCGCTCGCGATCAGCGCGACGGACGCCACCATCGACCCCGCCTCGGCGGCGCCGCCGAGCAGGCGCCACTTGCTCACGAACGCCACGCCGGGCGGCAGCCCGGCCAGCATGAACGCGCACACCGCGAACGCCGTCATCGTGAGCGGCATGCGGCGCCCGATCCCCGTGAGCTGGCTGACGCGGTCGAGATGCGCGGTGGCGGCGATGGCGCCCGCACAGAAGAAGAGCGTGATCTTGAGGAACGCGTGGCTCGCCATGTGCAGCGCGCCGCCGGTGAGCGCCTCCGGCGTGCCGAGCGCGGCGCCCAGCACGATGTACGAGAGCTGCCCGATCGTGGAGAAGGCGAGCAGGCGCTTGAGGTTGTCCTGCACGAGCGCGCCGACCGAGGCCGCCACGATCGTGAGTGCGGCGAGCCACGCGAGCGCGGTCGCCGCGCCCAGGTCGTCGAGGACGACGGGCCCGAACACGAAGCCGGTGACGCGCACGATCCCGAAGACGCCGGCCTTCACGACGGCCACCGCGTGCAGCAGCGCGCTGACCGGCGTCGGCGCCACCATCGCGAGCGGCAGCCACGTGTGGAGCGGGACGAGACCGGCCTTCACCCCGCAGCCGGCCACGAACAGCGCGAAGAGCGCCCACAGCGCGCCGGCGGGCGCCTCGACGCCGGTGAGCAGGCCTCCGGGCACGAAGTCGAGCCGCCCCGCGAGCCGGCCCGTCCACACGATCGCGATCAGCAGGAGCAGACCCGCCGTGAGCGTGTAGAGCAGATAGACGCGGCCCGCGCGGAAGGCGTCGGGCGTCCCGCGATGGACGACGAGCGGATAGCCGCCGAGGGTGAGCAGCTCGTAGAACACGTAGAACGTGAGCAGGTTGGCGGAGAACGCGAGGCCCACGGTGGAGCACAGGCACAGCGCGAACGACGCGAAGTATCGCGTCTGCGACCGCTCCTGCTCCGCGCGCGTGTAGCCGATCGAGTAGACCGTGGTCGCGATCCAGAGCGTGGAGGCGACCAGCGCGAACAGTGTCCCGAACGCATCCGCGCGCAGCTCGAGCGGGACACCCGGCACCAGCGTGAGCGGCCTCCACGCGGGCTCCCGCCCCGCGAGCACCTCCGGCAGCAGCGCGGCGACGAGCGCGGTCTGCGCGATCGCCGCCAGCACGCTCCACGTCTCGCGCAGGGCCGGGCGGCGCCGCGACAGCAGGATCAGCACGATCGCGACCGCGCTCGGCATCAGCGCCCACGCGGGAAGCGCGGAGACGACGGGCACCCTAGAACGCTCCCGCGGCGGCGGGGAGGAGCACCGCGTCCATCAGCGCGGCGCTCGCGAGGCCGACCGCGAGGGTCGCGGCCGCGAGCGTCAGCAGTCCGACCTGCATCGACGCCGGGGGGTCGCCCGCGCCCGCGTGGGCGACCGGCGTCGCCCAGATCGCCTCGGTGAAGCGGTACATGTACGCCGCCGCCAGCAGCGATCCGACGAGGATCGCCGCGACGGCGAGCGGGCGGCTCGTGGCGACCGCGGCCTGCAGGAGGTACCACTTGGAGAAGAAGCCGCCCGCCGGCGGCAGGCCGATCATCGAGATCGCCGCGACGATCGCGCACGCCGCGGTCACCGGCATGTGGCGGCCGAGCCCGAGCGCGCCGACGAGCGGCCGGCCGCCGGCGGCGAGCGCGGCGCCCACGACGAGGAACAGCGACGCTTTCATCACCGCGTGATTGAGGATGTGCAGGTACGCGCCCGCGAGCGCCACGGGCGTGGCCAGGCCGAACCCGAGCGCGATGTAGCCGAGCTGGCTCACGCTCGAGTACGCGAGCATGCGGCGCACGTCGTGCGCGCGCAGCGCCAGCACGCCGCCCACCACGATCGCCGCCGCTCCGGCCCACGTCAGCACGAGCGGAACCGGCAACTCGACCGGGCGGAGCACGTACCAGACCATGCGCGCGAGCGCATAGGCGGCGGCCTTCGTGGCGACGCCGGCGAGCAGCGCGGTGACCGGCGTCGGCGCGTGGGTGTAGGCGTCCGGCAGCCAGCCGTGCAGCGGGAACAGCCCCGTCTTGATGGCGAGGCCCACGAGCACGAAGCCGACGCCCCCCACGAAGAGCGGCGAGCCGCCGAGCGCGGGCAGGCGCGCCGCGAGGTCAGCCATGTTGAGCGTGCCGGTGAGCGCGTAGAGCAGCCCGACGCCGAGCAGGTAGAACGACGCGCCGACGGTGCCGAGCAGGAGGTAGCGGAACGCCGCGGCGAGCGCGGGGCCGCCCGCGCTCGCCACGAGCGCGTAGCTCGCGATGGCGGCGATCTCGAGGAACACGAAGACGTTGAACATGTCGCCGCTGGCGATGACCCCGAGGAAGCCGGTCACCGCCACCAGCGCGAGGGCGTAGAAGGCCGCGATCGTGGACCCGTAGAAACGCGCGGCCGGGCTGCGCGCGGCGATCAGCGTGGCGGCCGCCACGCACGCGACGACGGCGGCCATGAAGCTGCTCAGCGGATCCAGCACGACTTCGATGCCCCACGGCGGGGGCCATCCCCCCACCGCGTACCGCCGGCTGCCGTGCGCGACGACGTCGGCGACGCCCGCGAGCGCGGCGAGCG
>Ga0194131_10003534_pt1 | contig 24514 bp, 24 predicted proteins | sample TA2KigO120mmetaG_FD_148631 | JGI IMG/M metagenome (GOLD analysis project Ga0194131, IMG submission 148631) | Freshwater microbial communities from Lake Tanganyika, Tanzania - TA2015053 Kigoma Offshore 120m | ecosystem: Environmental > Aquatic > Freshwater > Lake | place: Tanzania: Lake... | reverse complement strand
CCGAAAAACTGGCGGCGCGAATGCTGGCGCCACCAGTTGAGCCACGCCAGAAGGATCGCGATGTCATGCGCCTGGAAGAAGAGCTGGCGCAGCGATTTGCCACGACGGTGCAGATCTCGGCGAATCGTAAAGGGGCCGGTCGAGTGGTCTTCCATTTTGATGATCTGGACCAGCTGGACGGCCTGCTGGCACGGATGAAGTAGCGCGATGTGATCCCCTCGGGCCTGGCTCATAAAAAATACTAATAATTGCTTGGAAGTCCTCAATTCTGTACAATGAAGGCCGTTGAATGACTGCAAGCTTTGCTTTAGGGCTGGTCATTCAGTCGGGTATTGTGCTGGCAGGCGCGTCGGTTCTGGCGCTTCTGGGGCATGGAACCCTGGCCATGGGATGGTTTGTTGGCGCATTGATTGCTCTGGGTAATTCGGCCTTGCTGGTCTGGCGCTGGCATCAGGGGCGTCGGGTGATAACAAGCGATCCGGGGCGACATATGCGATTTTTTTATCGCTCCATGATAGAGCGGTATGTGGGACTTGTAGTGCTGCTGGGCGGGGCGCTGTGGTTGCAGATTGATGCACCCACCCTGCTGGCGGGATTTATAACAGGACAGATCGGCTGGCTGTTAGCGGCTTTGATCTGGCGTAATAAGGCGTGAGTAGGAAGATCGGTCAATGTCATCGGAAGCGCATAGCTCGGCGGAGTACATCAAGCATCACTTGCAGAATCTGACCTTTGGTCAGCACGCCGACGGTAGCTGGGGCTTGGCCCACAGCGTGCAAGAGGCCAAGGAGATGGGTTTCTTTGCCATCAACCTGGATACCATGGGGTTTTCCATCCTGCTGGGCGCGATCTTTCTGTTTCTGTTTCACGGTGTTGCCAAGAGTGCCAAGGCTGGGGTTCCCAGCGGCATGCAAAACTTCGTTGAGTGGGTTGTCGAATTTATCGACGGCGCCGTGCGCGGCTCCTTTACCGCACGCAACAACATGGTCGCCCCGCTGGCCCTGACCATCTTCGTCTGGATCTTCCTGATGAACTTGATGGACCTCCTGCCGATTGACTGGATCCCCGGTTTGGCCACGATGCTGGGCCTTCCCTATATGAAGGTGGTCGCAACGACCGATCCCAATGCCACCTTTGGCATGTCTCTGGCGGTGTTTTTCCTGGTGCTGTACTACAGCATCAAGATGAAGGGTGTGGGCGGATTTGTCGGTGAGCTGACCCTGCAACCCTTTGGCAAATGGGGCCTTCCGGCCAACCTCCTGCTCGAGGGCGTTAACTTGATCGCCAAACCCGTTTCCCTGGCGCTGCGGTTGTTCGGCAATATGTACGCCGGCGAGATGATCTTTATCCTCATTGCCCTGATGTTCTCCGGCGGTGCGGTGCTGGCCCTGACGGGCGGCGTGCTGCAGTGGGCGTGGGCGGTGTTCCACATTCTGATCATCACCCTGCAGGCCTTCATCTTCATGACGCTGACCATCGTCTATATGGACATGGCGCATCAGGAACACCACTAATCAATCCCTCTTTGACTTGTTGAAACAGGAGTAACAAATGACCGAAATTCAAGCTACGCTCTTCATCGCTGGCGCCATCATGATGGGCCTGGGCGCACTCGGCGCTGCCGTTGGTATCGGCATCCTCGGTGGCCGTTTCCTGGAGGGCGCTGCGCGTCAGCCGGAACTGATCCCGATGCTGCGCACCCAGTTCTTTATCGTCATGGGTCTGGTTGACGCCGTGCCGATGATTGCGGTCGGTCTGGCCATGTATGTCCTGTTCGCGGTTGCGGCCTAAGTTATCGCCTGACACGCAGAAAGGAAGGCTTGGGGTATGAACATTAATATGACCCTGATTGGCCAATCCATCACCTTTGCTCTTTTCGTGTGGTTCTGCATGCGTTTTGTGTGGCCGCCCATCGTGGCCGCCCTTGAGACGCGGCGCAAGGAGATTGCAGATGGCTTGGCGGCAGCAGATCGCGGCCGGCACGAGTTGGAGCTCGCCTCGAAGCGCTCCGTTGAGTCCTTGCAGAATGCTAAGCAGCGCGCCTCCGAAATCATTGCGTTGGCCGAAAAACGCGCCGCCGAGGTGATCGAGCAGTCCAAGCAAGAGGCGAAGGTCGAGGGCGAGCGTCAGCTGGCGCTGGCGCAGGCCGAGATTCAGCAAGAGGTGCACCGGGCCCGCGAGCAGTTGCGCGAGCAGGTGGCCGGATTGGTCGTGGCCGGCGCAGAGAAGATTCTGCGTCGCGAGGTCGATGCCAAGGCGCATAGCGCCCTGCTCGAAGAGATCAAGAGCGGGATCTGATCATGGCGGAATTGACCACGGTAGCGCGTCCCTACGCAGAAGCGGTGGCTCAACTGGCGCACGACGGCCAGTCTTGGCAGGCCTGGTCTGAGGCGCTGGCCTTGTTGGCCGGGATTGCCTCCGACCCACAAGTGCTGGATATGGCACAGAACCCAGCCATTCCGGATGCGCGCGTGGTGGATCTGGTCTTGGCGGTTGGAGGGGATCGGCTGTCGGCCGATGCCGCCAACCTGGTTCGTATCCTGGCCGAGAACAAGCGTCTGCCCCTGTTGCCTACGGTAGCGAGTCTTTTTGAAGAGGCGCGCGCCAAGGCGGCGGGTGAGGTCGATGCCCACATTACCAGTGCATATCCGCTGGATGCTGCCCAATTAACAGGGCTTCAGACGCGCCTTGAGGCTCGTCTGGGGCGTAAGGTTCAGGTCACCACTTCGGTGGATGCGGCCTTGATCGGCGGTGTGGTCATCGCCGTGGGCGACGAAGTGATGGACGCCTCGGTACGGGGCAAGATCGCCGACCTCGCGGTGGCCATGACGAGTTGAAACACAGATTTGCCGGTTCGCGGATGGTCCCGAACGGGCTTGAAAGATTGATGAAAACCCGGAGTCAGTATGCAACTTAACCCCTCTGAAATCAGCGCGCTGATCAAGAATCGGATCCAGAACATGGAGACCGGATCCGAACTGCGTACCCAAGGTACTGTGGTGTCAGTGACGGATGGCATCGTGCGTATCCATGGCCTTGCCGAGGTGATGCAGGGCGAGATGCTCGAATTCCCGGGCAATACCTTTGGTATGGCCTTGAACCTGGAGCGGGACTCTGTCGGCGCCGTGGTTCTGGGCGAATACGAACACATTTCCGAGGGTGACACGGTCAAGTGTACGGGCCGCATTCTGGAGGTGCCGGTGGGCCCCGCCCTGATTGGCCGCGTGGTGAACGCCCTGGGCCAAGCGGTGGATGGCAAGGGTCCGATTGAGGCGAGCGAAACCGCGCCGGTGGAAAAGGTGGCGCCGGGCGTGATTTCCCGCCAGTCCGTGGCGCAGCCGATGCAGACCGGTCTCAAGTCCGTTGACGCGATGGTTCCGGTTGGCCGGGGTCAGCGCGAGCTCATCATTGGCGATCGTCAGACCGGCAAGACGGCCGTGGCCATCGACACGATCATCAATCAAAAGGGTACGGGCGTTATCTGTATCTATGTCGCGGTGGGCCAGAAGGCCTCCTCGGTTGCCAATGTGGTGCGCAAGCTCGAAGAGCATGACGCCATGGGTCATACCATCATCGTCTCGGCGACCTCCTCGGATCCGGCGGCGATGCAGTTCATCGCCCCCTATGCCGGTTGCTCGATGGGCGAATATTTCCGTGATCGCGGCCAGGATGCCCTGATTGTCTATGACGACCTGACCAAGCAGGCGTGGGCCTATCGTCAGATCTCGCTGTTGTTGCGCCGCCCGCCGGGTCGCGAGGCCTATCCGGGCGATGTGTTCTATCTGCACTCCCGCCTCCTCGAGCGCTCTTCGCGGATCAACGCCGCGGAGGTTGAGAAGCTCACCAACGGGGCCGTCAAGGGTCAAACCGGTTCGCTGACGGCGTTGCCGATTATCGAAACCCAGGCCGGTGATGTGTCCGCCTTCGTGCCGACCAATGTGATCTCGATTACGGACGGTCAGATCTTCCTGGAAACCGACCTCTTTAACGCGGGTATTCGTCCGGCCATTAACGCCGGCCTGTCGGTGTCTCGCGTGGGGGGTGCGGCCCAGACCAAGGTGATCAAGAAGCTGGGCGGCGGGGTTCGTTTGGCTCTGGCCCAGTATCGCGAGCTGGCGGCCTTTGCCCAGTTTGCTTCTGATCTCGACGAAGTGACCCGCAAGCAGCTTGAGCGCGGCAAGTTGGTGACCGAGTTGATGAAGCAGGCGCAATATGCCCCGCTGAGCGTTTCGGCCATGGCGCTGACCCTGTTTGCCGTTAATCGTGGCTATTTCGATGATGTGCCGACAGCCCGTGCGCTGGCTTTTGAGGCGGCCCTCCTGGCCTTCCTCAAGTCCAAGTATGCGAGCTTGATGGACAAGATTGAGCAGGCCAAGGATATCGACACCGATGCGGAAAACGCCTTGGTTGCTGCGGTCGAAGATTTCAAGGCCAACGCAGCGTATTGATGCGGGTAAGCGGATAAGGGCAGATCATGGCAGCCGGCAAGGAAATACGCACCAAGATTAAGAGCGTTGAAAACACGCGCAAGATCACCAAGGCCATGGAGATGGTGGCGGCCTCGAAGATGCGCAAGGCGCAGGAGCGGATGCGTCATGCCCGCCCCTACGCTGAGAAAATTGCGCAAGTGGCCGCTCACTTCTCGCATGCACATTCGGAATACAAACACCCCTTCCTGGCAAAACGGGAAACAACGCGTCGCGTGGGCGTGATTGTCGTGACGACCGACAAGGGCCTGTGCGGTGCGCTCAATACCAATGCCCTGCGCCAGACGGTCAATCGTATGCGCGAATGGGATGCTCAGGGCGTCGGCGTGGATGTGTGCGTGATTGGTAACAAGGGCCTGGGTTTCATGCAGCGTCTGGGCGCCAATGTCCTGTCGCAGGTTACGGCCCTGGGCGATACGCCGCATATGGAGCGCCTCATTGGCCCGGTGCAGGTGATGTTGCAGGCCTTTGAGAGCGGCAAGATTGACGCGCTCTATCTGGTCTATAGCCGTTTCGTGAATACCATGAAACAAGAGACCCGCCTGCAACAGGTTCTACCGTTGACGGATGAGGCCGCGTTGGATCAGGTTGAAAAACATTGGGACTACATCTACGAACCGGATGCCAAGAAGGTCGTGGATGCCCTGATGACGCGTTATGTTGAGGCGCTGATTTACTCCGCCGTGGCGGAAAACATGGCCTGCGAGCAATCAGCGCGCATGGTGGCCATGAAGGCGGCCTCGGATAACGCCAAGGATGTGATCGGGGAGCTGAAGCTGGTCTATAACAAGACTCGCCAGGCTGCCATTACCAAAGAACTTTCCGAGATCGTGGCCGGTGCGGCAGCGGTCTGACGGGACTGATTTAGAACTTTTTCAGGAAACTGAGCGATGAGCCAAGGAAAAATCGTACAGATCATCGGCGCTGTGGTGGACATGGAGTTCCCCCGCGAGGCGATGCCCAAGATCTATGACGCCATCACGATGGAAAACCCCGCCCTGACCTTTGAGGTGCAACAACAATTGGGCGACGGCGTGGTGCGTACCATTGCCATGGGCTCCACCGATGGCCTGAAGCGCGGTCTGTCGGTACAGGGTACGGGCGCTCCGATTCAGGTTCCGGTCGGACAAAAGACCCTGGGCCGCATCATGGATGTGCTGGGAACCCCGATCGACGAGAAGGGCCCGATTGGTGCCGAGGCGCATTGGGGTATTCACCGCAAGGCCCCGGCCTATGTGGACCTGGCACCGGCCCTGGAAATTCTCGAGACGGGCATCAAGGTGATTGACCTGATCATGCCGATCGCCAAGGGCGGCAAGGTGGGCCTGTTCGGCGGCGCCGGCGTGGGCAAGACCGTGACCCTGATGGAACTGATCCGTAACATCGCCGTGGAACACAGCGGTTTCTCGGTGTTTGCCGGTGTGGGCGAGCGGACCCGCGAGGGCAACGACTTCTACCATGAGATGAGCGAAGGCGGCGTGCTTGACAAGGTCTCGCTGGTCTATGGTCAGATGAACGAGCCGCCGGGCAACCGTCTGCGCGTGGCGCTGACCGGTCTGACCATGGCCGAATATTTCCGTGATGAAGGCCGCGATGTGCTGTTCTTCGTTGACAACATCTACCGCTACACCCTGGCCGGTACCGAAGTGTCCGCCCTCCTCGGCCGGATGCCGTCCGCCGTGGGCTACCAGCCGACCCTGGCTTCGGAGATGGGCGCCCTGCAAGAGCGTATTACCTCCACCCGGACCGGCTCCATCACATCCTTCCAGGCCGTCTATGTGCCAGCCGATGACTTGACTGACCCGTCGCCGGCCACCACCTTTGCGCACCTGGATGCCACCCTGGTTTTGAGCCGTCAGATTGCCGAACTGGGCATCTACCCGGCCGTGGATCCGCTCGATTCGACCTCGCGTCAGCTCGATCCGCTGGTGGTGGGCGATGAGCATTATTCCGTGGCGCGCTCGGTCCAGGGCACCCTGCAGCGCTATAAGGAACTGCGCGACATTATTGCCATTCTTGGCATGGACGAGCTGGCTCCGGAAGACAAACTGATCGTTTCGCGGGCACGGAAAATCCAGCGTTTCCTGTCGCAGCCCTTCTTCGTGGCCGAGGCCTTCACCGGCGCGGCGGGTAAGTATGTCGGTCTGAAAGACACCATCGCCGGTTTCAAGGCCATCGTCGCCGGCGAATATGACCACTTGCCGGAGCAGGCCTTCTACATGGTCGGCCCCATCGAAGAGGCTGTTGAAAAGGCCAAAACCCTGCAGTAAGGGGTTAAAGGAGAAGCGCGATGGTCATGACTGTTCATGTGGATATCGTTAGCGCAGAGGCCGCAATCTACTCGGGTTCGGTCGAGTTTCTGATTGCGCCGGGCGAGGTGGGTGAGCTGGGTATTTATCCGTATCACACACCGCTGATTACCCGTATCAAGCCCGGCTCGTTGCGTCTGAAACCGGCGGATCAGGACGAAGAAATTCTGATCTATGTCTCCGGCGGCATCCTGGAGGTGCAGCCGGGCACAATCACCGTTCTTTCTGATACGGCGATCCGTGGGGCAGATCTCGATGAGGCACGCATTCTGGAGGCCAAGCGGTCTGCCGAGGAGGCCATGAAGAACCGCGAGTCCGAGATGGACTACGCGCGTGCCCAGGCCGAGCTGGCCGAGGCTGTGGCTCAGTTGCAGGCCTTGAATAAACTGCGTGGCACGCGGCACTAACAAGTGTCATAAACACAAAAAAGGCAGCCTAGGCTGCCTTTTTTCTGGTTCAGAATAACCAAGGAAAGCCGGAGCACTATCCACTACCATCTACGCCTCTGAACGCGGGGAGCGTGTCATGCAACGCATTTTGGTTCTTGTCTTGTTGAGTCTGCTGGGTCGAATGGCAGAGGCGACCGAGGTCATCGTCGAGAAAAGCACGCTACGCGCGGCGGATGGCGGCGAGGTGCCTGTTACCATCGCCCGGCCCGCGGGCCCCGGCCCCTTCCCGCCGGTGTTGTTCATTCATGCCAAACGGGGCTGGGATAGCGCCGAGGAGGCCCACCTTCGTGAACTGGCGGCGCAGGGCTTTTTGACCGTGGCTCCCGATTGGCAAAGCGGACGCATGATCGAGCGTTGGCCGTCGGCGCACAACCCGGAGACCGAGTTGGATGTCGAGGCCGGGCTGGATCTGGCGCGCAATCATCCCCTTGCCTGCCGTATCCCGGTGGGTCTGGTTGGCCAGTCGCGCGGTCCCTATTACGCCATTCGTCTGGCGGCTAAGCGCGGCGCGGACATTGCCGCGATCGTGAGCTACTACGGGCATATGCAAAACCCCAATGCGCCGGAGCCGGATCAGTTGTTTCGGGTCGCGCCGGAGGTTATGCAGCTTAATGCCCCCATGTTGTTCCTGATTGGCGAAAACGATTTTGAACTGCGTCGTATTGTCGGAGGTCGGGCCTTCTATGCCCTATGGGAACGCGGTGTGCCGGTGGAGTACCAGGTCTATCCACTGGCGCGGCGCGCCTTCGATTTCCGCCAGGACGCCGGGCCGGAAGAAAAAATTGCCGGCCGCCATGCCCGCCAAAAGGCGAAAGACTGGCTTTATCGCTGGATGAAACTCGATAGTGCGGGGCGTTGCCCAAGCCCCTAGGGGCTTTATAATGCGCGCGGTCAACCTTTAAAGATTTGTTATGGCCGCCCTCAATATCGTCATACTCGCTGCCGGAAAAGGCACTCGGATGCATTCCGATCTGCCCAAAGTGCTGCACCCCCTGGCCGGAAAATCCCTGCTAGGGCACGCCCTGACCGCAGCCGACAGCCTGGGTCCCGACACGATCTGCGTGGTTTATGGCCACGGCGGCGATGTGCTACCGCAGGCCATCGCCCGGCCTGAGTTGGCCTGGGCCAAACAGGAGCCGCAACTGGGCACGGGCCATGCCGTGCAGCAGGCGATTCCCCATCTTGATTCGGCGGCGACGACGCTGATCCTCTACGGCGATGTGCCCCTGATCCGGGCCGAAACGCTGGCCGCCATGCGGCTGGTTGCCGACGAAGGCGCGCTGGCGCTGTTGACGGTGCATCTGGCCAATCCGGCTGGCTATGGCCGCATCGTGCGCGACGCGAACGGACAGGTGCTGCGCATTGTGGAACACAAGGATGCCTCGGCCGAGGAGCTGGCGATTGCTGAGGTCAACACCGGCATCCTTGCCGTGCCGCCGGGGCGGCTCTCGGGGTGGCTGGCGCAGTTGTCCAATCAGAATATCCAGGGCGAGTATTACCTGACCGACATCATTGCCATGGCCGTAGCGGACGGCGTGCGGGTGGTGCCCTGTCATCCTGGCGCGGAGTGGGAGGTGCTGGGCGTTAACAGCCGCGCCCAACTGGCCGAGCTGGAGCGGCGTTACCAAGCCAATCTCGCCGCGGCGCTGCTGACGGCGGGCGTGACCCTGGCTGATCCGGCGCGTCTGGACATTCGCGGTCATCTGCAGTGTGGCCGTGACTGTTTCATCGACATCAATTGCCTGTTTGAAGGCAATGTAACCATGGGAAATGCCGTGAAAGTGGGCGCTCACTGCGTCATCAAAAACGCGACCCTGGCCGATGGGGTCGAGATTCAGCCTTTTACGCATATCGACGGCGCGCAGGTCGGCGAGGCCAGCCGTATTGGTCCCTTTACCCGGTTACGCCCGGGTACCGAATTGTCGGCAGAAACCCACATCGGAAATTTCGTCGAGATCAAAAATGCCCAGGTGGGGTTCAATTCGAAGATTAATCACTTATCCTATGTGGGCGATGCGACAGTGGGCTGTAAGGTCAACATCGGTGCCGGTACGATTACCTGCAATTACGATGGCGCCAACAAGCATCGTACAGTGATTGAGGATGAGGCCTTCATCGGCTCGGATACCCAGTTGGTTGCACCAGTGACCGTTGGCCGGGGCGCTACATTGGGGGCCGGTACAACACTGACAAAAGATGCGCCGGCAGGGCAATTGACGCTGTCGCGCGCCAAGCAGGTGTCCCTGAGCGGGTGGAAGAGGCCCGCCAAGAATGTGAAGTAAGGTGTTTTAGATGCGGTATTGGTTATTGAGTGTGGCGTTGGCCTGTGCTGGCGCAAGCGTGGCGCGCGGGGTGGCTGCGGATGAGAAGCTGTCCATCGCGACGGAAACGAAGTCCGTGAGCACCTTCAGCTCCGTGGTAAACCCGGTAGTGACCCCCAAAGATCCTGTCGCGGCGGCGCGCACGGCGTTCAACATGTTTGATTACACGGTGGCGCGAAAGGCGTGGGAGCCTCTGGCGGCCGAAGGTCACGCGGATGCGCAATATGGCCTCTACCAGATTTATTCGCGCGGCTTGTTGATTGAACCCGACCAGGACCTGGCCATGCGCTGGTTGATGTTGGCCGCGCGGCAGCCGCATCCGGCGGCCCATTTTTACCTGGGTTTGTCGTATCTGCGGGGCGAAGGGGTGGAAAAGGATCTGGAATGGGCCTGGGTTTGGTTCAGCCGCGCCGAGGCCGCGCAATTTCCGACCGCTGCCCGGGCGCGTGATTCCGTCGAAAAACGCCTGACTCCGGTGCAACTGGCCGCCGCCCGCAAGCGTTTGGCTCAATAAAGTTCATGCAATGCCCCGGCGAGCGCTTGATCGCGTACACTGGCGGCCACTGAATCCATAGGGAAGTCGTATGTGCGGGATTGTGGGCGCCATTGGTGCGGATAATTGTGTTCCGGTTCTGCTCGAAGGGCTCCGTCGGTTGGAATATCGTGGCTACGACTCGTGTGGCGTTGCCATCGTCGCCGACAACCGCTTGCAGCGAAGCCGAACCACGGCGCGCGTCATGGATCTCAAGACGCAGACAGAACAATTCGCCAGCGGTCTTGGCATCGCCCACACGCGCTGGGCCACGCATGGCAAGCCGGATACCCTGAACGCCCACCCCCATGTCTCGCGCGATCTGATTGCTGTCGTGCACAACGGCATCATCGAAAATCACGAAGACCTGCGCCGGCGGCTGCAGGCCATGGGCTATCAGTTTGAGTCGGAGACCGATACCGAGGTCATCGCGCACCTTGTTCACCTCGCCTACACCACCCCGGATACGACCTCGGCTGGCGATCTTCTGGCCAGCGTGCGTGCAGCGGTGGCCGAGCTTCAGGGGGCCTACGCCATCGCGGTCATGTCAGCCGATCAACCCAATACCCTGATCGGTGCGCGTTCCGGTTCGCCGCTGGTGGTTGCGGTCGGCGCCGGGGTTCATTTTCTGGCCTCCGACGCCCTGGCTGTGGCCGGCAGCGCGACGCAGATGGCCTTCCTTGAAGAAGGGGACCTTGTCGCACTGAGCGCCACCACGCTACACATAGAAGATCGCCATGGTCACGCGGTGACCCGGCCCATGCAGACGGTGCAGGCCATCTCCCTGGCGGTCGAGCTGGAGCCCTACCAGCATTACATGCAGAAAGAGATCTTTGAACAACCGCGCGCCGTGGCCGATACCCTGGGCGATATTCTCCACATTCAGCCCGATCTGTTTGGCGCTGAGGCGGCGGCCCATTTTGCCGCCATCGACAGCGTGCTCATTCTCGCCTGCGGGACCAGCTACTATTCTGGCTGCACCGCCAAATACTGGATCGAGGCCATCGCCGGCGTGCCCTGTCAGGTCGAAGTCGCCAGCGAATACCGCTATCGCACGACCGTGCCAAACCCCAACGCGCTGGTCATGGTCATCTCACAGTCGGGCGAGACGGCCGACACGCTGGCGGCGCTGCGTCACGCCAAGACGCTGGGCCACACCCACACGCTGGCGATTTGCAATGTGGGCAGCAGCGCCATGGTGCGCGAGACCGAACTGGCCTTTTTGACCCGTGCGGGCGTCGAGATCGGCGTGGCCTCGACCAAGGCCTTCACCACCCAACTGGTTGCGCTGTATCTTCTCGCGCTCACGCTAGCCAAGACCCGCGGGCGCCTAAACACCGCGCAGGAACATGACGCGATACACGCGCTGCGCCATCTTCCGCAGGCCCTCAACGCCGTGCTGGCGCTCGAACCGCCGATCATCGCCTGGGCAGAGATCTTTGCGCGCAAGGAAAACGCCCTCTTCCTCGGCCGCGGTCTGCATTATCCGATCGCGCTTGAGGGGGCATTAAAGCTCAAGGAAATCTCCTACATCCACGCCGAGGCCTATCCCGCCGGCGAACTCAAGCACGGACCCCTGGCCCTCGTGACGGACGCCATGCCGGTCGTCGTCGTCGCGCCCAACGATCAATTGCTGGAAAAGCTCAAGTCCAACATACAGGAAGTCCGCGCCCGTGGCGGTGAACTGTTCGTCTTCGCTGACGCCGACAGCCACATCACCCGTAGCGATGGCATTCATGTCATCCGGATGCCGGAACACTACGGCGACCTCTCGCCCATCCTCCATGTCGTCCCGCTGCAACTCCTGGCCTATCACACCGCCTGCGCCCGCGGCACCGATGTCGACAAACCACGCAACTTGGCAAAATCCGTGACGGTGGAGTAGGTTGCAGCGCGCCTAATCGCGCCTGCCCCCCATTAGAATGGGGGGATTACCATCTCCGCCGAGGGCTATATTCTCGCTGTATGTGCAGGGTTGGAGCAGGGTGTTAGAATCCAACCATCAAGGATGATCGCTGCGGCCCGAGGTCTGAAGTACCGTGGTGAAGCCAGATCGGTGTGCCTTCGTGATGGACTGGAAGGTGCAAACCACTTGAGGGGACCTCGAAAAATCCCTGATTCGTCATTCCGGCGCAGGCAGGAATATATAAAAATCAACAACTCAGGATTCCTGACTTCGCAGGAATGACGAGTTAATCGAGGTGCCCTTGATTGGCTTGTTCCAGCGTTGAGGGCTTGTGGACGAAAAGTGGAGGATGCGAGATGCGGCTAGCCAGTCTGCTTTTGACCGGACTCATCGCTTTATCCAGCGGTATCGCTCGAGGGGATGACCCTGTCGAGCAATTGATGCGTATAGCTGTATTGGGCGAATCCGATGCCGCTAGGCGGCTTCGCACATTGGCTGACCGTTCTGAAGGACGGGAGGCAATTGCCCGCTACATCGCCCGCCAGCATGCCCTCAGCGAAGCCGGGAATCAGGATGCAGCTTACCGATTGGCGCGGATATACCGGGAGGGGCTTGGCGTTTCACGCGACCCGACGGAAGCCTTGCGGCAGTTAAAACTGGCGGCAGAGCGGAGCCACCCCGCCGGCATGACCGAATTGGCTATGGTCTTTGAAGTGGGTAAGGCCGGGAGCATCCCAAGTCCGATTGAGCTCATAGATTACTTCAGGCGAGATGACAGGAAGGCAGCCGCCCTGCTTAAGCAAGCGGCCGAAAAGGGGTACCTGCCAGCCATACATGAACTCAGTCGGTTCCACCAGGACGGAAAAGGAGGGTTACCCAGAGACCCCTCGGAAGCTCGCCGACTGCTAGAGCAGACTGCAAGGGCAAATTACGCGCCCTCCCAATTTGCGCTCGGCGTGCACTATGCCTCGGAGCCGGAGGCGAGCAGCAAGGCCGCGCATTGGTTTGCGCTGGCTGCCTCACAAGGCTACGAACCTGCCTGGTTGGCCCTCGGGCAAAGGGCGGAACGGGGTGAGATCGAAGCCATAACGGCCTTGGCTGACCTCCATGAGGGTGGCCCCGGCCGTGCAGCGGATCCTGTTGCAGCGATTCGTTACTGGAAAGAGGCGGCTCGGCAAGGAGATGCGCGATCCACCTTCAAGCTTGGCCTGTATGCCGAGCAAGGTCACCCCTTACCGGAAGAGGCCCTGACCTATTTCCGCCGGGCGGGCCAGAAATCTTTCGGGCCTGCTATCGAACGCATTCATTTCAGGGCGGAAAACCGCGATGTGGGGGCTATGTTCACACTTGCGGAAATGACCCTGGCCGGGGAAGGTGTTCCCGAGGATCGTAAACGCGCCCTTTCGCTCTATCAGGCGGCTGCAAAACTGGGGCACCCCCCTGCCCTCAACCGATTACGCCAGATTGCCAGCCCCAGCGATGGAGATCTGGCGGCTTTTCTGGCTTTCTTGTACGAGCGAGGCATCGGTATACCCGCATCTGTAGATCAGTCCCGGAGTTGGTACCTCAAGAGTGCCGACTGGGGCAGCGTGCGTGGACAGCACTGGATGGCACGCATGCTGGCACTGGGCGATGGGGCCGGGCAAAACCTTTCTGCCGCCATAGGGTATTACGCTAAGGTTTATCGTCAGGGACACCCCTTCGTTCTTCTGTCCTTGGAACGAATGGCCCGACAGGGCAACCCTTTGGCCTGGCAGACTTTGGCCGATCTTTTGAATTCAGGGTTTGAGGCCAGGGAAATTCAGACCAGTCTGTTTGAGGTGAATGCGGAGGAAACCGTGCAGGACCTGGCAGTACGCTTGTCCATTTCGCTTCCCTCCTTGCTTGAGGCTAACCCCCAGTGGGACGCGAGCAGCCTCCTGAAAAAAGGGGACACTCTGGTTCTGCCTGTCAGACTTCCAACCACGGCCTATACCCCACCCCTGCCCTACGCGATCGACGACCGAGGACGGGGCAATCAGGACATTGTGCTGGGGCTCTGGAAGCAGGCCGCAGCGCACGGCTTGGCCGATGCCCATATGGCTTTGGGGCAGTTTTCGGAACGGCTCGGAAAACAGGATGAAGCAGCGGAGTGGTATGCGGGTGCAGCCCTCCGCGGGCACGCCGGGGCGGCGGTGCCTCGGCTGCGTAGTCTGTCTCAGGCAGGCAGCCAGGCTGCCACCGTGCAGCTTTGCGAACTGACTCGATCCGGCGTCCTCTCCGGGGACCCTTACCGTTGTTACCAAGAAGCCATGGAGCGCGGCATAGTCCAAGCCCGGGACAAGGTCACAGCGATGGCAACCGACAACGATCCCAGGGCTCAGTTCATTTTGGGCAAGGCCTACATGGATGGGCCACCGAACCTGCAAGACCCCAACCTAGCCTCACATTGGCTTGGCAAAGCTATGGACCGGGGACTCTCGGAAGCAGGACTGGCACTCGGCGATCTGCAGCGTCGTCGGGGTGATCTGCCTCGGGGGCTCGCAACCTACCGAAGGGCCGCTGAACAGGGTAGCCAGGAGGCTTTGTCCAGGCTCGCCAAGTTGGCCGGCATGAAGAATCTGCCGGCCACCCTCATGCTCGCCGAGATGCATTTAGCGGGGCCAGCAGCCGTTAAGGATGAACCCCGTGGCTGGCAATATCTGCGGGATGCGGCCAATCTGGGTGATAGCGGTGCCATCTTGCGTATGGCTCGGTACAGCATCGAGCGATCCGATAAATCCCAGGGCATCAACTGGTACTCCACCGCCGCGGCGCAGGGAAACCTGGAAGCAATGGCGATGCTCAAATCTCTCGCTCTGGCGGGCGAGCTCAGCGCGGGTAAAGAAGTGACCAGATTGCTTAGAGCGCGCGCGGACGAGCCCGCTCTGACCCTGTGGCTGATCGAAATGGCAAAGCAGGGTGATGCCCAGGCAAGTCTCGAAGCGGCTGATCGCCTCTTGAAAGGCACTGGTGCCCTAGTAAACCCGGTGGAAGCGCTCATATTGTTGCGCAAGGCCGCCGACTTGGGCGACCGGGAAGCCCAGCAGCGTTTGGGTAGCGTACTCGAGAAACCTCCGTTCCCCATGGCCGCCGATATTTCTGGCGCTATTGGCTGGTACGCCCGCGCTGCCCAAAACGGGCACCCAGAAGCCCTGGCAAGTCTGAACAGACTGGCCGAAGGAACCTTCTATGCTGAGGCGCTTATGGCTCTGGGTGAGATCGCGGAGATTCGAGGGGCGCAATCCGAAGCGGCTGGCTACTATCTGCGCGCCGCCCAACGAGGTCACCTGCCGGCCATGCACGAGGTGGCCAATCGATATGCCAGTGGGTCAGGACTGATCAAGGACGCCACCACAGCCTTCGACTGGAAACTCAAAGCAGCTCGAGCCGGGGACGCGGTTGCCCAAATGAAAGTCGGGATCGCCTATTACGAAGGCCAAGGCGTCATGTCCAACCCCAGGGAAGCACTGACTTGGCTCAAGCGGGCGGCCCATCAGAAAGAACCCTTTGCGGCATTGTGGCTGGGCTACCTTTACCTTACCGGGAATGCCGGCGAACAGGACTACACCCAAGCCATGTCTTGGTACACCAAGGCCGCCCAACTCAATGTTGCCCAAGCACAGTCTGCCCTCGGCCAGATGTATCTGGAAGGGTTGGGTGTGCCGGTTGACCACAAGCAAGCGATACATTGGTATCAGCTGGCCTCGACCAATGAGGATCCCTTGGGCATGACCGGGTTGGGCACCATGCTTGAGGATGGACTTGGCATAGAGCGAGATTTGCCCAAGGCGATCCGTCTCTATGAACAGGCGGCCATGAAGGGAGACGCTGATGCGAACTATCGACTGGGTCGGCTTTACCGTGAGGGAAAAGGTGTGCAAAAGTCGGTGGAAACATCGGCCAGACTCATGGAGAAGGCCGCCGAAGGACAGGTCGTTGACGCCCAGTTCGAAGTCGGCAAGTTTTATCTCGATGGCATTGGCGTGAAGAAGAATCTCCCTCGAGGTCTAATGTGGCTACAAAGAGCTGCGCAGCAGGATCATTTTGGGGCACTGTGGGCATTGGCGCAGATTTACCTGGGTAAAAACACCGCCAATGGGGATGCCGAATCAACTTTCAGGTTGGTAAGGTGCCTAGCAGAAACTGACAGCAGTGATGTACGAATTCAAAACCAGGCACGGATGCAACTGGGGCAACTTTATAAGGACGGGCGCGGCGTAGAAGCGAATCCCATACTCGCTCATTGCTGGTTCAACCTCTCTGCCGCCGCAGATGTGGAAGGAGCAGCAGAGGCCCGTGACAAAGTAGAAGAAGAGTTGAGCGAAACCGATAAGGCTCAGGCCAGTCAATGTGCCCGCGAACGATTCGCCCCTTCCTTCAGGCCGCTATTTCAGTCCTGCGGAAAGTTCATTCCGGATTTGGGGATCAACGACAATCTGGATGACGCGGCGCCCTACTTGAAACGACAACCAGGTCAACTGCGCGCCGAGCTCGAGGTGAACCACTACTTTCTGCCGATCCGGATTGGAAGTGGAAACTACAAGCGCTTCATGGTGGATACCGGCGCATCAGCTCTGGCGATGAGTACGGAGGAGCTGGAGAATTCCGGTGCCGCTTACAAAATCAGGAATGCGTTCGCGCGCGCCACGCTGGCTGATGGCAGCATCATTGTGGGGAAGATAGTGACCATCGCAGAAGTGGATGTCGGTGGCATTCTGATGAAAAATGTCCGCGCCTTCGTATGTGACACCTGTTCCAAGCTGGCGGGGCAAAGTCTGCTAACCCGGTTTGACATGCGCACGACAAAGGACGCCATGTTGCTGTCCCCGCGATGACTCCGTCAATGTAGGGGTGATGGCCATCACCATGGCCATCGGGGTGGGGATCTCGGCCTTCTCCGCTCTCAAATTCCAGGCTGACATGGGCATCCTGCTGGCTTTTTTGTTCATAGTGAACATGCTTGGAGCCGTCTTGCTGCTGCCGACCCTAGCCGCCTACCTGCTGGGCGGTTCGAAGGGTAACCCGCCTAGTGGCTGGCTATGGCCACGCTACTTCTGAACCCTGCTAAAAATGGGAGGGATTACCACCCTATTTATGGCGTGGGGGCATGCGTAACACAAAACTCTGTCAGTTTGACAAGCAGCCGTTCCAAAGCCTGATTAGCTGCCTTGACGCCGCCGTAGGCATCCTCGCTGGTCGCAGCCTTGGTTTCGTCAAATTCTGTGCTGGCGAGCACCTGCCGCGTGCCGAGATCGACCAGCCGTGCGCTGAGCGTGAATTGCACCCGGCTCGGTTGTACCGTGAAATCCTGCTGCAGACGCACGATCTCCGTCTCCAGGCGTAGCCGGGCGGCAACCGGAGAAGGGGATTGCACCACCGCCTTGAACGCGCCGGAATGTTGCAGTGCCTGTGCCAGCAGCGGCGCCAGCATATGAGCCGGCGTATCCACCCAGCGGTTGCGCGCGTAGACCTCGAGGCCGTGCTCCTTGCGCACCCAGACCATCTGCGCGGTATCGAAACCGGGGCGTACGCGCGGCATGCCTACCTCGATCACGAAATCACGCCTCGGCGATATGTTTGCTGTCGCCAGTGGTGCCACGGCTTCGAGCAGGTAGACATTCTCCGCAGGCGGTGGGGGTGGCAGCACCGATGCGCAGCCGCCGAGCAGCGCGAGGGCACATATTGCCGCAAGCCATCGCAAAGATCGACATCCCATCCCAGAAACAGCATTTTTCACTCGCATCGGCAACTCCATCATAATTATTCTCCCGGTCCCGGCGGGATGGTCTGGCGCCCCCGCAGCAGCATGCCAGGGTTACGTTCCAGCGCCCCGGCAAAGCGGCGCAGCGCAGCTGTGGTTTCGCGCAACTCGGTAATGGTCTGGCGCGCTTCGGGCAGGGCCTCGGCACGCACGCTCTCGACCATATTTGCGGTGTTTGACCCGGCACGTGTCCCTTCGGCCGCCATGCGGTCGAAGGCATCGGCGCTGCGCTGGATGCGCTGCAGCAACTGGCCAGCATTTTCCATGGTCTGCGCGCCCCGGTTGGCCATGCGATCGAAAGCGTCGGCGCTGTGCTGGATGCGCTGGTTGAGTTGCGGCAACTCTGCGTTGGCCCGTGCAGTGAGCCGCGCCGTGTTTTCCATGGCGCGCGCTGCCTGATTCAATCCCCGCTCGATTTCGTCGCTGCGCGCGGCAAGGGCGGCTGACACGCGCTCCAGACTGACCAGCGTGTTGCGCAGCGCATTACGGTTCTCTTCGTCCAGCAAGGCATTGATGCTTTCGCTGCTGCGGTTGAGATTGGCGAGCAGCGCAGTGATGGCAGTGTCCAGACGCAGCATCAGCGAAGGGCCGGTGCGAATGACCGGGTATTCCTCGCTGGCGCTGGCCTGCAGCGGCGGCGCGGCGCGGCTACCGCCGGAAAGTTCAAGATGGGCGATGCCAGTCAGCCCCTGTACCCGCAGCACCGCCACCGTGTCTTGTTTCACCGGCGTGCCGTGCTCGATGTTGAGCGTCAATCGCACCATCTCAGGATTCCCGGGGGCCAGTTCGATGCGGCGCACGCTGCCAACCTGCACACCCCGGTAGCGTACCGGAGCATCTAGGCTGAGGCCGGAAACTGATTCGCTCATGTAGACCCGGTAGGGATCGTAGGTCTTGCGGTATGACTTACCGCTGGAGAGCCACAGTACACCACCGATTAGCAGCGTGCCGAGAACCAGCACGAACATCCCCACCACCGCGAAATTCACTTTCGATTCCATGCCTGCTCCCGTGCCCCGCGACCGCGGGGGCCATAGAAATATTCCCGGATCAGCGGGTGTTCCGACTGCGCCAGTTCCTGCATCGTGCCGCTGCCTAGGATGCGTGCCTCGCCCAGCACTGCGACGCGGTCGGCGGCACGCCACAGCAAATCCAGGTCGTGGGTCACCATCATGATGGTAAGCCCGAGCGCGTCGCGCAACTGGCGTACCAGCTCGTCAATGCCGCAGGCGCTCAACGGGTCGAGGCCGGCGGTCGGCTCGTCCAGGAACAGCAATTCTGGGTCCAGCGCCAGCGCGCGCGCCAGTGCCGCCCGCTTGCGCATGCCGCCAGAAAGTTCGCTCGGATACTTGGAGCCGGCGTCCGGCGGCAGGCCGGTCAGGGCGATTTTCAGCGCGGCAATCTCGTTGGCCAGCGCCTCGCCGAGGTCGGTATGCTCCCGGATCACCATGGCGACGTTTTCCGTCACGGTCAAAGAGCTGAATAGTGCCCCGCGCTCGAACATCATGCCCCAGTGCCGCCGGAGCGGTAACGCCTGCTCGTCGGTGAGCCCGATTACCTCCTGGCCGAATACCCGGATCGAGCCGGATACCGGCTGCTGTAGCATAATGATTTCACGCAGCATGGTGGATTTGCCGCAGCCGCTGCCGCCCACCAGCGCGAAAATTTCGCCGCGGTGCACCGACAGGTCCACATTGCGGTGCACCACCGCGCTGCCGAAGCGGGTATTGAGGTTGCGGATTTCGATGATGTCATCCGCGCTGTTGTTGGCGGCGCTGCTCACAGCTTTAGCCAGCTGAAGGCGATGGAGAACAGCGCATCGACCAGGATCACCAGAAAAATTGACTGCACCACGCTGGTGGTGGTGCGGCGCCCCACGCTCTCGGCGCTGCCATCCACCTGGAAGCCTTGGTAGCAGCCCACCAGGGCGATGATCACCGCAAACACTGGTGCCTTGCCGATGCCGATCATGAAGGTGGTCAGGCTGACCGCTTCCTCCAGCCGGTCGACAAAAGTGATATAGCCGACATCGAGTTGTGTGCGCGCCATCACCATGCCGCCCAGCACGCCCATGATGTCGGCGTAGACCGTCAGCAGCGGCAATGCGATGACCAGCGCAAGCACCTTGGGCAACACCAGTAAATCCAGTGGGGCAATACCGATGGTGCGCAGCGCGTCGACCTCCTCGGTCACCTTCATGGTGCCGATCTGCGCCGCATAGGCGGAACCCGAGCGCCCAGCCACGATGATGGCGGTGATCAGCGGCGCCAGTTCGCGCAACATGGAAATGCCAACTAGGTCGGCGATGTAGATGTTGGCCCCGACCCGCCGCAACTGCTCCGCCCCTTGGTAGGCGATGACGATGCCAAGCAGGAAAGTGAGCAGGCCGGTGATCGGCAGCGCTTGGACACCGGCAGTTTGCAGGTTGTAGAAAATAGAACGCCAGCGCACGCGCCGCGGCTGCAACACACTGCGCGCCAGCGCCAGGGCGCTGACGCCGAGAAAGGAAAGCAGTCCGAACATGCCCTGCAGTGCGTTCCACGCCTGACAACCGAGGCGGGCCAGCAAGCCGGGCATGGCAGTCGGCTCGGATACCGCCCCGACGGTGCGTGCAGCCACCATGTTCAGCAGCGCCTCGAATTCCGGCCGCAAGCCGACGAATGTGACCGTGCGATTGCCGCTCTCCAGTGTGCGCCGCAGGCGATGCAACAGCCACGCACCCGAAGTGTCCAGGGCGCTGACCTCATGCGCATCGATCAGCATCTCGGTTTCCAGCGGCTGGGGCAGTTTCTTCAGGCATGCCTCGATGCGCCGCTCGGTCTGCGCTGCCGAACGCAACAGCCACGCCCCCTCGCAACGCAGCTCGCGCGGCGTGGCGCCGGGACGGAGATCCACGGCAGGGCTGGGCGTGGAGGATGCGTTCATCTGTTCTGTCGGTCGATACCGGAATGAGCCCAGAATTGCGGCACTAGGTTGCCTAGGTGGCAGGCCCGCAGGCCAATTGCATGCTATGTTGCCGGGGGTTGACTGTCAAATGCATGCGTAAATCTGTGTAGGAGCAAATTAGTAATGTCCGCATGGATGAAATGCAGAGGTTTTGATGGAGCGGATCGAGCCAGCGCTAAGCCCCTGCCGGCAAATCGGCGGGCATCATGAGCCCATCATAGCGGGCGCGGCAGCGGATGCAAACCGCGCCGACGCGGTGCTGGCATGCCGCTCCGATACGCATCGAAGACCTCCCGTACCGCACCTCTATCACCGCTTGCCGCCCGGATGCCGCCTATACTGTAGCAAGGAAGTCTATATGACGAACGCACAGACACCACATACCCGGCCACCTGCCGTGGCAGGCATGTTCTACCCCGGCGATGCGGCCACGCTGAAGCGCGATGTGAATATGTACATCGCGGCCGGCGCGGTTGAACGCAAGGCGCCGAAGGCGATCATCGCGCCGCATGCCGGTTATGTCTATTCCGGCCCGATTGCGGGAAGCGTCTACGCCTTGCTCTCACCTGCGTCAAGCACGATCCGCCGCGTGGTGCTGCTCGGCCCGACGCACCGCGTCGCCGTCCGCGGCATGGCGTTGCCGACCTGTGATGCCTTTGCCACGCCACTCGGCAATATTCCGATCGACCGCGATGCATTCAACCTGCTGACCGATTTGTCCCAGGTGGTGTTGAGCGATGCTGCCCACGCGCAGGAACACTCGCTCGAAGTGCAACTCCCCTTCCTGCAGGCGGTGCTTAGCGATTTCCGCCTGCTGCCGTTTGCCGTGGGGCATGTCGGCCCCGAGGCCGTGGCTGAGGTGCTGGATCGCTTGTGGGGCGGCGACGAAACGCTGATCGTGGTGAGTTCCGATCTGTCGCATTACCTGCCCTACGCTGCCGCCAGAGAAGTGGATGGCGCCACGGCACAGCGCATCGTCGCCGAATCGCCGGATATTACGCACGAGGAGGCTTGCGGTGCCACGCCGCTCAATGGGCTGCTGCTCGCCGCGCGACGGCGCGGCCTGCATCCGCGGCTGGTCGATCTGCGCAACTCGGGCGATACAGCCGGCGACTGCAGCCGCGTGGTTGGCTATGGCGCCTTCGCCTTCGAGGGAGGCGACGATGTCTGATCCGGCACTTGGCGCAACGCTGCTGACGATGGCACGCAATGCCATCGGCCTGGAATTCGGCGCCGAACCGCGTGAAGCCACCGAGCATCCGGCGCTGGAGCAAGCCGGCGCCACCTTCGTCACGCTGACGCAGCAGGGGCGATTGCGTGGCTGCATCGGCAGCCTCGAAGCCTGGCGCCCTCTGCGGCAGGATGTCGCCCAGAACGCCTTGGCCGCCGCTTTCCGCGATCCCCGCTTTCCGCCGCTCTCGGCTGAGGAGTTGCCTGCGACGCGCGTCGAGGTTTCGCTGCTGACCCCGGCCGAGCCAATGCCTTATGCCGACGAGGCCGACGCACTGGCGCAACTGGTGCCGGAACGCGACGGCGTGATTCTCGAATGCTATGGCCGGCGCGCTACCTTCCTGCCGCAGGTGTGGGAACAACTGCCGGACAAGCGCCAGTTCATGGCCCACCTGAAGCAGAAAGCCGGATTCGCCGCCGATTGGTGGAGCCCGGATATCCGCCTGTACCGCTACCGCGTTGAAAAATGGAGGGAAGCATGAAGACCCCGGAGTCGATCCATCCCGGCTGCTGGTGGCACGCCATCGACAATGGTGCAAGGATTCAGTGCGACCTCTGCCCACGCGACTGCAAGCTGCACGACGGCCAGCGCGGTGCCTGCTTCGTGCGCATGAATCAGGGCGGGCAGATGATTCTTACTACCTGGGGGCGCTCCTCGGGCTTCTGCATCGACCCGATCGAGAAGAAGCCGCTCAACCACTTCTACCCCGGCAGCTCGATCCTGTCGTTCGGCACCGCCGGCTGCAACCTCGCCTGCAAGTTCTGCCAGAACTGGGATATCTCGAAATCGAAGGACATGGATCGACTGATGGATGCCGCCACGCCGGAGCAGATCACCGAAGCCGCAGTGGCCTATGGCGCGAAGTCGGTGGCCTACACCTACAACGACCCGGTCGTCTTTGCCGAGTACGCGATCGATACGGCGCTGGCCTGCCGCGAGCGCGGCGTGAAGAATGTGGCCGTGACCGCCGGCTATATTCATGCCGAAGCGCGGCGCGAGTTTTATGCGGTGATGGATGCTGCCAATGTCGACCTCAAGGGCTTCACCGACGATTTCTACCAGAAGCTCTGCGGCGCGCATTTGCGGCCAGTGCTCGAGACGCTCGCCTATATCCACCACGAGACCGACTGCTGGCTGGAATTGACGACCCTGCTGATCCCCGGAAAGAACGATTCCGATGAGGAATTGAAGGCACTCTCGGCCTGGGTAGCGAAGGAACTCGGTCCGGATGTGCCGCTGCACTTCACCGCCTTCCACCCGGACTGGAAGATGGGCGACTTACCACCCACGCCGCCGGCCACGCTGACGCGCGCACGGCAAATCGCCATGGACACTGGATTGCACTATGTCTATACCGGCAATGTACACGACCTCAGCGGCGGCACCACGCATTGCCCGAAATGCCAGGCACCAGTGATCGTGCGCGACTGGTACGAGATCCGCTCCTACCTGCTTGACGAGGCCGGCTGCTGCCCGCACTGCCATACATCGGTGGCCGGACGCTTCGGCCGTTTTGAGTCGCCCTTCGGCGCACGGCGGATTCCAGTACGATTGGCAACATGACGCCGCCCGAAATCGTGTGCGGATTGGGCGGACGCATCCTCTTGCGGCATGTTGTCCGTTGCTTCCCGCAGTGGCGGCCCGCACGCCGGGACGAAACTCGCTCAGCCATCTTCAATATATCGGGTCTTCTACAATCGGCAGCGCAGGCATCAGACCTTGGGCTATCTCAGCCCGGTGCAATTCGAGCAGCAAACAGCTGTGGCTTATTAAACCGTTCGCCCGCTCCGGGCTGGCTCGGTCTGCCCCCGTTTTTCGGTTGAGTCTTACGAACGCTCGGCCTTGTCTGGCGGAGGTGCGTGGGGTTGGAGCGATTCCGGCTCCCAATCGAGCCAGTCTTCTCCAAACAGTTCGACGGGGTGCTGCGCGCGGACGGCCCCATTGCCGCAGAGCATGGCATCGACGGCGCAATATTTGTCACAGCCCCAGCAGATACGCTCGGGGTATTTGGGGTGGGTCGGGATCTTTTTGGCCATACCCGTTCGCGGCGCGAACCGTGGCGTGTTCAGGGCGCTGGATGGGGCTCGGTCGCGCGCATCCGGGTGGTGGCGCCCCACAGCTCTTCGAGGTTGTAGTGCAGGCGGGTGACCGGGTGCATGATATGCACAACGATGTCGCCGGCATCGACCAGAATCCATTCGGCGGCGTCTTCACCTTCCATGCCGATGATGTCGCCCCCGGCCTCCTTGATCTTTTCGCGCACATGATCGGCCAGGGCGCGGACCTGACGGTTGGAATCGCCGCTGGCGATGATCATTTTCTCGCACAGCGAGGTGAGGTGGGCGACATCCAGTACGGTGATGTTCTTGGCTTTGATGTCTTCGAGGGCGGCAACGGCAATCTTGGTGAGTTTCTTGGTATCCATGTTTTATTGGCGATAGAGGTCGTGTTGGTTCAGATAGGCCCGTACGCTGTCGGGTACCAGATAACGCACGCTTTCGCCCTGGTGACAAGCGGTACGAATGCGGCGTGCGGCAATGTCCATCTGGGT
>Ga0194131_10003533_pt1 | contig 24518 bp, 27 predicted proteins | sample TA2KigO120mmetaG_FD_148631 | JGI IMG/M metagenome (GOLD analysis project Ga0194131, IMG submission 148631) | Freshwater microbial communities from Lake Tanganyika, Tanzania - TA2015053 Kigoma Offshore 120m | ecosystem: Environmental > Aquatic > Freshwater > Lake | place: Tanzania: Lake... | reverse complement strand
GTGCAATTTCAAATTGACGTAAACAGAAGCCAATTAATCCAAATGCACCATGTAAAGCAACGAATGTCCAAAGTCCACCAATTTGACACCAGCGAGTGAAATCACCTTGTGCTTCTGGACCCCATAAAAGTAATAATGAATGTCCCATACTATTTGCAGGTGTTGAAACTGCTGCAGTTAAGAAGTTACATCCTTCAAGATATGAACTTGCTAGACCATGTGTGTACCATGATGTTACAAATGTTGTACCTGTCATCCATCCACCAGCCGCTAAATAAGCTGTAGGGAATAATAATAAACCTGACCAACCAACGAAAACGAATCGATCTTTTTTTAACCAATCGTCAATTAGATCAAATAAGCCACGTTCTTGGTTTTGCCCAATAGCAATGGTCATATTTTAATAATCCTTTAATTCAATTATTGAAAAAGTAAACACATAGTAAAATCTTTTACTTTCATCTTTTCAACCTAATAGTACCATTATACGTCAAGAAATTAAAAAATACAGAAAATTACTTAAAAAAGTTAGATTTTTAATTAATTTCTTTGTCGGTCTTGTAATAAAAAATCTGTTTCTATCTTCGACAAGCTAGAAGAATCACCTATTCATCCTTATTTATTTTCGCAGTAGAATTCACCATCAAAAATTTATAATTTCTATTGAAACTATAAATTTTTAAAAAAGGACAATATCAATTCTAACAAAGTTCAAATTTTAACTAATATCATCAATTGAACTATAGATAAAGAATAAGGCCATACTAAGCGCAGGAAAAACCAAACCAACAAGAGGAACTAAGATTGCAGGTAAAAATGCAGCTGTCATATTTTTATTCTATAAAATTTTTATTTACATATGTTTGCCAACACCACAATATTGTATATTAAAGTTTTAAAAAATCAACGATTAATATAAATAAAAAATTTTATTCATTTTATAGTAGAATTAATACTATTAAATCTAATAGTATTAGTCTTAAAAAAACTTTAAAAATATATTATTAATTATGGAAACTTTATTATTATCTCGTTTACCAGAAGCATACGTTGTTTTTAGTCCAATTGTAGACGTATTACCAGTTATTCCAGTTTTCTTCTTATTATTAGCATTTGTATGGCAAGCTGCCATTGGGTTTAGATAATTTTAAGCTTCTAAATTCATCAGATCATTGTATAATGTTATCTAAACGGTACTTATACTTACGTTTATAATAAGAATACAAATATATGGTAGAACCTCTATTATCTGGAATAGTTTTAGGAATGATTACTGTGACAGCCATCGGTCTTTTTGTTGCAGCATTTTTACAATATCGACGTGGAAGCCAATTTGAAGTTTAATTAATTTTTAAAATCCTAATTAGGATTTTAAAAATGAAAATCTAATTCAAAGATTCATTTACTTTTTTTTAATTACTATTCAATTTAATTACTATTATTGATTACTATTAAATAAGCTGGTGAAGGGACTTGAACCCCCAACCTACGGATTACAAATCCGTTGCTCTACCATTGAGCTACACCAGCACATCAGAATTTGGAAAGAATCTAATAATATTTGAAAGATTATATTCCAAGATTTTTCGACATCATTGAGTTAGACTCAAAAGCCTACTGAACTCTAATTTGTGAATACTAATTTATTACTATCAATTTGTCAATAGCAAATTAGGGTTGGTTGGTCTAAGAAAAATGAATTTTTGACAATAATTAGTAGACCCAGTAGGAATCGAACCTACATTGGAAACTTAGAAGGTTTCTGTCCTAATCCTTTAGACGATAGGTCCTTTGGTCATATGGGCAATACAGGATTTGAACCTGTGACCTTCTGCTTGTAAGGCAGACACTCTACCGCTGAGTTAATTACCCATATTTTTCTTTTGAATGAATCTCTAGTAAGGATACTTATACACAAAAATAAATGAAATGTCAATAGAAAAGTTAATCCTTAGAATTAGAATAAAAACGGTTATTGTTTTTGAATTGTTTTTATGATACTATTGTTTTAATACTTCAAGATAGGGTCGGTATCCGAGCGGTCAAAGGAGGCGGATTGTAAATCCGTTGTGTAATGCTACGTTGGTTCGAATCCAACCCGGCCTAATTTTATCGAATAATTTTTTATCTTTAAAGAATTTATACTTAAAGAATTTATAGACCAACCATTGTTTTCAAAATAAATGAAAATAGTCCAATTAATAAAATAATTGAGGGTATTAAAATAAATCGTAATCGGGGAATTTTAAATAAATTTCGAAAAGGAGAGAGAATAATTAAAATTAACCCAATTAAGCTACTGATAAAAAATCTCGGATAACGAGAAATATTATTCCAAAAATCATTCATAAAAGAAATTCTTAATTATTAGATAGTTATTATATGTTGAATTTTTTAATATTCGTTTAATAATTTGAATATTTTTTAGCTAATCTTCTTTTCCTAAACTTATGTTATAATACTATATACCGAAAGTAGTTTAAGGCTCTGTAGCTCAGTGGTTAGAGCAGGGGATTCATAAGCCCAAGGTCGTAGGTTCAAATCCCACCTGAGCCATCTACTCTATTTCACTTGGCACTGAAACTGTATTCGTTTAGGAGAAATGGCTGAGTGGTCGAAAGCAATAGATTGCTAATCTATCGTACAATTTTTTGTACCCAGGGTTCAAATCCCTGTTTCTCCTTTGTTACTAATAATTTGTTATTAATAAATAACTAAAAAATAATTAAAAAAATTGACATTTTGAAGAAAATTAACTAATCTCCTGGTAGGAGAATAAAGATATCAATATTGGGATTGTAGTTCAATGGTTAGAGCACCGCCCTGTCACGGCGGAAGTTGCGAGTTCGAGTCTCGTCAGTCCCGTTTTAAATTCCGTATGAAAGAATTGACTTCTCCTTTCATTTACTTCTCATTTAATAATAATATCAAGAATATTTATCAAGAATATTATTATTATTCAATAAGAAGTTATTCGCCTTGTACTTTTAACAAAGCAAATCCTAAAGAAAGACCAAATAAAGTCATAAAGAAGCAAATTACTGCAGTGCTAACAATTTCTGGACTTGCATAAGGAAAAATTTGTCTGATTAATTCCATAATACTTTACAAATATTTTAAGTAATTAAAAACCATTTCGAGCCCAAACAGTTAACGCTAATGAAAACGTAAACATTGTCATTAAACCGGCCCAACCTAGACTGATAATATCCATAGAGATATATATATATTTAATTTGTGAGATTTTTATAATTTAGAAGATCTTTCTTCTTCTAAATTATTTTTGCTATTATTATACAATACCATTTGCCCAATCTACATCAACATTTTCAATAATTAATGATGAATTATAGATTTGTAAAATAATTAATAAAAAGACTAAGAACGCTGCCATTACTACACCCATAATTGGAGTTGTACCCCAACCTGGTGCAACTTTACCATATTCAGCATTTAACGGGCGTAAAATTTCACCTAATCTTGTTCGTAATGCCATAAAGATATTTTAAGTTTTAATAAGTTAATTTTTCTATAAGATGATATATAATACTATGATGTTAATCATACTACTCTATATCATGGAAACAGCAACTATTATTGTAATTTTTGTATCAAGCTTATTGCTAGGAATTACTACATATTCTATTTATACCGCTTTTGGACCAACTTCTAAAAATTTGCGTGATCCATTTGAAGAACATGAAGATTAAAAAATAAAACCAAAAATTGGTTTTATTTTCGAAGAATTCTAGGTGTGTCACGGAAGAACACGGCAAAGAAAATTACCATTAAAGTACCAATAAGTAAAAATGTGTAAACTAAAGCTTCCATTGTTTATGATCCTATTTAAATATGAAGAAATTTAAAAACCTGGCGAAGGCTATACGTTAAACAGCACCTTGTTTTTTAGTTGATTTGTCACCAAGTTTTTGGAACGCACCAAACTCAACTTGTTCAGTAACTTCGGCACCAATCCCAGTAAATACATCACGGAAGATTGTACGACCACCATGCCATAAATGTCCAAAGAAGAATAATAAAGCAAAGTTTGCATGACCAAAAGTATACCAACCACGTGGACTACTTCTAAATACACCATCTGATGCAACACTTGTTCTATCAAATTCAAAAACTTCTCCTAATTGAGCTTTACGAGCGAATTTTTTAACTGTTGGTGCATCTTTAAATGTTTGACCATTTAATTTACCACCATAAAAATCAACTGTTACACCAACTTGCTCAATACTATATTTTGACTCTGCTCGACGGAATGGAATATCCGCGCGAATAATTCCGTCTTTATCAACTAAAATAACTGGGAATGTTTCAAAGAATGCAGGCATACGGCGAACTGTTAACTCACGACCTTCTTTATCACGGAAAATCGGATGACCTAACCAAGCTTCAGCGATACCATCACCTTTATTCATTGGACCAGCACGGAATAAACCACCTTTCGCTGGATTGTTTCCAATGTAGTCATAAAAGGCTAATTTATCAGGAATTCTTGACCATGCTTGACTTTCTGATAAGCCTTCACTTACTGAAACTTCTACTTGTCGTTCAATCTCTTGTTGGAAATATCCACTATCCCACTGATAACGAGTTGGACCAAATAATTCAATTGGTGTTGCTGCAGCTCCATACCACATTGTTCCTGATGTTACAAAAGCTGCCCAGAACACCGCTGCAATACTACTTGATAAAACTGTCTCAATATTACCCATTCTTAGTGCACGGTATAATCGTTGTGGAGGTCTAACTGTTAAGTGGAAAACACCTGCAAAAATACCAAATATACCAGCTGCAATGTGATGTGCAGCAATCCCACCAGGGTTAAATGGATTAAAACCATCAGCACCCCAAGATGGAGCAACGGGTTGAACACGTCCTGTAATACCATAAGCATCTGAAACCCAGATACCAGGACCAAATAAACCAGTTACATGGAATGCTCCAAAACCAAAACATGCTAATCCAGATAAGAATAAATGAATACCGAAAATTTTTGGTAAGTCTAATGCTGGTTCACCAGTTCTTGGATCACGGAATAATTCTAAATCCCAATAAACCCAATGCCAAATTGCCGCTAAGAAACACATCCCTGATAAAATAATATGTGATAATGCTACGCCTTCAAAACTCCAAATACCAGGGTTTGAAACGCTTTCACCAGTAATACTCCATCCACCCCAAGAATCTGTAATACCTAAACGAGTCATAAATGGCATAACAAACATGCCTTGACGCCACATAGGATTTAAGACAGGATCTGAAGGATCAAAAACAGCTAATTCATATAACGCCATTGATCCAGCCCAACCTGCAACTAATGCTGTATGCATTAAATGTACTGCAATTAACCGTCCAGGATCATTTAAAACAACCGTATGAACACGATACCATGGTAATGCCATAGTAATACATTCCTCAATATAAATAATGGTTTTTGACTTTCTTACAACTGAACTACATAAAAGTTAGCTACTTTACTATTATAACTAAAGATTAAAAAAATTAATCAATTTAATAGTTCTACCAAAAAAATCCAAGTTTAAATTTTTAAAATCGGTTGCTAGATTCTTGACTTTTTCAAAATTTAAGAGTATTGTCAGATTGTAGAAACCAAACAGATTTCAGAAACAAATTTGTCTTGAAATCTTAACCTTGATAGAGTTTTGAAAACCTTTCAAATGATTCATTCTTTTGAAAGATTCATAGTTTTATCAAAGAAAGTGCGCACAACAATCTAAAATTTTATTTTTCAATCTAAATTTATTTACGAAACAAACATTTTATGGCAAAAAAAAGTATGATTGAGCGCGAACAAAAGCGCATTCGTTTAGAAAAAAAATATGCAATAAAACGAGCATCTTTATTGCAAGAGTATAGTAGTGCAGAGAATTTCTTAGAAAAACTTGAAATTCACTCAAAGATTCAAAGACTTCCTCGTAATAGTGCGAAAACACGAATTCGCAATAGATGTTGGAAAACAGGTCGTCCACGTGGGGTTTTTCGGGATTTCGGAATCTCGCGTCACGTTTTTCGTGAAATGGCACATCAATGCTTATTACCAGGTGTAACAAAATCGAGTTGGTAATTTTGTTTTGATTAAATTGAATGATTTTTATTACTTTAATCTATAATTATATTTGTATATAGAAAGAAAGGTTTTTGTTATAATTTAACATCTCATCTTTTTTAGAATTAAACCCATTTATTGTTACCATTTAAAAATTTTTATGATTTATGACTCACAAGTTTACACAGCATTATGTATTGCCTTATTAGCCTCAGTTTTAGCTATTAGCTTAGGGACTGCACTTTATAAATAGGAAATTATTTGTCAAAATTCAACTTTTAAAAATATAACTTAACTATTATGGTACAAGAAGACTTAAAAAATTTTACTGCTCCTGTTTTTCCATTTACAGCTATTGTTGGTCAAGAAGAAATGAAACTTGCTTTACAATTAAATGTAATCGACCCTAAAATTGGTGGCGTTATGATTATGGGTGATCGGGGAACAGGAAAATCGACAACCATTCGTGCAATTGCTGATTTACTTCCTGAAATTAAAGTAGTAAAAGATGATCCATTTAATTCTCACCCAACTAATTTAGAATTGATGAGTAATGAAGTGAAATCAAAAATTCAAAATAATCAAGAAATTGAAACGGAACTAATCAAAATTCCAATGATCGATTTACCTTTAGGAGCAACAGAAGATCGTGTCTGTGGAACAATTGATATTGAAAAAGCATTAACTGAAGGTGTTAAAGCATTTGAACCTGGATTACTTGCAAAAGCGAATCGAGGTATTCTGTATGTAGATGAAGTTAATTTATTAGATGATCATTTAGTGGATATTTTATTGGATTCGGCAGCCTCAGGGTGGAATACAGTGGAACGAGAAGGGATCTCTATCCGTCATCCAGCTCGATTTGTTTTAGTTGGATCAGGAAATCCTGAAGAAGGTGAATTAAGACCACAATTATTAGATAGATTTGGAATGCACGCAGAAATTCGAACTGTTAAGGATCCAATTTTACGTGTAAAAGTTGTTGAAGAACGCACATCGTTTGATCAATCTCCAATGCTTTGGATTGAAAATTATCAATCACAACAACAAGAATTACGAGATCGTATTGTTTCAGCACAACAACTATTACCAAATGTTGAAATTGACTATAACTTACGAATTAAAATTTCAGAAGTTTGTAGCCGTTTAGATGTCGATGGTTTACGTGGTGATATTGTAACTAATCGTGCAGCTCGTGCCTATGCAGCATATAATAATCGTGATAAAGTAACTGTTCAAGATATTTCAAAAATTATCACATTATGTTTACGCCATAGATTACGAAAAGATCCCCTAGAGTCTATTGATTCAGGAGATAAAGTAAGTAAAGTTTTCAAAGAAATATTTGAAATTGAGGACTAAATGAGGTTTTCGCCTATTCTATATTTAAAATTATTTAAATAAGTCACCTTATGTTAAAAATTATTGGATTTGGAGTAAGTATTTTTTTGATTTTTATTATTTTTTTACGCATCCCAGATCAAAATGTGGGTCTTTCAAGTTTCGCAACAAAAAGTAATTTATTGGGCTCTCCTGGTTCTGCACAGCGATTTTTAAATACATTAACAGGAATTGGTATTTTGATTTATTTTATCGTAGCTTTTCAATTAAATTTTGAAAACTAATAGGTCAAAAAGAAATGGTATTAGCAATAGTAGAAAACTATTCGTCTTAATACCATTTTGACTCTTCCCATCTTTCTAGGGAAGTATAGATTTTTTATTCTACTTTTAAGTTGCTAAAAAAATTTCGTTTTCCAAAGAGAAAACTTTTCTTAGCACTTATCTTAGTCTATTTGAACTTTGAAGAAAACTAAGTTTGATAGTTTAAATTTGAATACTCTCAATAACTCTTGAAGAAATAGTTAGAGCCAGAAAGTTTGAAAGCCTAAACTAGTTCAAAAAGCAGCTGATCAAGGAGTATTTAGTTTCCAGAGAGAAAATCAAATTAAAAATCTTAGAATATTCAGAAATATTTTTAATTTTTCATGAAAACATGATACAATAATTAGTGTATTTAATTTCACTGTTTTTAATTTTATTATTCTTGAAAGAAAAGGAAATTTTATAAATGACACCTTCATTAGCAAATTTTGTATCTAGTTTAGTTGCAGGCGGAATTGTTGTACTTGTTATCGGAATTGCTTTAGCAATTATTAGTAAAAGTGACCGAGTTACAAGAGCTTAATAGTAGTACATAATCCTCTAGAAACATTCAAACTATTGTTTTAGAATCGTTTTAGTTAATCTTATCTTATGATATAGTCTTATCTTATGATATAGTAAAAATGAATGTCTTATGATAAATGTTAGTTTTGGTCCAAATATTTTTTTAGGGATTATTGTTTGTATTGGAGTTTTAATTTTATATTTTCTTAGAACGATTAAACCGGAGCTAGCTCGTGATGAAGATATTTTTTTTGCAACCGTTGGATTTCTTTATAGCTGTATTCTAATGGTTCATGGTTGGCGCTTAGATCCCATTCTATTGTTTAGCCAAGTTTTAATTATTTTAACTGCCTTAGTGGCAGGTTGGGAAAATATTCGGTTACGTGGTTTCGTTGCTAATATAGCAAAATCAAAAAATAAGGAAGAAAACTAACTAACCTTATTTCACTTCTTGGTTTCAAGTTTATAAATAATATTTTCAAGTTATGATTAAAAAGTATTCAGAAATTATTTCTATTTTGTTTGTATGTGTTTTTAGCTTATTTGTAACTACAGCATCAGCTATTGATTTAGACGAAGCTACAAGAACAATAGTAAAAGATGGTTCAGGTAAAACAGTGGTTTTAACTCCGGAACAAGTAAAACGTGGAAAACGATTATTTAATGCAACATGTGGTGCATGCCATATTGGTGGTATTACAAAAACAAACCCAAATATTGGTTTAGATCCAGAAGCTTTAAGTTTAGCAACACCACGTCGTGATAATGTAGATGCATTAGTAGATTTCATGAAAAATCCGACATCATACGATGGGTTAGAATCAATTGCAGAAGTACACCCAAGTATTAAAAGTGCGGATTTATATCCACGTATGCGCTCTGTAACAGAAGATGATTTAGAGGCAATTGCTGGTCATATCTTATTACAACCAAAAATTGTTTCAGAAAAATGGGGTGGTGGAAAAATTTACTTCTAATCATTAATTCGGTAAAATTTTCAAAAAGACTTCTACTTTTTGAAAATTTTACATAAATTTAAAGTATTTTTAAACTAGAAGCATGTAGCTCAGTGGATAGAGCATCAGATTCCGATTCTGAAAGTCAAGGGTTCGATTCCCTTCATGCTTACGAGTTAATTGAAAAAAAAACGAAATGGGGCTGTTTTGGTTTCGACATTGAAAGTTAATTACTATATGAGGCAGGTCGAAGCGCGTATTCTTCGAAAAAACATACATCTTTAAAATAACTGCTGCACAATTCTTTACTTTTGTAAACTCAATTTTTAAACCGAATGGCTTCCATTCATTAAAATTTGCTGTTTAAAAAATTATTTTTGAACCATTATCTCACTATTGGTAGACATTTGTTTATCAGATAGTTTAGAATAACAAAACTATATAATCTGTTCTTTGAAACTATGCCTGTGAATGAGTATAGTAAGTAAGTTTTCAATGGACGTGGGTTCAATTCCCATCAGCTCCATTCTTGCATTCGTGGCCGAGTGGTTGAAGGCACCGGACTCATAATCCGTCTTCCTTTGGGATATCACTGGTTCAAATCCAGTCGAATGCATTTTACGAATTTAACTATTGTTTTTTTTTTAATCTATTTGTAAACTTATTTCTAATAAATAAGTACATTCTAGTGTGAAAATTTATGACTAAATTAAATATTCAACAAACAATAAATAGAGTTGAAGCGGATTTTTTAAAAAACAATATTCCACTTTTACGAATTGGGGATAATGTTAAAATTGGTGTTAAAATTATTGAAGGAAACAAAGAACGAGTTCAGTTTTATGAGGGAACAATTATTGCACAAAAAAATAGTTCCATCAATACTACTATCACGGTTCGAAAAACATTACAAGGTATTGGTATTGAAAGAATTTTTTTAATTCATTCTCCAAAAATTGACTCTATTACAATTTTGAGTTCTTCAAAAGTTAGACGTTCTAAATTATATTATTTACGAAAATTAAAAGGAAAGGCAAGTCGCTTAAAACAGACTTTTAAATAAAATTAAAACTAAAAAAAACTTTCCTCTATTAAATTTAAGTAGTATAATGTAAGGTAGTAAAGTAATATTAAATTATTTTTAAGATTTACTTTATAATTATTATAAAATTAAGGAGTTATATGGTTACTTACAAAGTGACATTATTAAGTGAAGAGCACAATATTAAAGCAACAATTGATTGTAACGATGATGTATTTATTTTAGATGCAGCTGAAGAGCAAGGTATTGAATTACCATACTCATGTCGTGCTGGTGCTTGTTCAACTTGTGCTGGTAAAGTAACAGGTGGTGAAATTGATCAATCAGAACAAACATTTTTAGATGATGATCAAGTAGTGATGATCAAGTAGAAGCTGGCTTTGTTTTAACATGTATTGCTTACCCTAAATCAGATTGTACAATTTTAGTTCATCAAGAAGACGAATTATATTAATAGTATAATCTAAGAAGTATAATCTAAGATTGAAAGGCGACCAAAGCTTCAAAAACTTTAGAATGACAATAATTTTGTCATTCCGAAGTTTTTTAAATTTAGAAATTAAGTTCTGCTGCTTGTACTTTTTCAAATTGTTTTTTCTTTAAAACTAATAAAATTTGAGTTACTAAAGCAAAGAAACAAAAAGCAAGATAACCAACAATACGAATTGGATTTTGTAGAACAATTTCTGATTCTTCCTGACCGAATCCGCCAACATTTGGATCAACATTTAAGGCTTGTTCCGTTTGAACAATTTCACCTGTCTTCACAATTAAGCTTAATCCTGCTGGAACAATTTGCGATGTTTTTGTACCATTTGAATTAATAATTGTAACTGTTGAGTCACCTTTTTCAGAAGTCGTAATTTCAGAAATTTGGCCAGCTTGACTAGCTCCAAAAATATTTACATTACTTTTTTCACCTGTTGGATATACTTGGCCACGCCCACGATTACCACCTGCATAAAACGGGTATGTTAAATACTTAATTTCAGAGTTTTTTTCAGGATCGGGAGCAACAACTGGGAATATTAATTCTTGATGAGTTTTTCCTGCGATAGGACCAACCACGAAAATGTTATCCAATTCTGTACTATATGGTGAAATAAATACACCTTTATTTTTTACTTTAACTTCCTCTGAAATTTGGTTTTTCGCTGCTAACTTAAAACCTTTTGGTAAAATTAAAATACCACCAACATTGACATCAGCTTTTTTTCCATTTGCCCCAATTTGTTGTTTGCTTGTGTCATACGGCACTTTGATTTCGACTTCAAAAACAGAATTCGGTAAAACAGATTGTGGTGCTTCAATTTCAATTGCTTTTTGATTTAAGTGACAATTGGCACAAGCTAATTTTCCATTTGCTGCACGAGGATTTGAATAATTTTGCTGTGCAAAAACTGGATATGCTGATGAATCTTGTACGTAAAATCCAAAGACATTTATAGCAATCGTAGAAGCAAATAAAAGACTTTTAAAAAACTTGTTAGTTGCCATAATTAAATACTGGTTAAGTATGAATATTCTATTATATAAGTTAATTTTTTATTAAAAACAAGATTCCTAATCCAGAAAAATAGAGTAATACTATTGCTAACGAGAGTAATAACTGTGTTAATGGATCAGTGGAAGGAGTTAATATTGCGCCAAGAACAGTTGAGATAAGTATTATATATCGCCACGCTCCTAGCATTTGTTTTGGTGAAACAATATTCAGTAATCCTACTAAAATTTGAACAATAGGAATTTGAAATGCTAATCCTGTACTGTAAAATAAAACAAGGATAAACTCAAAATATTGATCGAAAGACCAAAATGGCTCCAATACTTCTTCACTATAACTCAAAAAAAAGTTTAAAGCTGCTGGAATTAAGGTATAGTACGAAAAGGCTAATCCTAATCCAAATAAAATCAATGAACTTGCTAGTAAAGGAAGGATAATTCTTGTTTCTTTTTTTGTTAAACCTGGCAATAAAAATAAAATTAATTGACCCATTCCAAATGGACTTGAGAAAAGTAATCCTGTATAAAATGCTATTTTAAGAGTTGAAATAAAGTATTCTCCAGGTGATAACTGAAAAAACTTTACGTTATTAATTGGAAGTTCTAAAATCTTAACTAAATCTTTGACTTCCACAAATGCTACACAAGTGAAGAACAGAATTATTCCAATGAATAAGAAGATACGTTGTCGTAGTTCTTCTACATGTTCGGCAAATGGTAATTCGAGTGTAACAACTAACTGATTTGTAAAGTTAAAATTAGAATTTGTTGGCATATAAAAAAATAAATTTAGATTACTAGTCGAAGTAGATTTTATAAACTATAGATTTTATAAACTAGAGTCCAAGTTTATAAAATCTAAAAAATTGTTTTAAGATAAGTAATTCATTGCTTCTAGCCTAGCTGTTGCTTTTTTTAGTTCTAATGAAGCATCTAATCGGGCTTTACTTGTTTCAGCTTCTTCCACTGCTAGAGCTGCTTTTTCTAACTCTTGAGTTGCTTCATTAAGCTCAATATTGATTAGTTCTTCTACGTCATTTACTAAAACGGTAACACGATTTCGATCAATTTCAGCTAACCCACCGCATAGAATAATCGGTGTCCACTTTTCATCTAGCTTGATTCGTAACAAACCAGTATCTAATGCTGTGATTAATGCTGCATGACCATCTAATACCCCTACCTGACCCGTCAAACCAGGTAAAACAACTTCATCTGCTGCTGTCGAACAAATGACTCTGTCCGGAGTAAGGACACGAATGTTCATAACCATATAGTTTACTCCTTATTTTAGAGTTTCTGCTTTTTCAATTGCTTCGTCAATATTTCCTACAAGATAGAAGGCTTGTTCAGGTAAATCATCTAATTCACCACCTAGAACCATAGTAAATCCTTTAATAGTTTCTTCTAAACTTACATATTTACCAGGTGAACCTGTAAAGATTTCAGCAACGAAGAATGGTTGTGATAAGAATCTTTCTACTTTACGTGCACGTGCAACTGTTAATCGATCCTCTTCTGATAATTCGTCAATTCCTAAAATGGCAATAATATCTTGTAATTCTTTGTAACGTTGTAATGTTTCTTTTACTGTTTCAGCAACTTCATAATGTGTAGCACTTACAATACCTGGTTGTAGCATTGTTGAAGTTGAATCTAACGGATCTACTGCTGGGTAGATACCTTTCGCCGCTAAATTACGTGATAATACTGTTGTTGCATCTAAATGAGCGAAAGTTGTTGCTGGAGCTGGATCTGTTAAATCATCCGCAGGAACATAAACGGCTTGAATAGATGTAATTGAACCTTGCGTTGTTGAAGTAATCCGTTCTTGTAAAGCACCCATTTCTGTTGCTAAGGTTGGTTGATATCCTACTGCTGATGGCATACGACCTAGTAATGCAGATACTTCTGAACCTGCTTGCGTAAAACGGAAAATATTATCAATGAATAATAAAACATCCTGTTTATTAACATCACGGAAATACTCAGCCATTGTTAATGCAGTTAACCCTACACGCATACGTGCTCCTGGAGGTTCATTCATTTGACCATATACTAATGCTACTTTTGATTCTGAGAAATTCTTTTCATTGATTACACCAGATTCTTTCATTTCTTCGTATAAATCATTTCCTTCACGAGTACGTTCACCTACACCACCAAACACTGATACTCCACCATGTGCTTTAGCAATATTATTAATTAATTCCATAATTAATACAGTTTTACCTACTCCAGCTCCACCAAATAAACCAATTTTACCTCCACGACGGTATGGTGCTAATAAATCAACTACTTTAATACCAGTTTCAAAGATTGATGGTTTAGTTTCTAATTCAGTAAATGCTGGTGCGTCTCTGTGAATTGGTAATGTTTCATCGTATGAAACGTCGCCTTGTTCATCAACAGGCTCACCAATTACATTGAAAATACGTCCTAATGTTGAAGCACCTACAGGTACACTAATTGGAGCCCCTAAATCGATTGCTTCAACGCCACGTCTTAATCCGTCTGTTGAACGCATTGATACTGCTCGTACTTTATTGTCGCCTAATAATTGTTGTACTTCTACAATTGTTGAACTTCCATCTTCTAATTCAATTTTAATTGCACTGTAAATAGGTGGTAAATTTCCATCTGAAAATTTAATGTCTAATACAGGACCAATAATTTGAGTAACGTAACCTTTATTTAAATTAGTTTTTACCATTTTGATTTAACATATTAAAATATCTTAGAATAAATATACTTTCAAACCTTTACCTGGCATTCTAGATACTAACAAATATAGTAATTGGATACCATTATACTCTAAATTGAGGTTAATTTTTGATCAGAAGATTCTAAGATTCACCTACTACTTTAATCATTATCTCGCAGACGACCTGTTACTTTTAACCAATTTCGAGCCCCTGGGTAATTATCAGGAGCTAGTTTTAAGGCTTGAATCCAATATTCTGCAGCTTTATCAAAAAGTTCTTTCGATAATTCAATATATTCATCTTCTTCAAAGGTTTGTGCTCGAAGAGCTTGTGAATGATAGATAACTGCAATATTATTTAATGCTTGAGGAAGATTCGAATTCAAGGCTAAAGCTTGATGGTAAAATTCTAATGCTTGAGTATATTTTCCAGTATTTCCATAAATTAATCCAATATTATAAAGCGTATAACTACGATCATAAGGATCTTCTTCAACTTGTAAGGCTTCATAGTAATTTTGCAATGCTTCTGCATAACGACCTTTTCCTTGGGCTGCCATTCCAGCTCGGTAGTAGGAGAAAGCTTGTTTTTCCTGTTTACTGGCAGGCAAGACTTTTAATAAAATATCAGCAATGACTGTAAATGTTTTATCAATAAAATTTCCCATAAAATAAATTTCTCCTTATAAATAAATCAAAAAGAGGTTGAGTTATTATTCTAGAAATAATAACTCTAACTATTTTAAATAGAATTTGAGGCAACAAATGGAAATAAGGATAACATTCTTGCTTTCTTAATTGCTTTTGAAAGTTTTCGTTGTTGTTGAACTGTGACACCAGTAGCTCGACGTGGAAGTATTTTTCCTTGATTTGTAACAAATAAGGTTAATAAATCAATATCTTTATAATCAATTTTTTGATTGAAACTGATGGGTGAACTTTTTTGTTTTTTTCCTATCATAATTTATTTAATTTCTTTGTGGATAGTTGTTCTATTGCAATGTGAACAATATTTTTTCAATTCTAATCTTTCCGGATTATTACGACGATTTTTTTGTGTAGTATACCTTGAAACACCATTTGAACGTTTCGTTAAATTTGAACGACATTCGGTGCATTCTAAGGTAATTAAAATGCGAGAACCTTTATTTTTTGCCATAAACATTTGAACTTAATAATTTTGATACTATATTGCCTAAAATTTTTCATCTTATCAAGCTTTAAAAATAAATTTAAATTTTTTTAACCCTTCCAATTTTAAATGCATTGAAGTATACTTAGACTTTAAGTAAATAAAGTATTAATCGATCCATTATTTTTTACTATGGCTAATAATAAATCTGCAAAAAAACGAATAGGAACAAATGAACGTAATCGTTTACAAAACCGATACTATAAAACCTCTGTTAAAACTTTAACAAAAATTTTTTTTAAAAATTTAGAAGCATCGAAAAATGAGCCAATCGATGAATCAAAAACAAAATTAAAAACTATTCTAAGCTCAGTCTATAGTTTTTTAGATAAAGGAACAAAAAAAAATATTTTTCATAAAAATACAGCAGCAAGAAAGAAATCAAAATTAGCTTATTCTCTTCGTATCAGTCAATTCTAAATAACTTCTGTACCAAGATTGATCGAAAGACTTTATAGTATTCATTGTATTTATAGTTAGAAATTTTATCGAAATGAATCAAGATTGCAAGACACTTCTATGATTTGTCAGAACTAGAATTTCATTTTTGTGAATCTTTAACTAGAAATACATATTGAATAAATTACCTACCACATAAACTAAAATCATGCACAAAACTAGTAACTATATTACTGCTCTTCCCGATTTTCTCACAATGCAACGAGTAAGTTTTTGTTGGTTTATTACTCAAGGTTTAACTGAAGAGGTAGTCTTATTTTCTAAAATTTATGATTTTGGTCAAAATACGGAATACATCTTGTTTAGTGAAGAATATACTTTGATAAAACCTCCCTATAGCGTAGTAATTGCCAGAAAATATAATGGAAATTCTCGAGTTCAGTTAGTTATTCCGATTGAAGTAAGAAACAAAGTACTTAATGAAATTCAATTTCAAAATCAATTTCCCATTATTACCTTACCGTTAATGACTACTTATGCTACATTTATTATTAATGGATGTGAACGTGTTATTGTCAGTCAAATTCTTCGAAGTCCTGGCATTTATTTTGAAAAAAATAAAAATCAAAAAACGCAGAAACATTTGAAACGAAAATTATCGTCAGATATTCACAAATTAAGAACTTTCTTACCTTTTGGGGAAGCCTTTATTTCAGAATTGGATTTATTTTTTGGAAACTATTTTTGGACTTTGGACACCAAAAAGGTCGAACCAAAAATGCTACTAAAATGGTCTAGTTCATCGATTTATTATTATTCGCTACAATTTTTGAAAAATGTTAAACAGCAATCATCCTTTCATTTTTTTCAATGTTTTAAATTTTATAGTTTAATTTCTAGGAATTATAAATTCCGATCAAAATCGAAACTAATTTTATTATTCTTAAAGTGGCTAAAACAGAAGATTACTCCAATTCATCTAGATGTTACTACTAGTATTCGAAATTATTTAGAGTATTTCAAATTTTTATTAAAAATTTTAATAAAATATCAAATTCTCGAAAATAACTTACCAGAGTTCGAGCTTGCTAGTTTTCAAAAAGTTTCCAAATTATCGGATCCACAAATTCAAAAACTTCTACAGATCTATAGCAAAACCATTGTTAATTCACAATTAACAGCCCAGTTTCAATTTCATTCAAAAATAGTTTTAGTCGCGGAAAATTTTACAAATTGGCAGAAAGAAATCGAAAATTGTTCATTTTTAAAAAGAAATATCACTCAAACATTAGTACGAGTAAAGGATCTGAAAGAGTTACTCCAATTTCCAACCCTTCGCCCAACCATCTACTTTTCAATAAGTTTCAAAGAACAATTACAATATATTTCAAACTTGATAGAACGAAAAGAACACAAATATTTAAAAAATAAAACACAATTACTTTTGTATCAAAAAGATCATGAAATTCAAACAACTTATCATAAAAAATACTTAACGAAAGAATTGTATACAGCTACTTTAATTCCTGAGTATGGCTCATGGATACGATTTAGCTTTCAAAAAAATACTAAACTGAATTCTTATAAATATCCGATTAAGAATAAAGAAGATGAACTTGTAATACAATTAGATAAACTATCACAAAAACCTATTCTTTTGTTTTTAAAAGAAATGGGGTTAACGAACTCAGAAATTTATCAAAATTTATATCACTCTGATTTTTTCTATTTTAGTCGACCATTATTAATTAATTCACTTCAATTTCAACAACCAATCCCAAGATTTGATTTAACTTCTGAATATTTTAAAAATATTTCAGAATTTTCACGAATTTTTGATCCAAATTACTACCGTTTGGGTAAAGTAGGAAGATTAAAAATTAATAATCGATTAAATTTACGTCTAAGTGAGCGGCTTCAAATAATTACATATGAAGATATTTTTGCAATTATTGATAAATTGATTTCATTAACACTTTCAAAATCCGTACAAGATGATATTGATCATCTAAAAAATAAACGTGTTCGATCGGTTGGTGAATTATTACAAAATTTAGTTAGAATTGGTATTCAACGATTAGTCAGAAAAGCGCGAAACCAAACCACTACTAGTGATTCAAGTTCTCTATTTGGTTTTAGTCTTGTCAATGCTACAATTCGAGAGTTTTTTGGGTCAAGCCAATTATCACAATATCTTGATCAGACAAATCCATTATCGTCCTTAACACATCGACGTCGAATTAGTGGGCTTGGACCAGGCGGTCTTGATCGTGATCGTATTAGCTTTTCAGTTCGAGATATTCATCCTAGTCATTATGGTCGAATTTGTCCTATTGAAACTCCTGAGGGTCAAAATGTTGGTTTAATTGCATCATTAACAACTTGTGCTAGAATTAATAAACTTGGGTTTTTAGAAACACCTTTTTGGCGAGTTATCAATGGAAAAGTTCTGAAAACAGGAAATCCAATTTATTTAACGGCCGATATCGAAGACTTCTATAAGATTGCTCCAGCAGATATTGCTACAAATCAAAAGAATTATTTATTAAAAAATATTATCCCAGTTCGGTATAAGCAAGATTTCATAAATGTTACTCCTTCTGAAGTTGATTTTATTGCTATTTCAACTATTCAAGTTGTTTCAGTTGCAGCATCCTTAATACCTTTTTTTGAACACGATGATGCAAATCGGGCGTTAATGGGATCAAATATGCAACGACAAGCAGTACCATTAATTTTTCCTCAAAAACCTATTGTTGGAACAGGACTAGAAAATCAAATTGCAATTGATTCAGGAATGACCTTAAATGCAAGATCCTCAGGCATTGTGAATTCCGTTACAGCTAAGAAAATTATTATTAAAGATAGTAAAAATAAAAAAGTAATCTATAACTTACAAAAATATTTACGATCAAATCAACAAACATGTATCAATCAACGACCAATTGTTTGGAAAGGTGAAAAAATTAAATCTGGACAAATTCTTACCGATGGACCAGCTATTACCAGTAACGAATTAGCATTAGGACAAAATATTTTAGTCGGATACATGCCTTGGCAAGGCTATAACTTTGAAGATGCCATTTTAGTAAGTGAACGAGTAGTTTATGATGATATTTTTACTTCTATTCATATTGAGCGCTATAAGATTGAAATTAATCGAAATGGTGAAATGTCAGAGCAAACGATGAAGATGATTCCTAATTTAACTCTATCTGAAATAAAATCTTTAAATGAAGATGGAATTGTTACAGTTGGAACATTTGTAAACCCAGGAGATATATTAGTTGGTAAAGTTATCTCTAACAATAACTCGGAACAGTTACCAGAATCTAAATTATTACGAGCCATTTTTGGTGCGAAAGCCAAAGGTGTAAAAGATAATTCTTATCGAATGCCTTATGGTGAATCGGGGCGCGTCATTGAAACTGTCACTTTTAATCGCAAAACAAAATTAACTTATAAATTTGAGAAAATTTATGTTTTTATTGCTCAAATTCGAAAAATTCAAGTTGGTGATAAAATTGCGGGACGACATGGAAATAAAGGTATTATTTCAAGAATTTTAGCACGTCAAGATATGCCTTTCTTGCCAGATGGAACACCCATTGATATTATTTTAAATCCGCTTGGAGTTCCTTCACGTATGAATGTTGGGCAACTTTACGAGTGTTTATTAGGCTTAGCCGGAGATAAATTAAATTGTCGGTTTAAAATTTTACCCTTTGATGAGATGTACGGCTTAGAAATGTCCAGAATACTCATTCATAAAAAGCTTCGTCAAGCTTCCATAAAAAAAAATGAAAGTTGGTTATTTAATCCTTATGCCCCTGGTAAAATGGTTTTACTAGATGGTCGAACAGGAAAAGAATTTGAAAATCCTATTACCGTTGGAAATGCCTATATGTTAAAACTAATTCATCTTGTCGATGATAAAATGCATTCTCGAGCTACTGGGCCTTATTCATTAATAACACAACAGCCTTTAAGAGGAAAAGCACAACAGGGTGGCCAAAGATTTGGAGAAATGGAAGTTTGGGCATTAGAAGGCTTTGGTGCGGCATTTACCTTAAAAGAAATTTTAACTATAAAATCTGATGATATGCAAGGCCGAAATGAAACTTTAAATGCAATTATCAAAGGACAACAAATTCCTCAATTTGGAATTCCAGAATCATTCAAGGTATTATTACAAGAATTACGTTCCATCGGTCTGGATATGAGTACTTATCGCATTGAACGATTTGGTTCCTCTAAAAAATATGAAACAGAAGTGAATCTTATTGAAAAATACAATACTTTTTCGAAAACATTTTTACCTATTTCAAATTTAAATGATATTTCATTTTAAACAATTATGAACAATTTTATAAAACAATTCAATTATATTAAAATCAAATTAGCTTCACCATTTAGAATTTTACAATGGTCAAACCGTAAACTACCAAATGGGCAATTTGTTGGTGAAGTACAAAAGTCCGAAACAATCAATTATCGAACATTTAAACCAGAAATGGATGGATTATTTTGTGAACGCATTTTTGGTCCAAGCAAAAGTTTAGAATGTGCCTGTGGAAAATATAAACGAGTTCGCTATGAAGGTTTAATTTGTGAAAGATGTGGTGTTGAATTAACGGAATCCAGAGTCAGACGTCATAGAATGGGATATATTAATTTAATTTATCCCGTCACACATGTCTGGTATATTAACAGTCGACCCAATTTTATGGCTCTTCTTTTAGAAGTAGAAGAGTCTGAAAAAAGTCTAAGTATAGCTTATGGTAGGTTTTCAGAAATCTGTAAAAATGATATAAAAAGCAGATATCAGACGCTGATTGAAAAACAACAAACAAATAATACTCAATATCAATCTACAGATAAATTAGTAAAATACTTAAAGATTTCTGAACCTGAGTTATATGAACCTTATTTATGTAAAGGCCTAAAATTAATACCTTCTACAATTATTAAATTATGGGATGAAAGAATTACTCGTATTAAACTGGCTTCATTAGCTTATTTTATTGCAGAAGATGAGATTTCATTTTATGGTTTACATTGGGATCTTCAACAATATCGGCGAAGTCGAGAATTAGGTCATAGTAATTATCCTTTGAAACCTTATCCAAAACCACAAAATCGTCGATCGCCAACCCCAAAATATCTATTAAAAGCTACTCCAAGTTTTTTAATTGGTGTTCCTTTAATAAAAAGAGAATTAGATAAACTGAATCTAAAATCTGAAATTTTTCGAACACGCTGCTTTGTTTCATTATGTACTAAGATATTAAATAAAGAAGAGCCAATTTATAACTTATCTCAATGGTCGCGAAAATGGGAGCAAGAAAGATTTTATAAAATTCGTGAAAAAGCTATTAAACGAATTCGAATTTTAGAAAATTTATTTGGAACTGGGTCCCGCCCATCGTGGATGATTTTATCTATTTTACCAGTTATTCCACCCGCTTTAAGACCAATGATTCAACTTGAAGGTGGACGATTTGCCACATCTGACTTAAATGAACTCTATCGACGAATTATTACTAGAAATAATCGATTACTTCGATTATTAGAAATTGATGCACCTCAATTAATTCTTCGAAATGAAAAACGATTATTACAAGAAGCAGTAGATACCTTAATCGATAATGGAAAACGAGGTAAAATTGCTTTAAGCGCTAATAACCGCCCATTAAAGTCACTTTCTGATATTATTAAGGGAAAACATGGACGTTTCCGTCAAAATTTATTAGGAAAACGTGTCGATTATTCCGGACGCTCTGTGATTGTAGTCGGTCCAAGTTTACGATTAAACCAATGTGGTTTACCTTATGAAATGGCTATAGAACTTTTTCAACCATTCATTATTCGAGAATTGATCAACCAAGGGTTAGCGAATAATATGAAAATTGCTAAGAATTTAATTCAACACGATGAATTAATTATTAAACCAGTATTAGAGAAAATACTAAAAAATCATCCCATTTTCTTAAATCGTGCTCCAACTTTACATAGACTAGGGATTCAAGCATTTGAGCCCATTCTTGTAAATGGCCGTGCCATTAAATTACATCCTTTAGTTTGTTCGGCTTTCAATGCCGATTTTGATGGTGATCAAATGGCAGTTCATATTCCATTATCCAAAGAAGCTCAAGCAGAATGTTATATGTTAATGCTAGCACCTTATAATTTTTTATCACCAGCTAATGGTGAACCAATTATTATGCCTAGTCAAGATATGGTCCTTGGTTGTTATTATTTAACTTCGAATAATATTAAAGGTTTATTAGGCTCGCAGCATTATTTTGCCAACTTACAAGATGTTATCTTAGCATATAGTCAAAATAAAATTGAAATTCATACTTCTATTTGGCTTCGATATATGGAGCAAAATCAAACACTCTCTACTCCTTCCAAAAAAATCGTATTAGCCGATAATAGTACAATTGAATACTTTGAAAATATTCAACTTCGAAAAGACAAAAATGGAGAGGTAATTGTTCAGTATATACAAACAACAACAGGTCGGGCTATTTTTAATTATACAATTCAGAAAGTTTTAAACTTTTTATAACCGAACAATAACTTATGAAAAATTACACTTATCAAAATACGCTAATTAGTAAAAAACAATTACGTCAATTATTAGCTTGGAGTTTTACAAATTATGATTCCATGCAAGCTTGCTTATTAGCGGATGAATTAAAATATTTAGGCTTTCGATATGCTAGCCAAGCGGGAATTTCAATTAGTATTGAAGATTTAAAAATTCCTTTTGTTAAAAATGTAATGCTTGAGAAAGCTAATCAAGAAATTCAAAATTCCGAAAAAATCTTTTTAAAAGGTAAAATTACAGATGTGGAAAGATTTCAAAAAATTATTGATACCTGGAGTCTTACCAGTGAATCTTTGAAAAATCAAATCATTTATTATTTCAAAAATTATGATCCACTGAATTCGGTTTATATAATGGCTTTTTCTGGGGCACGAGGAAATTTATCTCAAGTTCGACAATTAGTAGGGATGCGGGGGTTAATGTCTGATCCAAGCGGTCAAATAATGAATTTACCAATTAAAAAAAATTTTCGTGAAGGATTAACCATTACAGATTATTTAATGTCTGGTTATGGCGCCCGTAAAGGAATCGTAGATACGGCCTTAAAAACAGCAAATTCTGGATATTTGACCCGTCGATTAATTGATGTTTCTCAGGATATTTTAATCCGCGAAAAAGATTGTTTCACAAATCATTCATTTTTAGTTTCCATTAAGAATTTTACAAATCAAACTGATATTTACGAGAAAATTTTAGGACGAGTAATCAGTAAAGATGTCATAGATCCATCTACATCTATTTTAATTGCTCCAAAAAATACACAGATAACACCACAATTAGTTACCAAATTTCGAGAAAAACGAATTACAAGCTTTTCGATTCGTTCACCATTAACATGCTTATTGTATCGTGCCGTTTGTCAAAAATGTTATGGCTGGGATTTAGCAAATGAAAATTTAGTTGATATTGGTGAAGCGATTGGTATTTTAGCCGGTCAATCGATTGGTGAGCCCGGGACTCAACTAACCATGAGAACTTTTCATACAGGAGGAATTTTTACATCGGAAGCACGACAACAAATCATTAGTCCAATAAATGGAATTATTCAGTTTTATAAAGATTTAAAAACTGTCATTTTAAGAACAAATCGTGGTGAAGATGTTTTAGTCACAAAAAACTCCGGTTCTATTCTTTTAATACCTGAAGATAAAAAGAAAGCATTAATTCAAATAAATATTGCACGAAATACAATTTTATTTCCAAAAAATAATCAATATATTCTAAAAGATACAGTTATTGGAGAATTAATTAATGCAAATAAACAAGTTAAAACAGAGGTCAAAACGATTTTAAGTGATACATCTGGTGAAATTTTTATTCCAAAGTTGAAACATAAAGTTAATTCTTTAAATAATAATAGATTAATTTGGATTTTAGCCGGCCAATTATATAATAGTCCAAAAAATTCTTTTTTAAATTTTTACCCAGATTACAAATTAAATCAATCGAGTTATATTTTTCGAACGAAGCTTATCAACCACTATAATGGATTTCTAGCATTTAGTAATACGAAACAAAATTTGTATCAAAGCTTAATCAAAATTAAGACAACTAAATCTTCATTCAGTAATTCAAGACTCGAAGCATTCGACTCTTTTCGAACAACTCAAAACTATTTATTACGATTAAATAATTTAAACTATTCCATCAGTGTTCAAAAAAGTCGCTTTAAAAATTATGTACAATTAAGTCGTAATGACAAATTTGGTAATCTACTTAGAAACTCTTTTTTAACATTGACAGGTGGAATACTTTATTATGCCTACCGAAATGCTTTCAAGAAGTCTAACAGACTTAAAGAAATTGAATGTGATTATAGATTTCACTATATGAGCGAACTGGAACAGAATTCTTGG
>Ga0194131_10003532_pt1 | contig 24526 bp, 23 predicted proteins | sample TA2KigO120mmetaG_FD_148631 | JGI IMG/M metagenome (GOLD analysis project Ga0194131, IMG submission 148631) | Freshwater microbial communities from Lake Tanganyika, Tanzania - TA2015053 Kigoma Offshore 120m | ecosystem: Environmental > Aquatic > Freshwater > Lake | place: Tanzania: Lake... | reverse complement strand
GCTCGCTGGCGTCGAGCCGGCCGGCTACCTGGCCGAGGCGACGCGGCGCGCGATCGACAACCCCGGCACCGTCACGCTGCCACGCGATCTCGCGTCGGCCTGATCCGCTCCCCGGTCCCACCCGCGGCGACGATGTCGCGGATCACGACGACACGCGAGACGGGGTCCGGCGAGCACTTACGATCGGGCGCCAGGCAAGCCGCCCCGCGCTGCGCGGCGATCCAGGCGCCGCGGTATGTGACCGGATACGAAGCGGGTTCTACGCGATCCAGGGCCGCGCGCTGGCCGCGATCTCGCGCGCCATTGCGAGTGCCACGTCCGCGTCGGTGCGCGAGTAGAATTCCGACGGCGTCACGTCCTCGCTGCCGTAGAACGCGAGCTCGCGGTCGCGCCGGAGGTGCTTCGAGACCTCGCACCACCGGGGCACGGCCGCTGCTGCGTCGGCAGGGATGCGCTCGGCGTTCGCGAGCAGCACACCGGAGACGTCGTGCTGGAAGGGGACGGCGATCCCGAACGATCGCAGCACCGCCTTCAGCGCGAGCTCGACGACTTCCTGACTCTCGCTCACGACGTCGGCGAAGGACCCCTCGTCGAGCAGGAGCGCGACCGCCTTGAGACGCGCCTCCGCGCGACGGAAGTAGTCACGCGCGAGATTCGGGTTGGTCATCGAACAGCCTCTCCGGATCCCAGAGACGAATCCCGCTGGCGAGGGCAGCCCGGAGGTTCGGCTCGGTGGTGCGGAGCGCCGTCTGGGCCACGAAGAGTGGCTGGACCGGGAAGCGGTCGTCGACGGCGAGCGCCGGAGCGACCTCGCGCTCCCACCAGCGATAGTGGGCTCGGACCGGCTCGCCGCCGCGCAGCAGCAGGACGACGTCGATGTCGGAGGTGTCGCGCGCGCGGCCGGCAGCGACGCTGCCGATCACCATGGCTGCCCGCACGCGTTGCTCGACCAGCCGCGGCAGCTCGACGGCGAGCCGCCGCAGGCGGCTCTCGAGGATCCGCTGGTTGTCGTCGAGGATCGCGAGCTTCCGGGACACGGCGCGAACCTAGCCGGTCCGCCGGGGCCGTTCCAGGACGGCCGATCGTGCTCTCAAGCCAGGTTGAGCAGCCAGTACACGGCGGCCGACATCGAGCCGAGGACGGGCATGGTCACGATGCATGCGACCGCGGACGCCCAGGTGCCGCGCTGGCTCGCATCGCTCAGCATCCAAAGTGCCAGGATTGCCTCGAGCCCCAGGAAGTCGAGGACCACCTGCTTTCCCCAGGGTTTCTGCAGGATCTCCATGAACTCGTCGGCGGCCTTGCGACCGGGTGCCTGCCGCCAGGCCCAGGCCGTCACGACGAGGACGACGAGCAGCACCACCAGCGCAACGAGATCCATCACGGGCCCCCTTCATGTGAAGGCGGCAGCGTACACGCGATCGCGGAGCTCATGAAGGTTCCGGCGTCGCTCAGGCAGCGCGGCTCGACGGCTGGCTCGGCCGCGAAGACTGATTCTCGGCAAGGCGATCGGCATTCTGCGCGCGACCCGGGGGATCCGCTCGCGGAATGCGTCCTCGTAGCGCCGGGCGGCGAGGAAGCACAAAGCCGCGATTTGTACGAATTGATGGCATCATCAAGGAGGATCGTCTCGGTCTCGACGTCATTTATCTTCAGGCCAAGAGGTGGCAAGGCTCCGTGGGTCGGCCGACCATTCAATCCTTTGCTGGCAGCCTTGAGGGATACCGCGCCCGGAAGGGCGTCCTGATCACGACCTCGACCTTCACGGCTGAGGCACGCGAGTACATTACGAGAATCGAGAAGAAGATCGTCCTCATCGACGGCAAGAACCTCGCCCAGCTCATGATCGATCATGATGTGGGCGTAGCCGCGCAGAAGACTTTTGTGCTCAAGCGCATTGACTCTGACTATTTCGAGACCGAGTGAGAAGCGCGGTGGCACAAGCGTGCGGTGAACAAAGCTTGTGCGCAAAGCGGTCAAGGGACCTCGCTGCGCGAGGACCCTTGACCCACGGCCTCCGGGCTGGCAGCAAAGGGCGGCCCAGCCCTCCCGGCCGTCGCACAAGCTAACCGTTGTGCGCCGCTAGAGAAGCGTTGTTCCGACGCGCAAGACGCAAAGGGATGCAGTGAACGTCCAGATCCTCGCGAACAAGATCCGAACTTCGCGCTATCCCGGGGCGGACTCGGTTATCGCTGCGGGTTCTTTCATTCGCGGTGATTCAACAAGCACATCGGATCTGGACCTCGTTGTGCTCTTTCCACATGTCGAGTGCGCGGTTCGCGAGTCGTTTGTATTCGAAAACCTACCTGTTGAGGCTTTCATTCACGACGCAGAGACCCTCGAATACTTCTTTCAAAGCGTCGATCGCCCAGACGGAACCTGTACGCTGGCTCAGATGGTAACAGAAGGCGTGGTCCTTCCCGCCGCAACGCCGCTGAGCACCGCTGCGAAGGACGCGGCTGCATCAGTCATTGCGGGCGGACCCGCTCAGCTCTCCGATTCTGAAGTCACCAATCGACGCTACGCGATCACCGACTTGATCGACGACCTTGCAGGCGATCCGAAGCGCGAAGAAATGACATCGATTGGCGTTAGGCTACACACGGCAATCGCGGACCTGTTTCTGCGCTCGCGGAAATGTTGGTCAGGGGAGGGAAAGTGGTTGGCGCGCAGACTTGTGGCAGAAGACGCACCGTTTGCGCAACGATTTCACAGCGCGTTCGAAGAGCTGTGGTCCTCGAATGCTCCCGTTGCTGTAATTCGTGTCTCTGACGAAGTGCTTGGGCCGCTTGGCGGCAGGCTGTTTTCGGGGGACAGGCGCGAAGCTCCGGCGAGCTGGCGGACCTCGAAGATTTCAAGCACAGATTAATCATGCTTGAACTGGATGTGGCGCCCGCGCTGCGCGACCTTCTCCCAGCCATCGGCATGGAGTTCCCGGATGAGATCCTTGCTCGAGACCGATGGCATGGCGAGCGATACACGCCCGGTGTGTATCCCGCAACGGGGCCCAAAGCGCAGCCCAAAGCCATCGCAGGTGCAAGCGTGGCCGTGAAAGCCAACAAGCCGGCGAGCGGGTCTCCCACCGGGCTTGTCCCGCTCTCTGTTGAAATTCGAAGCGGCGACCTGTGGGATTTCTAGCCGTTTGCGGCCTTCCGGGCAACGCCGCCGGTCGCGTCTCGGGGCCTCAGAATCTGCAGCAATCGGGGCATTCCAACGTGACCTTTCATTCGACGGAACCCTCGGCTGTGCTCGGTGAGAGCGGCGCCGCCCCACCGAAGCACCATCGCTCCACCGCGCCAGCGTGTGACCCGGTGGCAGACCCGACGGATGCCACCCTGGATGTTCTCGATGGGGTTCGTCGTCGAGAGGCTGCGCGACAGCGCGGCCGGCAGCCGGAAGCCTTTCACGGTGAGCGTCTCGTCGAGGCCCTCCCGCAGCGACGCGGCCGCCAACGGGTGTTCCTTCTCGAGGCTTCGCGCGATGTTCAGCAGCAGCTTCCGCGCCGTCGACGGCGACGACGAGCGATAGGCCTGATTCATCGCCAGACCGATTCGCTCCTTCTTCGACTCGGGGAGGTGGTCGAGGACGTTCCGTCGCTTGTGCACCTGACACCGCTGCACCACGGCGCGGTCACCGAAGACGTCGCCGATCGCCTTGCGCAGGGCCTTGCTGCCGTCGATGACGACGAGGGTCGAGCGGTCCATCGGCAAGCCGCGCTCCTGCAGGTTGCCGAGCAGCTCCTTGCAGGCGCGGGCGTTCTCGGTGGCACCCTCGTGGAAGCCGAGCACACGCTTGCGTCCCTCACCATCGATGCCGAGCGCTACGAGGACGACGTGCTTGTCGATGTGCAGCCCGTCGACCATCAGAACGGCGAGGTCGAAGCCCGACAGGTCGGCCTGGCGAACCTCGTCGAGACGCGCCTGGGTCATCGCCACGAAGCGACGGCTGACGGCGCTCTTGCTGGTGCCTCGGTGCTCGACGTCGATGTCCTGCGGCGAGGAAGCACAAAGCCGCGATTTGTACATATGCCCTCTTATCGGACGTCGCGAGCGCGGCTCGACTCCGCTAACGCGCCCGCACAGTACGGGCGCGTCGGTTTACGGGCCGCGGGCGCCAATGTCAGCCACGCGGTTCGCCGAACGCGTACCAAAGTACGGCGACTCGCCGATCGCGCTGCGCGACTTCATGGTCGGCTACTTCACGCCGGGCGGGGCTTGTTACGACGCGACGAAGAACTTCACCGCGTCGCCGCCCGGCACGCACTACCTCTACTCGAATCTGGCGACGGCGCTGCTCGGCTACCTCGTCGAGGCGGCGACCGGTACGCGTCTCGACGACCACTGCGACGCGCGCATCTTCGCGCCGCTGTCGATGGCCGACACCGGCTGGCACCTGGCGGACTTCGCGCCCCGCGACGTCGCCATGCCGTATGAATCCGTCGGCGGCGAGCTCTACGAGTGGGGGCTGTTCGGCTACCCCGACTATCCCGACGGCCAGCTGCGCTCGAGCGCCGACGATCTGGCGCGCTTCCTCGCCGCCTGGGCCGGCGCCGGCACGTACGACGGCGCGCAGATTCTCGAGGCCGCGACCGTCGCCGAGGCGCTCAGCGTGCAGTTCCCGGACATCGACCCGACGCAGGGTCTGTCCTGGTACTACGACACCGTCGGCGCGCGCACCGTCGTCGGCCACAACGGCAGCGACTACGGCGTGACCACCGACATGTTCTTCGATCCGTCGACCGGCCACGGCGTCATTGTCCTCATCAACACCGACGACACGCCGGCGCGGCTGAAGGCGATGGCGCGCATCGAAGCGGCGCTGTTCGCGCTCGCAGAGATGCCGTAGCGCTCTTCAGGGAGCTGGCGAGGTGGCGGCCACCGCGCGATCGTCGAAGCGCCCGCTCGCGCGTGCCGACACGCCCGGTGCGCGCCCCGACCACTCGACGTGGAGCGTTCCCGCACCGAGCCCGGCACCGCGTAGCACCAGCTCCGCCTGCACGTCGTCGGTGGCGATGCGCCACTCGATCTTGCCGCTGACCTCGAGGTCCTCGGTCCAGCGGACGCCGCGGAGCCGGAAGCGTGCGCCGTCGGCGGTCGACGTCACGCGGAAGCGTCCGCCGCGCAGCCCGGCGCCGCTGCCGTCGTAGTTGACCCACCAGCGCGCGACGACGTCGGCGACCGTCTGCAGCCCGGCGTGCATGCGACGGAGATCGGCCTCGTCGCCCTCGTGGCCGAGAGCCGGCGTCATCGGCGGCAGGTCAGCTGCGCGGCGCGCGAAGTCGGGCACCAGTCGATAGTCGGGCACTCGATCCACGCACGACGTGTCACCGGCGTCGCCGGTGGCGAGGAAGCGGCGCACCAGCTCCGACGCGCAGCCGTCGAGATCGCCGAGCGCGGTGACGTGGAAGGAATTCCGCACGAGCAGCGAACGCGCGCTCGGGAAGAGCGCCGCTGCACGCTCGGCCTGCGCCACCGGCGTCAGCGAGTCGAGCTCACCCGACAGCACCAGCACCGGGATCGCGGGGAAGTCCGCCTCCGGCGGCACCGGTTGGCCCGGCGGATGGGCCAGCGGCGGTGTCGGCCAGGGGACGCAGAGACGCACCACGCTGTAGTCCTGCGGCACCGACAGCATCTCGTCGATCGTGAAGGGCGCGTAGACGTCGGGCTCGTCGCGCTGTTTCGCCTGGATCGCCGCGTCGGCCCCCGCGGCCCGCTCCGAGGCCGGCAGCGTGGCGTCGAAGATCTGCGGATAGTCGGCGCAGCTGACGGCGACGAAGAGCGCGCTGCTGAACTGGCGCGACGTCGTGCGCGAGCCGGCGCTGGCGGAACCAGTCTCGTTCTCGGCCACGAGTCGCAAGAACGGCGCGTGATCGCCGCCGGACCAGGCGCGTGCCGCAGCGTCGAGATCACGGTAGACGACCGGCCCCGACGCGTTCGACAGCATCACGAACGCGAGCGCGCGCGCGTCAGCGGTGACCTGCCGTCGTCGCCCGTCGCCGTCGGGGGCCATGCCACTCGCGGGTGCCGTGCGGAGCGACGCGAGCAACGCGGCGATGCGCGCGCTCGACGTACCGCCGCGTGCCGCACAGACGGGATTGCGCGCGCAGACGGCGTCGAAGCCGGCGTTCGCCTGCGCCGTCGCCTCCGGATACCACGGGTCGCCGCCGCGCGCGGCGAACGCGCCGTCGAGGACCATCCGACGCAGTCGTGCCGGGTGACGGCCGGCGAATACCTGGCCGAAGAAGGTGCCGTAGCTGTCGCCGTAGAGGTCCACCGGACCGAGCTCCAGTGCATCGAGCAGTGCGGCCAGGTCGTCGGCGGCGAGCGCGCTGCCGAACAGCGCCGCTTCTGGTCCGAGCTGTCGGCCGCAGGCTTCGACGTCGTCGGCGGCGTAGAGCGGGTCTCGTTGCAGCGCCCGGCATCGCAGCGTGCCGGACGCTCCTGTGCCGCGATTGTCCATCAGCAGGAGATGACGGTCGTCCAGCAGCGGTTCGAAGAGCGCCGCATAGTCGTAGCGCGATCCCTGCGTCGAGTATCCCGGGCCGCCCTCGGCGGCGACGATCGTGCCGGCGTTGGGGCGGGCGGGGTCACGCTGCGGGATGAGCGTGAAGGTGATGGCGATGGTGCCGGGCACGTCGCCGGCCGGATCGAGTGGGCGCGTCAGTCGCCCGCACCAACCGTCGCCGCAGCGGTGCAGGCCGAGCGGGCCGCCGGGTCGCAGCTCGGCGAGCGCCGCGGTCGCAACGAGGAGGCCCACGACCATCAGGCCAAAGACACGACGCATCGCGGAGGTCACGCGTCCACGGCCGAGCCGCCGATCATCGGACGCTCTGGAGGCGGCCAGGAAGCACAAAGCCGCGATTTTGTCATAACGTCAGCCTTATCGGACATTCCGCGCTTGGCTCCCTCCGCCCGGTGCCCGCAAAGTACGGTGGATCGGGAGCGTTCCGGCACGCGGAACAACCCGGTTCCGTGGCGCTCGGTACGGCCGGTGGCGGACTCGTGGGCCGCACGATCGCGCCGTGAAGGTGAACGCGAACGTGACCACGATCGGATCCTGACTGGAACACGTCGACGGACAGCAACCTGCCCTGTCCGAGGCTGACCTCGCGGAAGTGGCTTCCGGGCCGCCGCGGGCGACCGAGCTGCGCGAGGATCGTCTCGACGTTGTCGAGGACGTTGGGCCTGCCCGTGTCGTCTCTCTCTGCCACTCCGTTACCTCCCGGCCAGCTGGACCAATCCAGTCCCGCTGCTGATCCCGAATCCGCCGCACATGCTGTCCACATCAGAGCATAGGATGATAGGCGCCATAAAGGCCCGATTGTACGTCATCGAACGTTCGAGGCCGTTCTCCACCTTGGTGCGGATCTGCTTCTCGGGCCCTCGGCGGGACCCTGGGAGGCCGCTCGGCGGGCCCTCGGAGGCCTCGGAGTCAGGGATGGCAGCGTCTCGACGCGCTCGAGCTGCGCGGCATCGGGCGGAGGGAGCCAAGCGCGGAATGACGGCACCAGCCGTGCAGGAAGGCGTCGCCGACGCCCCACGGATCGGTCGCGAGGCGGACGTCGCCGTGCTCGAGCAGAAAGCCCGCGTGGTCGAGCCAGGTCAGCAGCGGCGGTATCGGCTGGCGAGCGGTACCGGGAACGACGCGCGCGGTGCAAGCGCGCGGCGTCGTGGCGCGGGTTGTTCACCCGCCGGCTCCTGATGTACGGCTGGCTCGTTTCCCCGCCCACCGCAGCCAAGGAGCCCGCGACATGAAGAGCCCCGTGATCGTCACCGCCGTCCGCACGCCCATCGGCCGCGCCCGCAAGGGCTCGCTGGTCGGGAAGGACGCGTTCCAGCTCGCCGAGGTGGCGGTGAAGGGCGTCGTCGAGCGCTCGAAGGTGGACCCGAAGGAGATCGACGACATCGTCCTCGCCGAGAGCCTGCAGGGCGGCGGCGTGATCGCGCGCCACACCGCGGTGGTGCTCGGCCTCGAGCAGGTGCCCGGGCTCGCCGACAACCGCCACTGCGCGGCCGGCCTCGCGGCGATCTCGATCGGCGCGGGCTCGATCGCGGCCGGCATGGACCGCGTCGTCGTCGCGGGCGGCACCGAGAGCCTGAGCACGATGCCGATGCTCACCAAGCGTCTCGCGCCGGGCGCCGACCCGTCGCCGTGGATGTCGCCGTCGCACCCCGAGACGCCCGACGCGCCGGCCTTCGACATGTCGCTCACCGTCGGCCACAACACCGCCGTCGAGGCGAAGCTCACTCGCAGGGACGTCGACGAGTGGGCGGTCTACAGCCACGCCCGCGCGATCGAGAGCATCGACTCGGGCGCCTTCAAGGAGCAGATCGTGCCGGTCGAGACGTCGGGCGGCGTGTTCGACACCGACGAGCACCCGCGGCGCGGCATGACCCTCGAGGGCCTCGCCGAGCTGAAGGCCCTGCACCCGGAGATCCCCGGCTTCACCGTGACCGCGGGCAACGCGGCCGGCCTCAACGACGCCGCCGCCGCGGTGCTGATGACGGATCCCGACTACGCCGCGTCGAACGGCTTCGCGCCGCTCGCGAAGATCCGCTCGTGGGCGTCGGTCGGCGTGGCGCCGGCGCGCACCGGCATGGCGCCGATCGACGCGATCCCGAAGGCGATCGCGCGTGCGGGCCTGAAGCAGGGCGACATCGACCTGTTCGAGATCAACGAGGCGTTCTGCTCGGTGCCGGTCGCCGCGACGCGCGCGCTCGGCATCCCGCAGGAGATCTGCAACGTGAACGGCAGCGGCTGCAGCCTCGGCCACCCGATCGCCGCGACCGGCGCGCGCATGGTCGTGACGATGGTCCACGAGCTGCGCCGGCGCGGCAAGCGCCTCGGTCTCGTATCGATGTGCGCCGGCGGTGGCATGGGGATGGCGATGGTCATCGAGACCGTCTGACCCGGCGTGACGGCCCGACCGCGGACGAGGCTCGGGCAGGTCCGCTCGTCGCTGCGCGACGGCGGCCTCGCCGAGGTCGGCGTCAAGGTGCTGCAGGAGCTGCGCCTCTACCGCCGGCTCGGGTTGTTCGAGGTGCCGCTCGCGCCCGATCCGCCGCGGGCCGAGGCGGCCTCCGCGGGCATCGCGGTGCGCGTGCTCGACGCGTCGCGCGACGATCTCGACGCGTACGCGGCGCTGCGGCCGGACACGTCGCGCGACGAGACGCGCGCGCGGCTCGAGCGCGGCGACCGATGCTTCGTCGCGCTGCTCGACGGACGCCTCGTCTCGTCGGTGTGGCTCGGCACGGACGTCGTCCCGATCGCGTATCTCGAGTGCGATCTCGAGCTCGGGCCGGAGGAGGCGTACGCGTACGACGCGTTCACGCTGCCGGAGCTGCGCGGGCACGACGTCGGCTCGTGGCGCACCGAGCTTCTCAAGGACCACGTCCGCGCCGCCGGCCGGCGCCGCGTGCTGTCGCTGCAGCTCGCGGAGAACGCCAGCCAGCGCCGGCGCTCGGCGCGCCGCGGCCACCGGCCGCTCGGCGTCGTCGGCTGGTACGGCATCGACCGCTGGCGGCGCTTCTTCGTCCGGCTGAACGACTCCGCGCCCGCCGGGCTCGCGATCGCCTTGCGGCGCCCGCGGCCCGGCGTGGCGAGGGTCAGTTGAGCCAGACGTACGACCAGGTCTCGCTCAGCACGTCGCCGCCGCGCTCGAGGTAGGCGCGCAGCTCCACCGGCTTGTCGTCCTTCGGCTTGATCTGGAACGTCAGGCGGAAGCCCCCGGTGCCCCGCCGCCCAGCAATTCGAGGACCGCCGCGACCGCAACGCCACCGCCCCCCGATCGAACCCTCGAACGAGTTCGGCGACCGCGCTGCGACACACGCGCGCAGTCGCATGTCCGCTCGAGCGGACCCCTCTCACGAGCAGCGTTCGGTCCCGCGCGCATTCCCGCCGCCGCTAAAGCGCCCGCCCCCACCAGCCGCCAACGCACGAGCGATGTCCGCTCCACCGCCCCCGCGCCCGAGCGGCCCGCCGCAGTCGCGGCGGGCTCCGAGACCTGATATTCAAGCTGCCACGTGATGCGGAAGCTACTCCTCCTCGGTATGCTCGTTCTCGCCGGGAGCGCGGGCCTCGGCGGCTGCATGATCGGGCCCGACTACGTCCGGCCCGACGCGAAGCTCGCGAGCCACTGGACCGACACCGGCGTCCCCGGGCTCGACCCCGCGCAGGCCGGCGCCGGCGAGCGGCTGCAGCGCGACTGGTGGCGCGCGTTCGACGATCCAGTCCTCACCGAGCTCGTCGAGACGGCCTACCGCCAGAACCTGACCTTGCTCGCGGCGGGCGTGCGCGTGCTGGAAGCGCGCGCGCAGCTCGGCGTGGCGCTCGGCGAGTTCTGGCCGCAGCAGCAGTCGGTGAGCGCCAAGTACTCCTACGACCGCATCCCGCTCACCGTCCCGTACGACCTGAACGACAACACCTACCAGCAGGCGCTGTTCGGCGCGCAGGCGGCGTGGGAGCTGGACCTGTGGGGCAAGATCCGCCGCGGCATCGAGTCGGCCGACGCGGCCTTCCTCGCCTCGGTCGCGGCTTACGACGACGTGCTGGTCACGCTGCTCGGCGACGTCGCGAGCACCTACGTCAAGATCCGCACGGTCGAGGCGCAGCTCGAGATCGCCGAGGACAACGTCGGCAAGCAGGAGGCAGCACTCGCGATCGCGCGCAACCGCTTCCGCGCCGGCGTCGTCAGCAAGCGCGACGTCTACCAGGCGGAGAACGTGCTCGGGCAGACGCGCGCCTCGATTCCGGCGCTGACCATCGAGCTCCGTCAAGCGAAGAACGCGCTGTGCGTCCTGCTCGGCCTGCCGCCGGGCGGCGCCGACGCCATGCTCGTCGGACCGTCGCGCATCCCGGTGGCGCCGCCGGAGGTGGCGGCGGGCATTCCCGCCGACCTGCTGCGCCGCCGTCCCGACGTGCGCAAGGCCGAGCTCGACGCCGCCGCGCAGAGCGCGCAGATCGGCTTCGCCAAGGCCGACCTGCTGCCGGCGCTGTCGCTGATCGGCAACGTCGGTACGGTCGCGTCGGACATCGGCACGGGCAGCCTGTCGGACGTCTTCACCGGGCGCAGCGTCAGCCACTCGATCGGGCCTGCGGTGCAGTGGAACGTGCTCAACTACGGGCAGATCACCAACAACGTCCGCGTGCAGGACGCGAAGCTGCAGGCGCTGCTGGTCGACTACCAGAACGCGGTGCTGACGGCGCAGAAGGACGTCGAGAACGGGCTCGTCGCCTTCGTCAAGTCGCGCGAGCAGGGCACCTACCTCGAGGAGAGCACGGTCGCCGCCGAGGGCGCGCTGACCATCGCGCTGAACCAGTACAAGGAGGGCACCGCGGACTTCACCACGGTGCTGGTCGCCGAGCAGAACCTGTACGCGGCGCAGAGCGACCTCGCCTCGGCGCGCGGCAACGTGGCGCTCGGCCTGATCGCCGCCTATCGCGCGCTCGGCGGCGGCTGGCAGATCCGCGAGGGCAACGACTTCGTCCCCGAGGCGACGCGCACCGAGATGGCGGAGCGCACCGACTGGGGCACCTGGCTCACGCCCGACCTGCTGCAGCCCGAGGCGCCCGGCCTGCCGGCCGCCGAGGACGTGAGCCCAGCTCCGGGGCTGCCCGAGTGGTAGCGCCGCGACGAGCGATCCGACGAGTGATGCAAGAGATGGTGCCATGATGCCGACCCGAGACGCCCCGAACCGACGCCCGCACGCGCCGCAGACGCGCGCGCGCGCCCAGCTCCCGACGCTCGTCGTGCGCGCCGTGCTCGCCGCGACGATCGCGACACTCGCCGCCGCCGGCTGCGGCTCGAGCGCGCCCGCGCCCGACGCGCCGCCGAAGGTCACGGTCGCGACCCCCGTCACGCAGCAGGTGACCGACTACCGCGAGTTCACCGGCAACACCGCGGCCACCGACTCGGTCACGCTGGTCGCGCGCGTCGAGGGCTACCTCGAGCAGCTCCACTTCACCGACGGCGCCGCCGTCAAGCAGGGCGACCTGCTGTTCACCATCCAGCAGACGCAGTACCAGGCGCAGCTGCAGCAGGCGCAGGCGCAGCTCGCGGCCCAGCAGGCGGCGCTGGTGCACGCGAAGACCGAGCTCGCGCGCTACACGCAGCTCGTCAAGGAGGACTCCGCGCCGGCGACCGAGGTCGACCGCTGGCAGTACGAGCTCGACTCCGCGCAGGCGGGCATCCTCGGCGCGCAGGCGCAGATCGAGCTCGCGAAGCTGAACCTCGGCTACACGAAGATCACCGCGCCCTTCGACGGCCGCATGGGCCGGCATCTCGTCGATCCGGGCAACGTCGTCGGCGGCGCGGCACAGCCGACGTCGCTCGCGACGATCGACCGGCTCGACCCGCTCTACGTCTACTTCACGATCTCCGAGCGCGACCTGCTGAGCATCCGCGCCGAGCACAAGGGCGGCGGGCGCGAGGAGATGGAGAAGAAGGAGATTCCGGCCTTCTACGGTCTGCTCGACGAGCAGGACTTCCCGCACCGGGGACGCCTCGACTTCGCGGCGCTCACCATCACCAGCACCACCGGCACGCTGCAGGCGCGCGCGGTGTTCCCGAATCCGGAGCCGGCGATCCTGCCGGGGCTCTTCGTCCGCGTGCGCATCCCGTCCGCGGCACCGCACGCGGCGCTCACCGTGCCCGGCGAGGCGATCGCCTTCGACCAGCAGGGCGAGTACGTGCTGGTGGTCGGCGCGGACGGCGTCGTCGCGCGGCGTCCGGTGACGACCGGCATGCAGCTCGGCGAGCGCATCGTCGTCAAGGACGGGCTCGCCGCGAGCGACCGGGTGATCGTCGCGGGGCTGCAGCGCGCCATCCCGGGCCGCAAGGTCGACGCGCAGACGGCGCCGGCCGCCGGGGGCTGAGCGGCGCGCATGTCGAAGTTCTTCATCGAGCGGCCGATCCTCGCGAACGTCATCGCGATCATGACGATCGTGCTCGGCGTGGTGTGCATGCTCACCCTGCCGGTGTCGGAGTACCCGAACATCGTGCCGCCGACGATCCAGGTGTCGACCAACTACCCCGGCGCGTCGGCCGAGATCGTCGCGAAGACCGTCGGCATCCCGATCGAGCAGCAGATCAACGGCGTGCAGGACTCGATCTACATGCAGTCGACCAGCGGCAGCGACGGCAGCTACACGCTCACCGTCACCTTCGCGATCGGCACCGACCTCGACGTGGCGCTGCCGCTGGTGCAGAACGCCGCCAGCTCGGCGCTGGCTCAGCTGCCGACCCAGGTGCAGGCGCAGGGCGTGAACGTCCGCAAGGTCGCGACCAACATCCTGCTGATCGAGAGCCTGTACTCCGAAGACGACCGCTACGACGAGACCTTCCTCGCGAACTACGCGATCATCAACCTGCAGAACCCGATCGCGCGTCTGCCGGGCGTCGGCGAGGTGACCGTCATGGGCGCCGGGCCCTACAGCATGCGCGTCTGGCTCGACCCGCAGAAGCTCGAGGCGTTCGGGCTCACCGTGCTCGACGTGCAGAACGCGATCCAGGCGCAGAACGTCCAGGTCGCCGCGGGTCAGCTCGGCGGGCCGCCGGTGCCGGGCGACCAGGTGTTCCAGTTCACCGTCAACACGCTCGGACGGCTGTCCACCGTCGAGGAGTTCGAGAACATCATCGTCAAGAGCAAGGCGCCGTCGGCGGAGGCGACCGGCCTCGAGCAGGCGCGCGACCAGTCGCCGAGCGCCGCGATCGTGCGCGTGCGCGACGTCGCCACCGTGCAGCTCGGCCAGCAGGTGTTCTCGGTGTTCTCGGGGCTCAGCGGCAGGAAGGCGGCGCACATCGCGGTGTACGCGCTGCCCGGCGCGAACGCGCTCGACGTCGGCGTCGCGACGCGCGAGCTGGTCGCCGAGATGGCGAAGTCCTTCCCGGAGGGGATGAAGACGCAGTCGCTCTACGACACCACGGTCTTCATCGGCCAGTCGATCGACGCGGTCTACACGACGCTCGTGCTCGCGGGCGTGCTGGTGCTGATCGTCATCATGCTCTTCCTGCAGAACATGCGCGCGATGCTGGTGCCGGCGACCACCGTGCCGGTGACCATCATCGGGGCCTTCGCCGCGATGGCGCTGCTCGGCTTCACGGTCAACCTGATGACCTTGTTCGCGCTGATCCTGGCGGTCGGCATCGTGGTCGACGACGCGATCGTCATCGTCGAGAACGCATCGCACCACATCGAGCGCGGGCTCACGCCGAAGGACGCGGCGATCGAGGCGATGAAGGAGCTGACCGGCCCGGTGATCGGCATCACGCTGGTGCTCACCGCCGTCTTCCTGCCGGCCTCGTTCATGCCGGGCATCACCGGACAGATGTTCCGCCAGTTCGCGCTGGTCATCGCGGCGACCGCAATCATCAGCGCCATGAACGCGCTCACGCTCAAGCCGACGCAGTGCGCGCAGTTTCTGCGCCCGATCCCGAAGGACCACGTGCCGAACCGCTTCTACCGCGGCTTCAACCGGGTCTACGACGCGCTCGAGCGGCGCTACATGGGCGTCGTCGAGCGCATGGTGCGCCACCCGCGCGTGTCGGCCGGCGTGTTCGTCGTGCTGGTGGGCACCGCCGTCTTCGGCTTCGCGAAGTGGCCGTCGGCGCTGATGCCGCTCGAGGACCAGGGCTACTGCGTGGTGGTCGCCGAGCTGCAGGAAGGTGCGGCGCAGCCGCGCGTGCGCGCGGTGTCGGCGCAGATGGACGCCGTGCTGAAGGACACGCCCGGCATCAAGGGCTGGGTCACGATCGGCGGCTATTCCGCGCTCGACTCCGCGAAGCTCTCGAACGTCATCACCGCGTTCGCGATCTTCGACGACTTCGGCAAGCGCCCGCCCGGCAGCACGCAGATGTCGATCATCGGCGACCTGCATCATCGCCTGCAGTCGATCGAGCGCGCGAGCTTCGCGGTGCTGCCGCCGTCACCGATCCCGGGCCTCGGCGTCGCGTTCGGCTTCACGATGATGATCGAGGACCGCACGAGCTCCGGGCTCGCCGAGCTGCAGAAGGCGGTCGACGAGATGCTCGCCACGGCGAAGGACGACCAGGGCTTTCTGCGCACCGGCTTCACGACGTTCAGCGCGACCAGCCCGCAGCTCTACCTCGACATCGACCGCACGATGGCAGAGTCGCTCGGCGTCGAGGTGAACGACGTCTTCGCGACCTTGCAGACCTACCTCGGCTCGACCTACGTCAATCAATTCAACAAGTTCAACCAGAGCTTCCAGGTGCGCATGCAGGCCGGCGCCGACGACCGCCGCGGCATCGACGACATCGGGCGCCTGTACGTGCAGAACCGGGACCGCCAGATGGTGCCGCTCGGCGCGCTGCTGAAGGTCCGCCGCACGCTCGGCGCCGAGCTGGTGACGCGCTACGACCTCTACCCCGCGGCGACCATCGTCGGCATCCCGACGCCGAAGTACAGCTCGGGCCAGGCGATGGACATGATGGACGAGTGGGCGGCGAAGCTGCTGCCGACCGGCATGGCGTACGACTGGAGCGGCCTCTCCTACCAGGAGCTGCTCGTCGGCAATCAGATCTACCTGATCTTCGGCCTGTCGATCTTCCTCGTGTTCCTGGTGCTGGCGGCGCAGTACGAGAGCTGGAGCGACCCGACCACCGTCGTGCTGGTGGTGCCGATCGCCATCGTCGGCGTGATCGTCGCACTGCTGGTGCGCCGCTTCCCGGTCGACCTCTACACGCAGATCGGCCTGGTGCTGATCATCGCGCTGGCGGCGAAGAACGCGATCCTGATCGTCGAGTTCGCGCGCGAGCTGCGCGCGGACGGGAAGTCGATCCCCGACGCGGTGGTCGAGGCGACGCGACGCCGCTTCCGGCCGATCCTGATGACGTCGATCGCGTTCATCCTCGGCGTCGTACCGCTGCTCACCGCGAGCGGCGCGGGTGCGGCGAGCCAGCAGGCGATCGGCACGGTGGTGTTCGGCGGCATGCTCGCCTCGACGCTGCTTGCGATTCCCTTCGTTTCGGTCTTCTACGTCCTCGTGCACCAGCTGTTCGAGCGCCGCCAAGCCTCGTCCGCCGCCCGCGCGGTGGAAACGGGACCCGCCTAGATCGACGGCTGCGCATGCGAAACGTCCCGCTCACGATCGACCGTCTGCCCCGCTACGGGACGCTGCTGGTCGCGATGCTGGTCGAAATCGTGCTCGCTCCGCTGCTGATGGCCTCGGGCTACCTGGTCGCGCGGCTCGCCATGGCGGCGGTGCTCGGCGCTGCACTGTGGGCGGTCGGCGCGCGCCGCGTCACCGCGGCGCTGTTCCTGTTCGCGCTCGGCGCGCTGGTGATCTCGAGCTTCTGGACGAGCCCGGCCGCATACACCTCCGAGCTCTGCATTCGCATACTGTTCGTCAGCTACGTCACGGTGCGCATCCTCCTGGCGGTGCTGGCGCGCCGGGAAGTGACGCTCGACACGATCGCCGGCGCCGCCTGCGTCTACATGTTGCTCGGCCTGATCTGGGCGGCTGGCTTCCTGCTGCTCGAGCACCACAGCCCGGGCTCGTTCGAGATCCCGGACGGCTGGCGGCTTTCGGGCAGCGACATCGGACCCGCGATGGTCTACTTCAGCTACGTCACCCTGACCACGGTGGGCTACGGCGACATCCGGGTGACCGGCCCCGCCGCGAGCGGCCTGGTCGTCGTCGAGGCGATCGTCGGACAGCTGTTCATCGCCGTCACGGTGGCGCGCCTGGTCGGCCTGCACATCTCACGGCGCGAGTGAGGCCTCGCCGGCGCCGGCGGCTCACGGCTCGACATCGAGCGCGCGGTTCAGCGGTGCCACGACGAAGGTCCAGACGAGCGCGTAGACGGTCGGCACCCAGAGGAAGAGCAGCAGCAGCGAAGCACCCCACGCGCCGCGCAGCGCCAGCAGCGTGTTGGCGCCCGCCGCGACCAGGACGGCGAGCAGCGCCCCCCAGCGGGGCGCGTCGGGCTGCGCGCCGCGCCGTGCCCACAGCACGTTCCAGGCGCCGAACGCGATCGGCAGCAGGAAGAACGGCGCGTCGAGCGGTGGCAGCACGGGGAACAGGAGCTGCAGCAGGGCCCGCCCGGTGTACGGCAGGACGAGGATCGTGCCGGCCACCGCGGCGCCGATCACGTAGGCGAGCAGGTCGCGCCGCTCGCGCCGCCCGCACATCTACCGGGCGAGCCCGGCGACTCGAGCAGCACGGTCGAGCCCTGGCCTGCCTGCGCGTCCGCGAGCGCCGTCAGGCGGAGCCCGCCGTCGCCGTCGTCGAACACCACGGCGTCGAAGCCGGGGGCGACGTCGCGCACGACGATCTCGTCGAAGACCCCCTCGCGGCCGCCGTCGGCCTGCACGAGCGCGAACGAGTCGCCGCGTTTCGGGAGTAAGCCGTCGAGGAAGCGCAGCTCGAGCCGTCCGCCAGGAGCGCGACCCGGCGGCGGCCGGCGAGCGCGTCCACGAGCATCGCGCGCAGCACCGTGAGCTCCCGTTCGCGGCCGACGAAGGGGGTCGCTTCCGAGCCGTCCACTCCGGCGTTCCTACAACATCCGTGGCGTGCCGTTCGAGCGCCGCGCCGCGTGGCTGCGTCAGGCGAGCCCGGCGCCGGCCGCGATCTCGTCGGCGCGGCGCGCGAGCGACTCGCTGCGCAGCCGCTTGCACAGCGCCGGGAAGAAGGTCCTGGGTCCGCGCCAGCGCCAGGCGTCCACGTCGCCGACCTGTGCGGTCGTGCGCAGCGTGGCGAGGTCCTTGAAGAGCATGGCGTCGGAGCGCTGTCGCGCGAGGTTTTCCGCGAGGCGCGCCGCGCCGCGCAGCGTCAGGTCCCAGGCCGCGGGGTCGTCCGGGATGCACTCGACGTGCGCCCATCGCGTGAGCACCGCCGCCGCGGAGCGCATCCCCCAGCCGGGGATGCCCGGGAAGCCGTCGGCGGTGTCGCCGACCAGCGCCAGCAGATCCGGGATCGAGGCGGGCGGCACGCCGTACTTGTCGATCACGCCCATCTCGTCGCGGGTCAGGTCGCGGCGGCGGTCGACCTGCACGACGCGACGGTCGCGCACGCACTGCGCCAGGTCCTTGTCCGGCGTGCACATCAGCACCTGCTCGACGCGCGGATCGCGGTCGGCGACCGCGGCCGCGGACGCGAGCGCGTCGTCCGCCTCGAGCTCGACCATCGGCCAGACCGCCACGCCGAGCGCCTCGAGCGCCTCCTCGAGCGGCCCGAACTGCGCGCGCAGCGCCGGCTCGATGCCGTCACCGGTCTTGTAGCCGGGGTAGAGGTCGTTGCGGAACGACTCGACGACGTGGTCGGTCGCGACGCCGAGGTGGGTCGCGCCCGACTCGAGCAGGTTCAGGATCGAGCCGACGACGCCGCGCAGCGCGCCGACGTCGCTACCGCTCTGGTCCATGTGCGCCGGCACCGCGAAGTAGTGGCGGAAGAGCTCGTAGGTGCCGTCGATGAGGTGGACACGCATGGCAAGACGGCCCGCAGCATAGCGGACCGGCGGTCGGGCGCTATCGCCGCCCGGCCGGCAGGTGCTAGGGAATCGCCATGCTCGACCACCATCGTCGTCGCCACCGTTCGTCGGCCCTGGTCGCCCTCGCGCTGGCCGCGCTCGCCGCGCTGCCGGCCGCGTGCTCGCGCCCGACCGACATTCCCGCCGAGATCGAGGCGCAGATCGAGGCCTACCGGAAGGAGCCGTCCGACGCGCGGCAAGCGCGCATCGAGGCGTCCTTCGCGAAGCTCGACGCCGAGGTCGCGGAGCTTCGCGCCGATGCCGGGACCAGGACCGGCAACGCGAAGGACGAGGCGTTCGCGAAGGCCGACGCGCTGTCGGCGCGCGCGAGCGAGCTCCGCAAGAGCTGGTACGGGGCGCGCTTCGGTGCCGCGAGCGACGCCGCGAAGAACGCCGTCAAGCAGCTCGGCGTGACCATCGGCAAGGGCATCGAATCGGCGGGCGAGAAGATGAAGAGCGCCATCGCCGGCGACGACGCGGCAGACGACGCCGGCGCGGCGGCGGGTGCGGACGCAGCGACGGACGACTGACGTGCTCGCGCAGCCGCGTCCCGTCGGCATCAGCTACTGGCCGCTCCCCGAGGACGCGCCCGCGGTCGAGATCGGCCGCGAGGAGATCCGCCTCGTCACCGAGGACCTCGCGCTGGTGCGCGGCATCCTGTGGACGCCGCCCGGCGGCCGCTGGAAGACCGCCGTCGTCCTCGCGCACCCGCGGGGCGACTTCTCGGTGCACTACGCCTGCCCGCTGCTCGCCGCCGCAGGCTACGCCGTGCTCGGCTTCTGCACGCGCTACCTGAACAACGACACCGACTGCCTGCACGAGAAGTGCGTCGTCGACGTGCAGGCGGCGGTCGCGGAGATGCGGCGTCGCGGCGCCGCGGCGGTGGTGCTGCTCGGCAACAGCGGCGGCGGCTCGCTGATGGCGCTCGCGCAGGCGGAGACCGGCTGCGGCGACGCGTGGGTCGGCGTCGCGGCGCACCCGGCGAGGGCGTGTTCATGGGGCAGGTGATCGACCCCTCGGTCGCCGACGAGAACGACCCGCTGTCGGTCGTGCCGGAGCTCGACATGTACGACCCGGCGAACGGCTGGCGTCCGTGGCCCGAGCCGTCGCGCTACGACCGCGGCTGGCTCGCGACGTGCCGCGCGGCGCAGGAGGCGCGCATCGCACGCGTCGACGCGATCGCGAAGGAGGCACTCGCGTCGGCGAAGGAGGCATCGGGTGCGGTGCGTAGGGCCGAGCGTGGCTCCGACGCCTGGCGCCGCGCGCGCCGCCGTCAGGTCCACACGCCGTACATGACGATCTACCGGACGCTCGCCGATCCCGCGTACCTCGATCCGTCGATCGATCCCGACGACCGTCCGATGGGCTCGCTGTTCGCGTTTCCCGACCCGTTCGACGCGAACTACGGACGCGGCGGCCTCGGCCGCGTGATGACGCCGCGCGGCTGGCTGTCGACGTGGTCGAGCCTGTCGTCGAAGGCTCGCCTCGCGGACACGATCCCGCACGTGAAGGTGGCGACGCTCGTCGTGCACCCGACCGCGGACACCGAGATCCGCATCCGGCAGGCGCGTGCGATCCGCGACTCGGCGGGCAGCGGCGACGTCGCCTATCACGAGATGAAGGGCGCGCCACACTACCTCGAGGGCCACCGGCGCGAGGCGATGCAGCTGGTCGCGGACTGGATCGCGAAGCGCTTCCCGGGCTAGCGCTGGGCCGCGTTGGACGAAGCACGCGCGGCGTCGTCCTGCGCCGTCGGCGAAGCCGACGCACGCGTCACTCCGGCTTCGCGCCGGGCAGCAGCGTCCGCACGGCCTCGGGGTCCACCGCACGCAGACGCAGGTCGCGCTGCGGAAACGGGATCTCGATGCTGGCGTCCGCCAGCGCGCGGTAGAGCGCGATCCCAAGCTCGCTGCGGATCGACAGCGCCTGGTCCATGTGGTTGGTCCAGCCGTACAGGACGAAGTCGAGGGAGCTGTCGCCGAAGCCGGTGAAGAACGCTACCGGGGTCGGCGACGCGACGAGCCGCGGGTTGGCGGCGAGCACGCCGCGCAGCAGCTCGAGGACGCGCTCCGGGTCGTTGCCGTAGGCGACGCCGACCTTGAGCTCGACCCGGCGCAGGCTGTCGGTGAGCGTCCAGTTGGTCACCGGCTCGGCGATCAGGTTGCTGTTGGGGACGATGACCTCGGAGCCGTCGAGCAGGCGGACCGTGCTCGACCGGATGCCGATGCGGCGCACCTCGCCGACCCCGCTCATGCCGGCGATCTGCACCATGTCGCCGACCTGGACCGGGCGCTCGAAGAGCAGGATGAGGCCCGACACGAAGTTGTTGACGATGTTCTGCAGGCCGAAGCCGACGCCGAGGCCGAGCGTGCCCGCGAGGATCGTGAAGCGGTTCAGGTCGAGCCCCATCGCGGCGAACGCGAGCAGGGTGCAGGCGGCGAGGATCACGTAGTGGATCAGGCTCGAGATCGCGTAGGGTACGCCGCGCGGCAGCTCGATCGTCGGAAACACGTCCTCGTCGAGCACGAAGCGCACGAAGCGCGACAGCAGGGGCGACAGCCAGACCGTGATCGCGAACGCGACCAGGTCGCCGAGGCTGACGCTGATCGCACCGACGGTGACCGTCGTGGTGAGAGCCGCGGCGGCCCGCTCGGTGATCGGGTCGAGGATCTGGAACCGGAACAGCGAGCCGATGATCCAGAGGAAGACCCCGGCCCAGCGCAGCACGCGCCAAGCCTGCGTCTGCAGCAACGGGCGATGGCGGCGCACCGAGCGCAGGAGGCGCAGCGGTCGCGCGCGCAGCGCGTAGGCGACGAGTCCGTCGAGCGCGCTGACGCACGCGAACAGCGCCGTCGCGAGGTACGCCGCGATGAGCGTGCCGCCGCCAGCGAGGTGGGCGAGGCGCATGTAGCCCAGAAGCCCGCTCGCGAGCGCGATCACGAACGCCGCGAGCACCACCCTCGCCCCGGTGCGGAGCGTGCTGCTCGCGGTGGTCTCGTCGTCCGCGGTGCGGAGCTCCCCGGCCTCTTCCCGTGCGACCGGCGTCGCGAGGTCGCCGCGGCGCAGCATCCACAGCAGCACGACGATGCCGATGGTCATCTCGGCGAGCAGGATCGTCTGCTCGAGCGGCGGCACCGGAGCGACGACCTCGCGCACGCGATCGAGGACGTAGAAGCACCCGAGCGTGTAGACCGCCGGCCGGAGGCGCGGCTGCACGAGCGCGCGCACGATGCGAACCACCGGCACGAGCCCGAGCACCCCGAGGATCTGCGCGACCAGGTGCGGCGCCCACGGGTAGAGCCAGTTGCTGATCGTGAGGGTGACGATGAGCGCGGCGGAGTACGGGAAGCCGAAGATGCGCGTCGCGCGCTCGAGCTCGCGGTCCTGGTCGACCCACGTCCGCGCGCGCTGCTCCGCCTTGCGGAAGATCGCGCACAGCGCGAACAGCAGGACGACCTGCAGGAGCAGCGACGGCGCCGCGCGCCGCGCGAACTCCGGTACCGTCGCGACCTCGTCGCGCAGCGCGTTGCGGATGCTGTTGCCGGTCGCACCGACGCGCTGCTGCTCGAACAGCGCGCCCAGGAACGGCTGCGTGTCGCGCACGAAGACCCGGCCGACCTCCTGCTTGCGGAAGTCGGAGATGCGCTCGATCATCTCGTCGCAGGTCGAGGCCTCGCGTGCGACGCGGTCCTGCAGCGCCAGGATTCGCTCGCGGTGCTTCTCGACGTCGCGCCGTGTGTCCTTGATCGACGCGAGGGTCGCCTGGATGCGCTCGGCGACGGCCTGCGGCACGTTCGCGGCGCGCGCCTGGTCGAGCGTCGCATTCCAGCTGTCGGTGAGCGCCGCGAGCTCCTGGATCTGCTTCTCCTGCTCGTTGGCGTACCAGGTGAGCGTGTCGCCCCAGCCGGCGAGCGTGCTGCGCTCGGTCTGCCAGCTGGTGACCATCTGGGCGAGCCCGCGCAGCACCGGGCCGGAGGCGAGGGCCGCGGTGTGGTCGCGCGCGCGCGCGTCGATGCGTGTGGAGAGCCTGGTCAAGTCGGCGTCGATCGTCTGCACGTCGGCGCTCGGCTGCAGCCCCGCGCCGATGGCGCGCAGGCGCGTCGCGGTCTCCTCGGCGCTGGACGCGATCTCCGGAATCGGGACGACCACGGGCGTCGGGCTCGGGGCGGGCGCGGACGCGGGCGTGGCCTCCTGGGCAGCGCCCGGCGCGGCGAGCACCAGGCACGCGAGCAGGGCCGCGGCGAGGCGGAGGCCGCCAGGACGGGCGCGCGTGGGCGCGGCGGACGTCACGGCGTAAAGGGCATAGCAAGCCCGTCACCCGGTGCACGGTCGGCGTCGCGAAGGACGCGGGGCATTGCCTCGACGGCGCGACCTGCCATCCTCGGCGACGAGCATGGTCGTGACGAAGATCCATCCGCGAGTCCCGTGCGGCGGCCCGTGCACCGGGCGGCGCCCGTGCGGCGATGCGTGCGCCGACCTCGCGTTGACGCCCCGGCCCGGGGTGGTGTAGGCGCCCGCCCATGCCGTGGTGGTACTGGATGCTGTTCGGCGCGGCGCTGCTGGTCGTCGAGATCATGCTGCCCGGCAGCTTCTTCGTGATCTTCTTCGGGGTCGGCGCGGTCGTCGTCGGGCTGCTGGCCGGCGTCGGCGCGGTCGGCGAGCCGTGGCTCGAGTGGCTGCTGTTCTCGGCGTTCTCGGTCGGATCGCTGGTCGCGTTCCGCGGTCGCCTGCTGCGGCACTTCACACGCAGCCACGCGAGCACGGTGGGTACGGAGACCTACGTCGGCGACACCGCGACGCTCACCGAGGACCTCGAGGCGGGCGGGGTCGGGCGGGCGGAGCTGCGCGGCACGGTGTGGACCGTGCGCAGCCACGAGACGACGCGACTCGTGCGCGGCCAGCGCTGCCGTGTCGAGCGCCTCGATGGTCTGACGCTGTGGGTTCGCCCGCAGCCGTGACGCGCGTCACGCAGCGGAGGCGCGGGAGGATGTTCGAATGAGCGGCTTGCTGACGGTCGTCCTGGTCCTGGCGGTGCTGATCGCGATCATCATCGGGAAGACCGCGGTCGTGGTCCCGCAGCAGAGTGCGTTCGTCGTGGAGCGGCTCGGCAAGTACCACAGCACGCTCGGCGCGGGCTTCCACATTCTGGTGCCGTTCGTCGACGTGATCCGCTACCGCCACTCGCTCAAGGAGGCGGCGGCCGACATTCCCGAGCAGGTGTGCATCACGCGCGACAACGTGCAGGTGCACGTCGACGGCGTGATCTACCTCCAGGTGCTGAACCCCGAGCGCGCGTCGTACGGCGTGGCCGACCCGCTGTTCGCGATCAGCCAGCTCGCGCAGACCACGCTGCGCTCGGAGATCGGCAAGATCGACCTCGACAAGACCTTCGAGGAGCGCGCGCACATCAACATCCAGGTCGTGCAGGAGCTCGACAAGGCGTCCGAGCCCTGGGGCATCAAGGTCCTGCGCTACGAGATCAAGAACATCACGCCGCCGCAGGACGTGCTCGCCGCGATGGAGAAGCAGATGCGCGCCGAGCGCGAGAAGCGCGCGGTCATCCTGAGCTCCGAGGGCCAGCGCGACGCCGCGATCAACGCCGCCGAGGGCGAGAAGCAGCAGGTCATCAAGCAGTCCGAGGCGCACCGCCAGCAGCAGATCAACGAGGCCGAGGGTCAGTCGTCCGCGATCCTCGCGATCGCAGTCGCGACGGCGGAGGGCATTCGCAAGGTCGCAGACGCGATCAACGTGCCGGGCGGCACCGAGGCGGTGCAGCTGCGCGTCGCCGAGCAGTACATCGAGCGCTTCGGCGAGCTCGCGAAGACCGGCAACTCGCTGATCGTGCCGGCGAACCTGACCGATGTCGCCGGCATGGTCGCGACCGCGATGAACGTGATGTCGCGCAGGGCGCCGGGCGAGGACGCCAAGGGCTGAAGCGGCCGCAGCGCCACGCGCCCAGGCGTGAAGCGGCCGCAGCGCCACGCGCCCAGGCGTGAAGCGGCCGCAGCGCCACGCGCCCAGGCGTGAAGCGGCCGCAGC
>Ga0194131_10003524_pt1 | contig 24558 bp, 26 predicted proteins | sample TA2KigO120mmetaG_FD_148631 | JGI IMG/M metagenome (GOLD analysis project Ga0194131, IMG submission 148631) | Freshwater microbial communities from Lake Tanganyika, Tanzania - TA2015053 Kigoma Offshore 120m | ecosystem: Environmental > Aquatic > Freshwater > Lake | place: Tanzania: Lake... | reverse complement strand
ACGAGGCCAGATCTCTTCGACCACCATCCTGGAGTGGCCGCTCCCGAAAACGTGCACCAGTCCGCCCGAAGAGATGCACGCCGCACACCGTTGCGCGGCCTCTTCAATCGCGAACATCTGCGTCGCCGCGAGACGACCGAGAATGTCCCGCGCGCCCGCGAAATACGCGGCGGCGACGGCGGACATCGGGGCGCAGGATAACGGATTCCACGGGATGGGACCGACATGGGAGCCTTCTGTCCACTCTTATGGTAAGTTAACACGGACCGAACGATGATCCAGCCGTGCTGGGGCGAGTCGTGCGATTGCGCGCGAGCAGATCCGGCCGCCGTCCGCTTCCCTCAGCGCGGCGCTGTCCACCGCATGCCTGGGTGATCAGCCGTGTGGAGATCGACGGCCGGCCAGCCCTGCATTACACCTGCCCGCTCTGCGACGCGCAGCGCGACGTGACCGGCGGAGCGGCGCTCCGCGCGGGAGCCTCGCTGGCCTGAGCGAAGGCGCGCGGATCGGGATTGCCCAGCCCGATCCCCTCGGTCCTCGCCCCGGCTCGTTCCGTCGGATATGCCCTTTCTCGCTCCGCGCGGCCGCACAGTCCGCCTCGATGTGACAGCATTGTGACCAGCAGGCGGCTTTACAAGCGCCCGCGCGTCATGGTCCGTATGATGAGAGTGTGGAACGCGGTCACGATGACCGGTCGTACCAGCCAAATTTGCCCGGCATGCGGGCGACGGATGAGGCGCCGCAAAAACGCCGCCGCACGTCCACGCGTGGCCGATCCTACCGCGACCCGGCCGAGATCGAGGCACGGGCCACCAACGAGCACAAGTTTGAGGACTGGCGCGATGCATTCGGTGGATTTCTCGCCAGACTGAGTCCGGAGCGACGCGCGGAACTGCGCGCGTGGGTTACGCCGAGAGGCGAGGCGTAGGCAGGCCGCGAGGGATCGTTCGCACCGCCGTGGCGAGGTGGGCGATGCCCGTGTCGATGGTCGATTCGGCGAGCGCGCCGAACCCGAGCAGCACAAGATCCTGCGGCGCCTCGCGCGCGACATAGCTTGGCGCAGCGGGATACACACCCACGCCGCGCGCCCGGGCGGCGCGGGCGATCGCCACGGCATCGCGTCCGGGGAAACGCACCAGGATGTGCGACCCGCCAGCGTCGGGAAAGATCTCGGCTTCGCCTCCCAGCGCCCGGGCGAGGGCGATCTCGAGAGTGATGCGACGCGCCAGGGCCCGCCGACGACTCCGCCGCACGTGGCGAATGAAATGACCCTCGTCGAGGAAGTCTGCCAGGGCCTGCTGCTCGAGAAGACCCGTTCCTCGGTCGGCCAGCCACTTGGCGCGGGTGAAGGGCAGAACGAGGCTGCTCGGCAGGACCACAAAGCCGACGCGGAGGGGTGGAAACAGCACCGTGGAGAACGTCCCGAGGTACAGAACCCGGCGACCGCCCTCGAGGCCTTGAAGCGACTCTCGCGCGCCCGCACCATGGCGGAACTCCGCGTCGTAGTCGTCCTCGACGATGTACGCATTGTGCGTCTCCGCCCAGGAGAGCAGCTCGGCGCGCCGCTCTAGGGCGAGCGCCGCGCCGGTCGGGTACTGGTGGGCCGGAGTCACGTAGGCCAGGCGGGTGGCCCCGACCGGCAGGGTATCCGTTCGCAACCCGAGACCATCCACCGCGGCGGGCCACAGGATGGCCCCATACGCGTTGAAGAGTTGACGCGCCTCGACGTACCCGGGATCCTCGACGACGACGCGGTCACCCGGATCGACGAGCACGCGCGCCAGGATGTCGATAGCCTGCTGGGTCCCGTTCACGATCACCACCTGGTCGCCGCGACAGATGACGCCGCGGGTGGCGGAGAGGTGCCGCGAGATCGCCTCCCTCAGTGGCTGGTAGCCCGCCGGGTCGCCGTAGCGGCGCAACGCCGATCCATCTCGCAGGCGGCGGCCGACGAGGCGCCACCAGATGCGCCGAGGAAACGCGTCCCAGTCTGGCGTGCCGGGCCGGAAGTCGTACGGGAGCGGCCCATCGCCGGGCACCGCCATCGGTGCGACGCCACCCGCGCGTAGACTCCACTGGCTCGGCCGTGCGGGCGGCGCCGGTTCGAACGTCGAGCGCGGGGGGTCGGGCGAGGAGTCGGCCACGTAGGTGCCGCTACCTTGCCGCCCGACCAGGTATCCCTCGGAGATCAGATCGTCGTACACGCGCGCGACAGTGTTCCGGGCGAGCCCCAGGTCATCAGCGAGGCGACGGCTCGAGGGCACGCGCGCTCCGCGAGTCAGTCGCCCCTCCCGGATCGCCTCGCGCAGCGCATCGTGCAACTGACGATGGCGAGGACGATCGGCGGTGAACGTGAGACTGGCCAGCGGACTCTCCACTGGCCCAATCGTACGCGCAGAAAGTGGATCTTGCCGTAGGCCGCTTTGCCGAACTACGCTCCTCGATCTAACCTCGAGCAGGCTTCGGCCGTACAGAAGGAGCAGGGCATGGAGCAGTCGACCTGGGCTACGAAGAAGGGGCTCGCCCAGATGTTGAAGGGCGGCGTGATAATGGATGTGGTGACAGCCGAGCAGGCCCGCATCGCTGAGGATGCGGGCGCGTGCGCGGTAATGGCGCTCGAACGAGTGCCTGCGGATATCCGCGCGACCGGTGGGGTGGCGCGGATGAGCGATCCCGAGAAGATCGTCGAGATTATGAACGCGGTCACCATCCCGGTGATGGCGAAGGCGCGCATCGGCCACTTCGTCGAGGCGCAGGTGCTGGAGGCTCTCGGGGTCGACTACATCGACGAGTCGGAGGTCCTGACACCCGCGGACGAGAAATACCACATCGACAAGAGCCGGTTCAGAGTGCCGTTCGTCTGTGGCTGCCGCGACCTGGGTGAGGCACTTCGCCGGATCGGCGAGGGCGCCGCGATGATCCGGACGAAGGGTGAGGCCGGGACGGGCGACATCGTTCAGGCTGTGACACACCTCCGCGAGGTGCTCGATGGGATGAAGCGCCTCACGGTGCTCCCCGGCGAGGAATTGATGCGGGAGGCGCGCGATCTCGGCGCTCCGTACGATCTGGTGAAGCAGGTGGCGCAGGACGGTCGGCTGCCGGTTGTGACCTTTGTGGCCGGGGGCATCGCGACCCCTGCGGACGCCGCGCTGGTGATGCAGATGGGGTCCGAGGGGGTGTTCGTCGGATCGGGGATCTTCAAGTCGGAAGACCCCGCGAAACGCGCCGCTGCGATCGTGAAGGCAACCACCCATTTCAACGATCCGAGCATCATCGCCGAGGTCTCACGCGGTCTGGGTGATGCCATGTCCAGCATCAATACGGCGGCAATGGCGAAGACCGAGCACATGGCGGCGCGCGGCTGGTGAGTCGCGCGCCTCGTCCCGATTTGACCGGCGAAAATCACCGGGCCGGAGAGATGCCGGCGGCGGAGCGGCTGCCGGGAACCGGGCGGCGGGTCGGCGTCCTGGCGCTCCAGGGCGACTTCGCCGAGCACGTTGCGACACTGCGCCGCCTCGGTGCCGAAGTGCGCGAGGTGCGTCTACCCGTCGATCTAGCCGCAGTCGATAGCCTCGTCATTCCGGGCGGAGAGAGCACAACGATCGGGAAGTTGCTTGTCGATTTCCACCTCCTCGAACCGCTCCGCACACGCGTCGCGGATGGCATGCCAGTGTTCGGGACGTGTGCCGGGGCGATCGTCCTGGCTCGCGACATTGGCGGCCTCGACCAACCCTTGATTGGAGTAATGGACATCACGGTCAAGCGGAACGCGTTCGGACGTCAGCTGCAGAGTTTCGAGGCGAGCGTTCCGCTACCCGCGATTGGCGGCGGCCCGATGCGCGCGATCTTCATCCGCGCGCCCGCGATCGCATCGGTCGGTCCTGGCGCGGAGGTACTGGCGCGCCTGACCGACGGCACCATCGTCGCGGCGCGTCAGGGCCCCCTCCTCGCGACCGCGTTTCACCCCGAGCTCAATCCACGATGACCGACTCCACGCTTTCTGGCTAGAATCGACCGCAATAGAAGAGGCGAGCTCTCAGGGCAGGGTGTGATTCCCGACCGGCGGTAGCCGTGATGCGCTCACGGGAGCCCGCGACCCCCGGCGACTCAGGTCCCTCGGGGTGGATCAGGTGCAGAACCTGGGCCGACGGTACAGTCCGGATGGAAGAGGGCAAGACAACTGCGCATGGTGGTTTGCCGGTTTCGCGTTCGTGGTGCGAATCGCGAGCCTTGCGTACTCGCGCGCCGCTGTGTGCTGCCCGATGAGATCGCCCGGGAGGGTACATCGTGGCAGGCGATCGTGGAAATCAGCTTGCGTGGGTCCCCCCGGCGCTCGTGGCGCTGGCGGCCATGCTCTAGGGCACCGATGGACTCTGGCGCACGGCGCTGATTCAGACGACCCCGGCGCCGACGATCGTTTTCTGGGAGCACATCATCCTCGTCGTCGCGATCGGATGGGTGGTCTGGATCGCGCGAGACGAGTTGCGATCCTTGAACCTCGGCGATTGGGCTGCGCTGATCGTGATCGCGGTCGGGGCCAGTACCCTGGCCACGGTGCTCTTCACGCAAACATTCTCCATGGGGAGTCCGACGACAGTCCTGCTGCTGCAGAAGACCCAACCGCTCATCGCGATCGGACTTGCCGCGCTGATGCTCCGCGAGCCGTTGCCGGGACGGTTCTGGCTCACAGCGCCCGTGGCGCTGGCGGGTGCATTCTTCATCATGTTCGGCGATGCCGGGCCGCTCGAGTTCTTCGGCGCGACGGGTGGCAGCCCCGCAGGCGCTGCGCTCGCCCTTGGCGCCGCCATCCTGTGGGGCGCCGGGACGGTGCTCGGCCGCACGCTCCTGGGCAAACTCTCCTTTCCGACCCTGACGTCGCTCCGCTTCACGCTGGCCTTGCCCGCGCTCGCGGTCGTCGCGTTCGCGAACGGATGGGGCGGCGTTCTCGCGGCGGAGCAGTGGCCGAACCTCCTGGCGACCGCGCTGCTCTCCGGGCTTGCCGGCCTGCTCATCTATTACCGGGGGCTACGCGAGACGCCCGCCGCGATCGCGACGCTCTGCGAGCTCTGTTTCCCGATCTCGGCCGTGATCCTGAACTACTTCCTCCTTGGCGCAGCCCTCACCGCATACCAGGCGATCGGGATCGTCCTTCTCTGGGGAGCTCTGGCCGCTATGCAGCATCGCTCCGTACCGGCGGGGAGGCGCGTGGCACAGGTGGAACCCGCCACCTGATCGGTTCACGGCCGACCGGCGCCCCCCATCGGAAGCGGCCGGTCAGCATACCCGGGTCACCCAACGCGCGTCCCGGCGTGCCTCAGCCGGGGGTGCGCACGGCGAGGACGTAGGTCTTGACCCGCAGGACGAGCCTCTGAAACCGGTCAGGATGAAGGAGGGCGCGCGCGACCCCGGGGGCCAGGCCGCGCACCCACGTCGGATTCACCGCTCCATCGACGCCTTCGCGGTGAATCGTGAAGCCGGCCGCGCCGAGTGCGGCGACCACGCCATGGGAACGGTGCAGGGCCACGGCTCGGGCGCGGACACCTCCGATGCGGGGAATCACGCTCGCAGGACTCCAGCGGACGTAATCGAAGCACAGCCATCCGGCGGGAAGCAGGACTCGGGCGAACTCGGCGAGGACTTCGTGTGGACGAGGCAGGTGGTAGATGTAGCGGTGGGCGAGGACGCCGAGCGCGGAGCCGTCCGGCAGGGGGAGATGCACGCTCTCCTCGACCGCGATCAGAGACTCGTCCACCGGGCGGAGAGCCATCATCGCCGCCGAGAGGTCGAGTCCTACCGGGCGGTAGCCATAGCGACGGAGTTCGCGAAGCATTCTGCCATTGCCGCATCCGACATCGAGCGCGAGGCCGTCGCCGCTGGATCGAGGAATCAACCGCTCGAGGACGGCGCACTCCGCGGCGTGGACCGCACGTCCGGTCGGCCCAAGCCAGTTGTCGCGCGCGAATGCGCGGGCGTGCGTCGTATCGCCGTAAGAGGCGCGCTTCGCCCGCGTGGCGGCATAGGCCTCGGCCTTTGGTCTCACAGCGCCTCAATTGCGGCGATGAATGCGGTCCAGCGCCGATCGATTGCGGAAGCTTCCCAGAGCTCGTCGGCGCGAGCGCGGAGATTCGCTCCTATTCGCTGCCGCGCCGCGGACTCCGCGAGCAACGCGTCGACGCGATCGGCCCAGATGGCGGGATCGTAGTTCTCGACCGTGCAGGTCGCGGTGGCGGCGCCGAGCAGTTCCCTGTGCGCGGGGAGGGCAGACGTGAGAAGGGGCGCGCCCGCTGCCATCGCTTCGATCAGGACGTTCGGATAGACATTGGTGCCGCTGCTCGTGCGCAGGGGCAGGAGCAGCAGATCGGCCCCAGCGATGAACTCGGCCGCGTCGACCTCCCCACGCACGGTCACTCCGGGCACCCTGGCGAGCGCACGGACGAGATCACGATCGACGATGCTGCTCGCGACCTTAAGGCGCAACTCGGGCCGGACAGATCGCAACCGTCTCAAGGCTTCGATCGCCACGTCGATACCCTTGTACCAGAGGGTGTGTCCAAGGTATCGCAGCGTCTGGCCATCACCTCCCGACCAGGGGACAGTGGCGTCGCCGCCGCTTTCGTTGGGGATGATGTGAACGCGTCGCGGATCCAGGTGGCGACAGAGGCGGTCCCGCTGCCACATCGACGCGACCGCGATCGGGTAGGACAGCAAGGGGGGAACTCAGCCGCGCCAGCGGGTCGGCCGTGGTCGCCGCGCGCAGGAGGAAGAATGCGGGCATCGCCCGCATCGCGCCCCACCAGTCGCCGTAGCGTCCGAAACTCGCCCCCTCGACGACGATCCCGGCTCGATTGCGCAGCCCCCACATCAGACTGGCGACGAGCGGGATCTGACCGGGTGAAAGCACCATCCAGATGACGCGTACCTCCGGGCAAGAGAGGAGGAACGCCCGGGTCGCCAAGCCGGGGCGCAGCGCGAAACGACTGAGGAGGCTGGGAGCGGTACCCACCGGGTTCGATGACAGGTGATTTCGAAGAGTCAGCCCGGGTGTGCGCCGCAGCCGCGCGATCATCGCCTGCCGACTCACGGACTCTCCGGTAAAGCGCGCGGGAACACGCAGCCCGGCGACAACGTAGGTCCTCGAGGCCTTGGGCCGAGGCCGATCAGCCATCCTGGGGAGACCCGACCGCGACAGGCGCGAGGCTCGACTCGGTCGCCGGTTGTTCAGGCGCGGTATCGGGGCGGAGCCTCGTCCACACAGCCAGGCCGCCAAAGCCGGTGAGCAGCTCGGCGCTCATGGTTACGAACCGGTAGAGGATGGTCACCTCCAGGGCATCCGCCAGCGGCATCCAGAACCCGAGTAACCCCGTGCTGAAGACTTCGCGCGCACCGATGCCGGCGGGAGCGAACGGCACTGCCAGGCCGCTCAGGTAGGAGGCGGCGATCACCGCGCCGATGCGCAGATCGAGATCGAATGGCTGGAGACCGATGCTGGCCAGCGTGAGCCAGAAGGCGCCCATCTGCAGGACGCAGCCACCAACATGGATCGCGAACCAGATCAGCGCGATGTGGTACCGCACCCGGGCGAACTCCTCGATCGAGGACCGAAGCCAACCGGGAAGCGCGGTCAGTCCGCTTGCCCACGCTCGCACCGACGGATGGAGCACAACCGTAAAGGTGACACAGGCGGCGACGATCGCTGCCACCGCGACGCCCGTCACATGAGGAAAGAAGAAGGTGACCACGTACGTGGCCAGCCCGCACGCGACACCGATAGAGAGACCCGCCTCGAGTGCGGCAGTGATAATGACCGTCCGCGCGGGCATGCCCTAGGGGCCTAACAGGACGACGCGCCCCAGGACATGCGCGACCTTGCCAGGCGCATAGCGGCCCAACCCGCAGAGGAAGTACACCGCCAGACCCGGCAGGATCCGGAGACGATGGCCAACCGTCCCCACCATCCCGATCCAGATCACCGCGGAAATCGTCTGTCGCGCCATCGGCACTGCGATGGCACCGCACATCAGTGGCAGTGAGACCGAGTGATGGGAAGAGCCTTGATACTTCGCCAGACACCGATTCCGAACCAGAGGCCACATGCGACCAGCGCAGCGATCGCTCCACCGCGCAGCAAGCATTTGTAGGAGGTCAACGAGGATCGGTCCTGAAGTCCAGTGTACGGTCCACCGCAGTTACCCTCCGCTTTGGAACTCCCGCTTCGCCGAGGCGCGGACTCTGTCGCGCACCGGAGCAACTGTCGCTCAGCCGAACCGCCAGCGCGTCCCATCGTGGGGAAACCGCGACCACGCGCGGCCGACACTGGGCCGAAAACAGAAGAGTCCGCGCCCGACCGGTTCCGGCTCGAGGCGTCCGTACTTGGCGCGCCACCGGGCCACGATCTCCGTTCGGGTCGCGAAGTCCGTGTGGGTCTCGGCGACCTCACCATCGAGAACGATGACGTCGATGCCACTCTCGAGGTGGATCACGGCGCACGGATCGTTCGCGAGGTTGCGGGCCCAGCGCGCTGTGGGGATGCCGTCCAGATAGAGTGCACACGCGATCCAGACGCCCCATACTGGCGTCGCGTGTGGACGCCCCGCCGGAGTGATCGTGACGAGCCAGTAGGTCTCCGCGATGGTGGGTCGCCGATCCACTTCCTCTCAGACGAGGAGGTTCTCCCCACCGGATTGGCCGTACCCGGCGAGGAACGGCAGTCGCTCCTCGTACGGGCTATCGCTCGTCCCCAGCGAATGGCCATAGCTGGCGGCACGCGGACCCAACGGTGCGCCCACTATAGGACCCGTGGCCGACTGCCAATACCGCGCCCTCCACCGTGCTGAGGTCTGCGCCGCGGGGCGTTCGCAAGCGTTCAGTAAGAACCCTATCCCTATACTCGCCGCCGTGAACCGACTCATTGAGGGTCGGCGGGTGGCAGCCTCCAGGTCAACCAACCGACGCCTGAGCGCATTTGCCGCGCTGCTGTTTTCGCTCGTGTTCGTGATGGGCTGTGCCGCCATCTCGGCGACGCAGACGCCCGCTGCTGCCGACCAGCCACGGGCTACCGCCACGAACCCGCCGCCACCGGCGTCGACCGCTACCGCGAGTGCGCCTGTGGTCGCGCGCGCCGATCCGACGCCCACCGGGGTGCCCACAGTGACCGCGGCCCCGGCGCCCTCCCCGACACGTCCCGCGACCGTGGCTCCAGCCGCGACCTCGGCGCCCACGCCGACCGCGGCGATCCGGATCGCCGCGGGTACGGAGCCATACGTCGCGCGTTCACCCGAGCCACGCGCCTATCGCGGCCTTCCCCAGGGTGTCACCGCCGGCGGTTTCCCCTACGTCGGCAGTCCCACCGCGCCGGGACTCCTAATCGACTATTCGGACTTCCTTTGAAGCACCTGCCGCCGTTACGTGCTGACGGCAGAGAAGGAATTACTGGAGAACGACGCGCGTGCCGGAACCATACGGATCGTCTTCCGAAACGTCCTTTCCTTCGGTGAGCGCAGCTTTCGGGCGGGTGAGGCGGCGGCATGCGCCGGGCGCCAGGGGCGTTTCTGGGAAATGCACGAGATCCTGTTCCAGGAACAGGCGACTACGTGGGGAACCGCGGACACGGCCGAGGCTCTCAGCGCTCAAATGCGACGCTTCGCTGAGAAGATAGAAGGACTCGATCGCGGCGCGTTCGCAAGTTGCCTCGGCGAGCGAACGACCCTCGCCGCGCTCCGCGCCAATGATGCCGAACAGCGCACGCGGGGCATCACGTCTCAGCCGATCTTCGAGGTCTTCCCGGAGGGCGCGCGCCTCGCCGGTGCACAGGCGGTGGGCGTGTATCGCGACGCCCTCGTCCGCAAGACCTCTTCAGGCTGACTTGTGTCCGAGACGAGCCTCCTGATCCTCATCCCCGCCGCTGCCCTGGCGGGCCTGCTGAGCTTCCTCTCCCCGTGCACGCTTCCAATCCTTCCGGCCTACTTCGCCATCGGCCTCGGCGGTCAGGGCAAGAGCGTCGTCGGGATGACGATCGCGTTCTTCCTCGGACTGGCGACGACGCTGGTGGCGCTGGGTGCGACCGCGACCGCACTGAGCGCGCTGCTGTTCCGCAATCTCACGCTTCTCACTACACTCGGCGGAATCCTGATTGTCGCGTTCGGCGTGATGAGCCTGTTCGGGTGGGGCTTCTCCGGCCCGGCGTTGCAGCGCCGCCCCGCCGCGACCTTCGTGGGGTCGTACATCTACGGCCTGACCTTTGCGATCGGGTGGACCGCCTGCCTGGGCCCGATTCTCGGCACGATCCTGACCCTACTGGCGACCACCGGGCTCGGCATTGCCCAGGGCGCGTTTCTAGCGTTCATCTACGCGCTCGGGCTTTCACTGCCTCTGCTCGTGGTAACGCTCTTCTTCGGACGGTTGGGGCGAGGCACTGGCGCCTGGCAGTGGATGCGCGGACGGACCTTCGCTGTTGCGATCGGTGGACGAACGATCGACCTCCATTCAACGAGCGTCATCAGCGGCGCGCTCTCGATCGCTCTGGGGATGCTCCTCGCCACCGGCCAACTCACCTCGATCGCCGCAGCCGCCGGCGGTAGTCCGCTCTCCACCTGGGTGGTCGCGCGCGAGGAGGATCTGGTGCGCTTCCTGGGCCTACGCTGAGCGTCAGATCCGCCGAGAGATCGGCGGATGCGCCAGGAGCGCGGCGAGATCGTCGGCACGGGGGAGGCCTGCCTGACCGCCCGCGCGTGATGCCTTGACCGCCCCGGCCGCGGATGCGAATCGGATCGCGGCAGCGACGCTCTCACCGCGAGCGATCGCCAGCGCATAGGCTCCGTGGAAGACATCGCCGCATCCAGTAGTGTCCTGCGCCACGACCGGGAACGCCGGCTGGTGCCAGACCGCGCTGTCCCCGGCGACGCGGAACCAGCAGCCCGCTTCGCCATCCGTGATCGCCGCCAGCCGTCGCCTATCCGACCAGAGTGCCCTCAGCATCGCCGGAGGATCCGCTTCCGGCCCCGCCAGAGTACGCCCGAGCGCGACAGGTACGATGAGGTGATCGGCCAACGCAAAGAGTTCCGGAAAATGCGGCGACGTGTTAGTCTCGATATCGGCGACGACGGGGATGCCGCGCGCCGAGGCGGTGCGCATCGCCGCGATCGTTCGCGGGCCGTGGGCAGAATCGACGAAGAGCACCCGCCCGGCCGCGATTCCCTCGTCCGGGATCGGCGGCAATCCCGGCGGTGACGAATCCAATGGCCGGAACCCGAAGATGTTCCGGGTGGGCGGATCGATCCCGACGACGATCATCGCGTGGATCGGCGTATAGCCCGGGACCCGTGCTGTGAAGGTCGTATCCACACCCTCGCGCGCCAGAGCATCGAGGACGTATCGCGAGAGATCGTCATCCGCCCCCACCGCGCCGAGGAACGCGGCCGTTCCGCCGAGGCGCGCCGCCGTCGCGACGGCGATGGCGCTGAGTCCGCCGATCGAGCGCATCCACGCGCGCGCGGCCATCTTGCCGTCCGGCTTCGGGAACGCGTCGACGTACAGCAACTCGTCGACGGTCGCGATACCCGTGCCGACGACATCGAAGCGGCGACCGTCACTCAAGGGGAGTGGCCGCGATCCTCTCTCTCGCCGCGGCGGTGCGCGCCTCGTAGTCCGCGATCGTACGCGGCCAATCCCCTCGGAGGAGACGCGAGAGGGAACGATCGGCGAGGAAGCGTCCGCCGGTCTGGCAGGTGGGGCAGTAGTTGGCCTCGTTCTCGGCATAAACGAGTCGCTGGATCGCTGTGCCGCAGTCGGGGCAAGGCTGACCGAAGCGGCCGTGGACGGCCATCCCTTCGCGGAACGCGGTTACTCCTTCCGGAAACTCCTCGCCCGCGCCTTCACGAAGGCGGTCGATCCACTCCGTGAGGGAGGCGGAGGGCGCGCGCCAGAGCCGTTCGATCTCATCGCCAGTCAACGTGCGAGCGAGTCTGATGGGCGAGAGTCGGGCGCGGTGGAGGATTTCATCGGAATAGGCGTTGCCGATGCCTGAGAAGAGATCAGGATCGGTGAGGCTACGCTTCAGCGTATGGTTCTCTCGTCGCAGCCTCTCCGCGAATGCGGCGAGCGTCGCGCCGATCGGCTCCAGCCCTTCGCGCGCCAGCGCGGCGAACGCCGCCTCGTCGGCGAGGATGTGGATGGCAGCGCGCTTCTGCTTGCTGGCTTCGGTGAGGACGAGCGTTCCACCCGCGAAATCCAGGGCCGCCAAACCGACTCGCGCCGGGATCTTCGCCCCGTCGGCGCGCCAGTGCAGCCGACCGCCGACCATGAGGTAGAGGGCCAGGATGGCGCCTCCCTCGAACGTGATGACGATCCGCTTGCCTGATCTCCCCACGGCCGCCACGGTCTGCCCCTCCAGCGTCTGGATCGGCGGGTGGGCCGTTCGAACCAGAAACGGGCTTGCCGCGCGGATGCGCACGAGGGGTCTGGCCACGATGCGCCGCGCCAGCGCCTCGACGTAGATCGTGATGTCCGGCAGTTCGGGCACGGGCCGTAGGATACGCCACGGTCTCCACCACGCAGGGAGTGATCCTCGGGCCGGACCGATGTGCCGCCAGACAGGAACTGCCAGGAGGGAAGTGTCCGCCGCGGCAGGAGGGGTTCGGTTTGTTGCCAATCGTGGACGCCGGACTCCCGGTGTGGAGAAGGGAACCAGCGCATCGATCGGAGATCCCCACCACCAGAGGTGACAGTCGCAAAAGAAACGCGGGACTAGAATGTCCGCCGGTCTCAAGGGGGAGTCCCGGAATGGCATCGGCGACCGCGGCCTCAGGTCGGACTCGACCTCGCTTCCGGATCGAACGGCGCGACGCGTGGTGGGCCCAACCACTGTCGGTGATCCTGTTTCTGGGAAGTTTCAGTGTCTACGCGTTCTGGGCGGCGTGGGTCAACGCTGACTATTACGTCGAGCCGTATCTTTCTCCGCTCTACTCCCCGTGCATCGCGGCGAATTGCGTGCACCAGATGCTCCCGATCATCGGCCAGTGGTGGACGCTCTCACCGGCCTTCCTGATCCTGTGGGTTCCCCTTGGTTTCCGCGCGACCTGCTACTACTACCGGAAGTCCTACTACCGGTCCTTCTTCTGGTCGCCCCCCGCGTGCGCGGTGCCGGACGCCGCACCAGGGTACTCCGGCGAGACCAGGTTCCCGTTCATCTTCCAGAACGCCCACCGCTACTTCTTCTGGCTCATTCTCATCGTCACGGCGTTCCTCTGGTGGGATACCTTCCTCGCGTTCAAGTTCCCGACGGGCTTCGGCGTCGGCGTCGGCAGCCTGATCTTCCTCGTCAACGTGATCTTGCTGACGCTGTACACGCTGTCGTGCCACTCCTGTCGTCACCTCTGCGGCGGCGGTCTCAACCTCCACTCCGCGGCCCCGCTCCGCCACCGCCTGTGGATGCGCGTGAGCAGGCTGAATGAGAAGCACGGACAGTACGCGTGGTACAGCATGCTGTCGGTAGCGCTCACGGATATGTACGTCCGGTTGGTCGCAACCGGGACGATCGTCGACTTCCGGATTCTCTGAGGAGCGCGCCAGATGCCCGCGAGCGAACGGTACGAATTCCACGAATACGATGTCGTCGTCGTCGGAGCGGGTGGCGCAGGCCTGAGGGCGGCGATCGAAGCGTCGGCGCTCGGGGCGCGCACCGCGCTCGTCTGTAAGTCGCTGCTCGGCAAGGCCCACACCGTGATGGCCGAGGGCGGCATCGCAGCGGCGATGGGCAACGTCTACGCCGAGGACAACTGGCGCGTGCATTTTCGCGACACCATGCGCGGTGGCAAGATGCTCAACCACTGGCGTATGGCGCAGATTCACGCCCAGGAATCGCCCGATCGCGTTCTCGAACTCGAGGAATGGGGGGCGCTCTTCGATCGGACGAAGGACGGGCGGATCCTTCAGCGGGATTTCGGCGGCCACAAGTATGCCCGCCTCGCGCACGTGGGCGATCGCACCGGCCTGGAAATGATCCGCACGCTTCAGCAGCACGCCGTCCATAAGGGAATCGACGTGTTCATGGAGTGCACGATCCAGACGCTCATCAAGGACGGCGATCACATTGCCGGCGCCTTTGGCTACTGGCGCGAGAGCGGCAAGTTCATCCTCTTTCGCGCGCCGGCGGTGATCCTGGCTTCTGGCGGAATCGGCAAGGCGTACCGGATCACCTCCAACTCCTGGGAGTACACCGGCGACGGCATGACGATGGCCTATCGCGCCGGAGCCGACCTCATCGACATGGAGATGGTGCAGTTCCATCCCACGGGAATGGTCTGGCCGCCCAGCGTCCGCGGCATCCTCGTCACCGAAGGTGTGCGCGGCGACGGCGGCACGCTCCGGAACTCCGACGGAAAGCGGTTCATGTTCGGCTACGTCCCGGCGTTCTTCCGCGCCGAGACGGCGGAGACCGAGACCGAAGCCGACGCCTGGTATCAGGACAAGAAACAGAACCGTAGGACGCCCGACTTGCTCCCCCGCGACGAGGTCGCGCGCGCCATCAACGCCGAGGTGAAGGCGGGGCGCGGCAGTCCCCACGGCGGTGTGTTCCTCGATATCGCGACGCGGCGCGACCCTGAGTACATCCGGCGTCGCCTTCCGTCGATGTACCACCAGTTCAAGGAACTCGCCGACGTCGATATCACCCGGGAACCGATGGAGGTCGGCCCAACCTGCCACTACATCATGGGCGGCGTTCGGGTCGAAGCCGACACCACACAGTCGACCGTTCCGGGGTTGTTCGCGGCCGGTGAGGTCGCAGCCGGTCTACACGGTGCGAATCGGCTCGGCGGCAACTCGCTCTCCGACCTCCTCGTCTTCGGGCGACGCGCCGGGAAATACGCCGCCGAGTACGCCCGGAGCCACCCGGGCGGCCTGAGCGTCGACGAGGGGCAGATCGAGGCGGCGATCAAGGCGATGCTCGTGCCGTTCGAGGGGCGGGGCGACGAGAACCCGTACACGCTGCACGCCGCACTCGAAGACGGCATGCAGGCGCTCGTGGGCATCATTCGCACGGAGAGCGAGTTGATTCAGGCGACCGACCTGATCGCCAGCCTCCGCGATCGCCTCGGACGCGTGTCTGTGCGCGGCAACCGGCAGTTCAACCCGGGCTGGCACATGGCGCTGGAGATGGACACGCTGCTCACGGTTTCCGAGGCGATCGCTCGATCGGCGCGGGAGCGAAAGGAAAGCCGGGGTGGGCACACGCGGGATGACTATCCCGCGACCGAGAGCGCCTGGGGCAAAGTGAACGTGATATCGCGGCTTGCTGCATCTGGCGAAATGACGATCGCGCAGGCACCCCTGCCCGAGCCGCCGCCGGAACTGCGCGCGATCCTGGAGGAGAAGGGCTGATGGCGACGGCGACGACGGCTCATCCGACCGGACACCACGGCGCGGGTTCGCACACGGTCACCCTGCGCGTCTGGCGCGGCGACGCCGGCGGCGGCGAGTTCCAGAGCTACCAGGTGCTCGCCCAGGAAGGGGAGGTCGTCCTGGACGTCGTCCACCGGCTTCAGGCCACCCAGGCGATGGATCTGGCGGTACGCTGGAACTGCAAGGCCGGTAAATGCGGATCGTGCAGCGCGGAGGTGAACGGCCGCCCCCGCCTGATGTGTATGTCGCGCATGGACACTTTCAAACCAGATGAGACGATCACGATCGCGCCGCTCCGCACTTTCCCGTCGATCAAAGACCTGGTGACGGACGTCTCCTACAACTTCGAGAAGGCGAAGCAGGTTCCGGCGTTCAAGCCGAAGCCGCGCGAGGCGGACGGTACCTATCGAATGTTCCAGGAGGACATCGATCGGGTACAGGAGTTCCACAAGTGCATTGAGTGCTTCCTCTGCCAGAACGTCTGCCACGTCATCCGCGATCACCCGGAGAACCAACGCGCGTTCGCCGGACCGCGGTTCTTCGTGCGTCTCGCCGCATTGGAGATGCACCCGCTGGACACCAACAACCGGCTCGATCTGATCCGCCAGCAGGCTGGCCTCGGTCTCTGCAATATCACGAAGTGCTGCACCGAGGTCTGCCCGGAGCACATTCACATCACCGATAACGCGATCATCCCGCTTAAAGAGCGGGTGGTCAGCGAGTTCTACGATCCCGTTGCATGGGTGCTGCGCCAGATGACGGGGAGGAACGGAAAAAAGTAGTACGCGATCGGGCTCGCCTCAGGCGCGGACCATCTCCGCGAGCGACACCTTTGTCAGTACCTCGCGATTGACGACGTTCCGCGGCATCCGCCCCTGGAGGACCGCGGCGATCTCCTGACCGATACGGCGACGCCGCTCGATATCGGCCCAGTCGGAGATGGAGGCGGAGTGCGGGGTGAGGACCACGTTATCCATCGTGTGCAGGGGATTATCCGGTAGCGTTGGCTCTAGCTCCATTACGTCTAGGCCGGCCCCGGCGATCTTCTTCTCACGCAGGGCGCGGATGAGGTCCGCCTCGTTGTGGGTCGGCCCGCGCCCCGTGTTGATGAAGTAGGCCGTCGGCTTCATCGCGCTGAAGAGTTCGTAGTTGAGCATGCCGCGCGTGTCCTTGTTAAGCGGCATATGCGCCGATACGAAGTCCGACCGTCGGAAGAGGTCCTTCAGATCGGTGACTCGCTCGACGTTATGCTGCGCGAACACATTGGCGGGAACGAAGGGATCCCACGCCAGGACCTTCATGTCGAAACCCTTCGCCTTCCGCGCGACAAGGCGGGGGATATTGCCGAAGGGAACGATCCCGATGGTATCCCCGACCACTCGCGGCATGGGCGTCATGTACGGCCGCGGCTCGCGCCACTGGTTCGCGCGCACGGCACGATCGAGCGGCACCGTCTTCTTCGCGCACGCCAGGAGCAGCATCATCGCGTGGACCGCGACCTCCTCGATGAAGACGTCCGGCACATTCGTCACGACGATGCCCTTCTCGGTCGCTGCGTCGAGGTCGACCGCGTCGACGCCGACACCGCTCGTCGCGATGACTTTGACCTTGTCGAGGCGGCGGATGAGATCGCCGGTCAGGCGGCGTCCGCCAGCGACCAGGGCATCCGCGTCCTTCACACGCGCGACGTACTCATCTTCTGTTTCGGTGACGACGGACTCAATGGTGACTCCGAGCGGGGCGAGCGCCTCCGATTCGTGCGTGAAGTCCCCCGCGCGGCGCCCGAAAGGTGTGGCGACGATCCGAAATGCCAATGCGATCTCCTCCTCGTGGTTCGGGAGCGGCAGTCTACTCGTTTCGGCGAGGGGAGCAGAACGACCCCGAGGCCGTCAGGATCGGATGAGTCGATTCTCCGGTGTGGTGCGTGGCGCGGTCCACGCGACGGGATCGACCAGGCGCATTTCATCCAGTCCTATCGGTCGCAGGCCGCGCTTCCCGAGACCGTCCAGAATGGCCGGCAGTGCCGCGACCGTGGGCAGGACGCGGGAAAGGCGGACGCCGGCGTCGTCCATCTCCGCGCTGTCGTGAAGGTTGACGATCGATCCGGGACCGAGCGAAGGGTGTTCCAGGACCCGCCGGACGATCTCGTCGGGGTCCGCCACCGCGAAATCCGAGGGGTTCACGTCGGAGTCGACGACCAAACTCGTCGGCAAACGGGAGACCATCGACTGGAAATAGGCGCCGTAGTCAAAGGCGTGGGCACGAAAGAACCGGCTCGGCCGCCCCGTGATGTGCCCGATCACCGCCTCCGCCTCGTCGTAGTCGCCGATGTTGCGACGAAGCGCGTACCCGTGGTTGCCGATCACGTGGCCTCCGGCGATCAGACGGCGTAACGACTCGGGAAACCGGTCGACCCACTTCCCGGCCACGAAGAAGGTGGCGCGCGCCCCGTACGCCGCGAGAACCTCCAGGATCTGCTCCGTTCGCGGCGGATTCGGTCCGTCGTCGAAGGTCAGCGCAACGCCCTCGCCGACGCGCTCGCCGTGCCGATAGATGAGACAGCGTTCCTGATCCAACACCGTGCTCGGCAGTATACGCAGGACGCGCTGATAGGATCGGACTTCGTGCGACGGGTCGCCACATGCCTGATCGGAGTCGTCGCACTCGCCTGCGGAGGGGCACCCACACCGACGCCGGAACCCACGGTCACGCCGTTTCCGAAGAGCACGCCACCACCAGCGTGTACGTTCCTGCTGGGCTTCGCGGACGTTCAGTCCGCGATACCGCAGCTCGTAGGCACCTGCGTGGAGAACGAGCGCCCGTCAGAGACGGGCGGCGATTCGGCGCAGCGCACCACCCGCGGCCTGCTCGTCTGGCGAAAGGCCGATGGCCTCATCGCGTTCACCGATGGCGCGCGCACGTGGGTACGCGGTCCCACCGGCGAGATCCTCGAGCGGCCCAATCACCAGCGCTTCACCTGGGAGGCGGCCCTCCCTGGCACACCTCCGCCGCCAATCGCCACGCCCGGCACACCGGTGCCGCCGAGTACACCCACGCCCGCGCAAACTGCGCCGTCCGGGTCGCGCGCCCCCACGCCCGGCAGCAGACGGCTCTCGGTGGACCAGATCGTGCAGTCACTCACCTCCAGCGAACTGCCGATTTCTGCGGCGACACCGCTGACCACAACCACCGATCCCAATCGCCTCCTCGGCCAGCCCGGCCAGTACAGCGGGAAGGTCGTCTGGCGCGACACGCGAGCGCACGACGCCGAGCTCGCGATCGAACTGTTCGAGGGTACCGAGGCGCTCGAGAATCGGCGCAGGTTACTGGACGAGGTCAGGCGCGCCAGCACGGCGTTGGCACAGCACCTGTACACGAGCCCCCTCCGACTGGCACTCGTGCGCGTGCCCCGGGCGCTGAGCGAAGATCAGGCGCGACAGTACGAGGCCTGGCTCGCGCGGCTCTGAGCCTCATGGCGCGCGAACCGATCCGGGAGGGGGAACCGTTGGGCGAGGCGACCTCCGCGATCTCCCTTCGCGCGCTGACCAAGACGTATCAGATCCACGAGCGGGCGACCGGAGTGGCCGCTTCACTGGGCAGCCTCTTCCACCGCAATAGCCGCGACGTGCACGCGGTGGCGGGGATCGACCTGACGGTCTCGCCCGGGGAGGTCGTCGGGTTCCTGGGCCCCAACGGCGCTGGGAAGACGACGACGCTGAAGATGCTGTCTGGCCTCCTGCATCCCACCTCGGGCACCGCGTCGGTCCTCGGCCACACGCCGTGGCGGCGCGAGAGTGCGTTTCTCCGTCAGATCACGCTCGTCATGGGCCAGCGCAACCAGTTGATCTGGGACATCCCCGCGGCCGACTCCTTCGAACTTAACCGTGCGGTGTATCGCATTCCCCGCGAGGAATTCGACCGCACCGTCGGTGAACTGACCGAACTGCTCGACCTCGGCCCGCTCGTGCGAAAGCAGGTGCGCGCGCTGAGTCTGGGCGAGCGAATGCGCTGCGAGATCGCCGCGGCGCTTCTCCACCGGCCGAAGGTTCTCTTCCTGGATGAACCGACGATCGGTCTCGACGTCACGGCCCAGCGGCGCATTCGCGATTTCGTCCGGTCGTACAACGAGCGCTACGGCGCGGCGGTTCTTCTCACCAGCCACTACATGGCAGATGTGGAGGCGCTGTGCCGCCGCGTCGTCGTAATCCATCACGGCCGGCTCCTCTTCGACGGACCGCTAGCCGATCTCGTCGCCCGGTTCTCGCCGCACAAGACCATCGCGATCGACCTGGAGAGCGAGGGTGGCGATCCCCGCGCATTCGGAGAGGTCGTCTCCATCGACGGGGCTCGGGTGACGTTCCGGGTTCCCAAGGCCGACGCGGCGCGCGCCGCGGAGCGCATCCTCGCCGGATTGCCGGTATCCGATCTGACGATCGAAGACGCGCCGATCGAGGAGGTGATCGAGCGGGTCTTTGCCGGAGCGCTCTCAGGCGAGCGCGAAGATGCTCGCCTGCCAGGGCCGAATGAGGAGGCCCGTCTGCCCTGAACGGAGATCGGATCCCGGAACGCTCGTCAAACGATCGCTGAGGAGATCGCGCATGGTTACGGTGCGCTCGATGAGGCCGGGTATCGCGACCGGGGTGTCGAACGGCCGGGCCAGATCGCTGACGTTGATGATGCACAGCCACCGCCCCTCCCGACCGCGATCCCAGGTCCAGGCCAGTAGTGGCGGGGGGGCATCGAGCAGCGTCCAATCTCCACGCAGGTGCGGAAGGATCGGCAGAAGGCGCCGCCAGAACGCGGCGACATCATCGCGCGCCGGCTCCTCCGGCCAGCGGCGGATCTGAACCGGCGGGTGGACGCGGAGTCCGCGCTCCTGTCCCTGGAACCAGAGACGGAGGCCCGGCAGAGTCATGGCCGCGACGGTGGCGGCGATCGTCTCCTGCCCGTGCCAGATCGATGCCGCGCGCGGTTCGTCGTGGTTCTCGACGAAGCGCGCCGAGCGGACGAGAAAATCGCGATCGGCGCAGAGATGCGCCTTGACTGCCGCGAGGTCGCGGTGGACAAGGCGGTCGTAGAGAGCCTTGTCGTAGGTGAAGTCGAATCCCTGTTGCTGGAGATCGTACTCGCGGCCCCAGTACGCCTCGGCCAGGAACAGGACCGAGCGGCCATCCTGGCGGGCACGGTCGCGGGCCCGGGCGATGACCGAGGGCCAGAACTCACCGCGCGCGGGATCGGGCGGAAGTGGGGCATCGCGCCAGGTCTCCCAGAACACATCCTCCAGAAGGAGCATGGCCATGTCGCATCGCACGCCATCGCAGCGATCGAGGATCGCACCGAGCGTCTCCTCCATCGCGGTGCGCGCCGCGGCGGAGCGATAGTCGACCTGGGCGGTGTCCACCCAGGGCGGGAAGTAGGGGTCGCGCCCGTGGGCGAGCCAGCGGTGGTTTGCCATGAAGCCGAGGTCGCGACGACCGTGCGGCGGCTTCACGATAAGGTCCGGCCGTTCGCGCACCCAGGGATGGTCCAGCCCGAGGTGGTTGGGCACGAAGTCAAGGAGCAACCGCACGCCGCGCGCAGCCAGCCTGCGCCGCACGTGAGCCAGGGCTTCGTCGCCACCCAGGACCGGGGACACCCGGTATGCGGCGATCGCGAAGGGCGAAGAGACGACATCCTGATACGTCCACCCGGGCAGCGCCTCGTCGTAACGACGGCGCATCCCGGGATCGTGCCGCGCCTGGGCGAGCGAACGGGGGCCGGTGGTCCACACCCCCATCAGCCAGACAAAGTCCACCCCGGGTGGCGCCAGAAGGTCGATCTCCTCCTCGGCGAGATCGGCCAGAGTCAGCGGCAGGCCACGTGCGCGACGTCGCTCGTAAAGGAAAACCTGGGCGCTGACCTCGTGGATGCACGGGTAGGCGGAGTTCACGCGCGACGAGTGTAGGCGGTAGGGGAGCGCGGGTCGGCGCGATCGGCCAGTCGAACCGCTACGATCGGCCGATTGAGGCAGCCACGCACCGGCCCATGCTGAACCCGCGCACGTTCCTGGATATCTACGCCGCCCACTGCCGCGTGGCGACCGCGCAGCAGCTGCAGTATCGGGTGGCGCTGGTGATCTGGCTCTGCTTCACCGTCCTGGAACCGACGATCTATCTCGTCGTGTGGTCCGCGGTGGCCAGCGCATCCGGCGGCGCGGTGGGCGGTTTCGGGCCGCGGGACTTCGCGGCGTACTTCATCGTCACGATGCTGGTGAACCACCTGACGTTCACCTGGATCATGCATGAGATGGAGTATCGGGTCCGCTACGGGCAGTTCTCGCCCAAACTGCTGCGTCCGCTGCACCCGATCCACGGCGATATCGCCGACAACCTCGTCTACAAGGTGCTGACGCTCGGCGTTCTGTTGCCGGCGGCGATCGCGCTCGCGTTCGTCTTCGAAGCGCGATTCACCGTCGATATGCGCGCGCTGGCCCTGGCAGTCCCGGCACTGCTCCTCGCGTTCGCGATCCGGTTCATGACCGGGTGGACTCTGGCACTGGCCGCGTTCTGGACGACGCGTATCGCCGCCGTAAACCAGTTGTACTTCGGCGCGTCGATCTTCCTCTCGGGTCAGATGGCGCCGCTGGCGCTGTTCCCCGAGTTCATCCAGATCTTCGCTTCGGCCACCTGGTTTCGCTGGACCGTGGCCTTTCCCGTCGAACTGATCCTCGGTCGGCTCGGGATGGAGCAGATCCTGGCCGGCCTTGGCGCACAGGTGATCTGGCTGGCGATTGCCTACGCGGTCCTGCGCCTTGTCTGGTCATCGTCGCTCCGGCGCTTCACGGCGGTGGGGGCGTGACCGCGCTCCGACTGCTGGCGGTTTACATCCGTGTCGGCATCCTCAACGAACTCGAATACCGGGTCAACTTCTACGTCCAGTTGCTCCAGTCGTTCATCGGCCTGTTTACGGCGATCCTGGGCCTCTCGATCGTGTTCACGCATGCGGAGACGCTTGCGGGGTGGCGCCAGTTCGAGATTCTCGCGCTGGTGGGGGTGTACTTCCTCGTCGGCGGCTTCGTCCGAACGATCGTCCAGCCGAGCATGGCCCGTTTCATCGAGGATGTGCGCCAGGGAACCCTGGATTTCACGCTGACCAAGCCGGCTGACGCACAGATGCTCGTTTCCATCAAGCAGGTCGAGATCTGGCGGACCGTCGATATCGTGCTGGGCATCGCGCTCATCGGCATCGCGCTCGTGCAACTCGGCGCCGAGTTCGGGTTGGCGAAGGCCGGTGCGTTCGGCATCGCCCTGATCGCCGGCGCGGCGATGGTGTACTCATTCTGGCTCATCCTCTCGACTACCACGTTCTGGTTCGTGCGCATGGAGAACATCCACGTGATCTTCCTGGCGATATGGGAGTCGGGTCGGTGGCCGGCCACGATCTATCCGGACTGGCTCCGGGCAATGATGACTTTCATCGTCCCGGTCGCGTTCGCGACTACGGTTCCCGCCGAGGCGCTGGCGGGTCGCCTTACCGGCGAGACTCTTCTCCTCGCGGTCGTCCTGGCGGTCGCCATGCTCGTCGGGTCGCGGCTGTTCTGGCTTTACGGGTTACGCCATTATTCGGGTGCATCCGCGTGACAATCCCCCGAGGGGTGTAGAACGACCCAGTCGCAATGATCGGTGGTGTGGGTTTGGGGCCGACCGCGAACGCGATTGTCGGCGGAGGGACGGGGATGCGGTCGCCCGCCATCGTGCAGGTCGCGCCTGCCGATCAAGGATCGCAGATCTCGACCGACGGATCGTCGATCACGTTCGGGACCGGCGCCCGCGCCGAATCCGCGCTCGTGGTATCACAGCAGATGTCGCCCGCCCTCACACCCCTCAACGCGCTGGGGAACAACGTCGACGTTCAGGCCTGACGTTCGCCCGCGCTGACAAGCGCGGCGACCTCATCCCGCTCCGCCCCGTCCAGAGTGATTTCGACCGCACGCACGCTGTCCTCGAGTTGGGCGAGCGAACTCGCGCCGGAGATGACGCCGGTGAGCAAGGGATTTCCGAGCAGCCAGGCGAGCGCCACCTGCGAAGCGGTGTTGCCCCGCGATCGCGCCCAGGCCGCCAGCGCCGCGGCACCCGCGACGAAGCGAGCGGTCCGTACCGGCACCGAACTGGGCCGTTTCGGGTTCTGCTCCCGTTCCGCCCAGAACTCGCCGCGTGACCCGGGCGGCGGCGGGCCACCGGGCTGATACTTGCCGGTGAGCACCCCGCCAGCCAGCGGCGCGAACGCGTACGCGGCCAGATCGAACGCCGCCAGGGCGGGCAGTTGCTCCAACTCGCAGGCGCGAGAGAGCAAGTTGTAGTTCGCCTGCATCACCACCGGATCCGTCAGGCCGCCACGTTCGGCACGCCACAGCGCCTCGACGATCTGCCATCCGGCGAAGTTCGAGATGCCCACGTAGCGCACCTTTCCCTGGCGAACCAGATCGTCGAAGGCACGGAGCGACTCGTCGATGGGCGTGCGCGCGTCGGGATGGTGCGCGTAGTACACGTCGATGTACTCCGTGCCGAGACGCCGCAGACTGCTCTCGACCTGTTCGAGGATGAAGCGGCGCGACAGGCCGCGCTGGTTCGGCCCTGGCCCAACCGGTTCGCACACTTTCGTGGCGACGATCACCTCCGCACGATGGCCGCGGATGGCCTCTCCCACCACCTCCTCGACCGGGGGCCACTCCGACGGATACCCGGGTCGATCGCCACGGAACCGCCGATCTCCGTACGTGTTCGCCGTGTCGATGAAGTTGACGCCGAGCTCGATGGCCCGGTGAACGATCGCGATCGCGGCCGTCCGCGGAGTCTGGGAGCCAAAGAAGGCCGTGCCGAGGCAGTAGCGGGAGACCTGAATCCCTGATCGTCCGAGGGGCCGGTACTCCACGTCCCGGCCTATGACGGGAAGGGACGTTCGGACTGTACCCGCGCGGGATCGATCGCCAGGCCGAGACCGGGCGCGCTCGGCGGCGCGATCGAGCCGCCTTGCGGGACGAGGAAGCTCGTCTGGAAGTGTTGCTTCGTGACCTGCGCGCGGAGCAGGTACTCGGCCATGGGGAACGTCGCCGGCGACTGTGAGGCGATCACGTGAAGGGCAGCGTGGATGGAGTGCCCGTGCGGGATGACCTGCTTGCCGTAG
>Ga0194131_10003519_pt1 | contig 24586 bp, 22 predicted proteins | sample TA2KigO120mmetaG_FD_148631 | JGI IMG/M metagenome (GOLD analysis project Ga0194131, IMG submission 148631) | Freshwater microbial communities from Lake Tanganyika, Tanzania - TA2015053 Kigoma Offshore 120m | ecosystem: Environmental > Aquatic > Freshwater > Lake | place: Tanzania: Lake... | reverse complement strand
CACGCCCGCTACTACTGGCTGATGTTGGCTGAGAGCCATCTGACGCGCCGGCTGTTCGGGAGCATGGTGCGGCGGATCGAGGCGCTGCCGGCGGGGTGAAGATCGGCCCGGAGAGGTGGAAATCTTGAGAGAAAGGAGGCTGGGAGGGAGAGGTGTCGAAAGAACTGCTGGAAACAGGCATGTTGTCAGTTTTCGTTTTTGTGCGATGGTCGAAAGAAGCCATCCGCAGGCACTGGCCCGCCCTCGGAAAGGGGATTCTGATCAAATCCGGCACGGGAGTGAGGCGTTGGTGTATACTGTCGGGGTCCGGGAGACCCAAAATGGAAATCCCGGCTTAGCAGGGCGCCCCGGGGCGTGCATCGGCTCGAGTACCGAGGTATTGACAGGCGGCGGACGGGCCATTATCATTGAACTTTCGGCAGCTCGCGGGAATCGTGCCCTTTCCCTGGTTCATGGGAGTGCGAGACGTTTCCGGCCGGCTGGCCGTCTATCCTCCCAACAGGTCGTTCTACATGATCAAGGTTGAAGGTCTGACTAAACGCTACGCTCGCAACGTCGCGGTCAATAACATCTCGTTTGAGGTGGAGAAAGGGCAGATCGTCGGTTTTCTGGGGCCCAACGGCGCTGGAAAGACGACGACCATGCGAATTCTCACCTGCTTCCTGCCGGCAACATCGGGCAAGGCCAGCGTGGCCGGCTTCGATTGCCTGGAGCAGGCGGACGAGGTGAAGAAGCGGATCGGCTATCTGCCCGAGACACCCCCGCTTTACCCCGAAATGGAGGTGGCCGAGTACCTGGAGTTTGTCGGCCGTCTGAAGGGGATCGACAAGGCGAGCCTGCCCAGCCGAGTGGATGAAGTGCTGGAAAAGCTGAGCCTGGTGCCGGAACGGAAGAAGCTGATCAGCAAGCTTTCGAAGGGCTACAGGCAGCGTGTGGGTATCGCGCAGGCGATCATCCACAATCCGGAAGTGCTCATTCTGGACGAGCCCACTTCAGGGCTGGACCCCAAGCAGATCATCGAAGTGCGCGATCTGATCCGTGCGCTGGCGGGCGACCATACGATCATTCTTTCAACCCACATCCTGCAGGAAGTTGAGGCGATGTGCGAGCGGGTGATCATCATCAGCCAGGGCCGCGTGGTGGCCACCGATTCGATGGCGAGTCTGGCCAACCAGATGAGGGGTTCCGAATCGGTGACGGTGCAGGTGGATGGCCGCGGTTCCGGAGCGCCGGATGAAAATCAGGTGCGGCAAAAGCTGGAGAGCGTGGCGGGTGTGGCCAGGGTGAGCACGCAGGGTTCGAAGAACGGCCTGCTGACCTTCCAGGTGGACAGCCTGAAGGACCGCAGCGTCCGGGCGGATGTGGCCCGCGCGGTGGTGGGGGCGGGATGGAATCTGTTGGAGCTTCATACGGCGTCGCTGGGGCTGGAAGAGATCTTCCTGCAACTCACCGCGTCCAATGACGGAGGCAAGCAATGAGCAGCATCTGGGTGATTTGCCGCAAGGAACTGAAGACCTATTTCGCGAGCCCGATCGCATACCTGCTGATGACGATGTTCGCCGTGATCTTCGGGTTCTTCTTCTGGAACGTGGTCGGCTATTTCGTGTTCATGGGCCTGCAATCGCAGATGCGGGGCGGATTCCCGATGAGCCTCAACGAGCAGGTGATCCGGCCGTTGCTCCAGAACGTGAGTGTGATCGGTCTGTTCCTGATCCCGATGATCACCATGCGCCTGTTTGCCGAAGAGAAGCGCTCCGGCACCATCGAGTTGCTGATGACTTCTCCGGTGAAGGATACCCATATTCTCATCGGCAAGTGGCTGGCGGCGCTGCTGATGTACGTGGCAATGATTGGCGTGTCGCTCATCAACCTGGCCATTCTGTTCGTCTATGGCCAGCCGGACCTCAAGCCGGTGCTGGTGGGCGTTCTGGGGCTGCTGCTTCAAGCGGGCGGATTGCTGGCGGTGGGCACATTCATTTCGACGACCACGCGGAACCAGATCATCGCCGGCGGGGCCACGTTTGGCGTCTGCCTGCTGCTCTGGGTGTTCGAATGGGTTAGCGGCTACGAAACCGCCGCGTGGGCCAAGGTGCTGGGGTACATGTCCGTGGTGACGCACTTCGAGTCCTTTGCCAAGGGAGTGCTGGACACCAAGGACGTCATCTTCTATCTGTCACTGATCTTCTTTGGGCTCTTCCTGACCTCACGGTCTCTTGAGTCCCTGCGGTGGAGGGCGTAATGAATACGGACTGGATGAAATCGCGCCAGACCAAATACACGGGTTTCGCCGCCGGCTACATCGTTGTGGTGATCGCCGTGCTGGCGGCCGCCAACTGGCTGGCAAACCGTCACAACAAGTCGCTGGACGTGACGGCCAACAAGCGGTACAGCCTCTCCGACCAGACCGAGAAGGTGGTGAAGAACCTGAAGCAGGATGTCAAAGTGACCTACTTTGACAGGACCGAGAACTTTGCCCGGGGCAAGGACCTTCTGGACCGGTATGACAACCTCTCGACAAAATTCTCGGTGGAGTACGTCGACCCCTACAAGAAGCCGCAAGTGGCACGCCAGGCCGGGGTGAAAACAGAAGGTTCGTTGTTCGTCGAGATCGGCACACGGCGGGAAGAAGCCAAGAGCGTGACCGAGGAAGAGGTGACCGGCGCGCTGATCCGGGCGATGAAAGGCGGCGAGCGCCGGGTCTGTTTCGTGCAAGGCAGCGGCGAGCACAGCCTGGACGAAACGCAGGGCTCTGGCTATTCCCAGGCGAAGGACCTGCTGGAGAAGAACAATTACAAGACCCAGGCAATCTCACTGCTTGAGAAACCGGAAGTTCCCAAGGAGTGCACCATTGTGGTGGTGGGCGGGCCGCGTTTCGACTACACGGCGCCGGCGGTACAGGCCTTGAAGACGCTGGTTGAAGCCGGCGGCCGCCTGTTGCTGATGCTCGACCCGCCGCTGAAGCTGGGCAAGGGCGACGTGAGCGAAAACCCCGAGTTGAGCAAGCTGCTGGACGGCTGGGGCGTCGCGCTCAACAAGGACATTGTGGTGGACATGAGCGGCGTGGGCCAGTTGTTCGGCCTGAGCGAAGTGGTCCCGCTGGTGACAGGGTATGAATCGCACGCCATTGTGCGCGAGATGCGCGAGACGGCCACGGCGTTTCCGCTGGCCCGTTCACTCGATACCAAGCAGGCGGATAAGGTGACCACCGAGAAGCTGTTCTCAACGTCCAAAAACAGCTTTGCGTCGGGCAACCTGACAGCCGCGGAGATCAAGCAGGCGGCCAACGACAAGAAGGGCCCGCTGCACATTGGCGCCGCGGGCACCTACAACACGGGCAAGGAGAACAACAACGGCCGGTTCGTGGTGGTTGGGAGTTCGGGCTGGATTGGCAACAACATCCTGCGGTTCAACGGCAACCGGGATCTGTTCCTGAACATGGCCAACTGGCTGTCGGCGGACGAAGACCTGATCGCCATCCGGCCCAAGGACCCGGAAGACCGGCGCCTTTCGCTGTCCCGCGCGCAGATGCTGTTCGTGCGCGGCTTCAGCCAGTTCCTGTTGCCGCTTCTGGTGATCGCAATGGGCATTTCGGTGTGGTGGAAGAGGAGATAGAAGATGCAGGTTCGAGGCTTGCTGATCGCGGCCGTGCTGCTGGCCGCCTTGGCGGGCGGTGTGTACTGGTCCAACAAGGCGGAAGAGGAGAAGGCGAAAAATCCATCCTCGGACAGCACACCCAAACTGGTATCGATTCCCGAGGACCAGATCACCGGGATTGAGATCAAGAGACTGGCCGGAGAAACGACGGCGATCAAGCGGGACGGCGAGAAGTGGGCCATGACGGCCCCGGAGGCGCTCCCGGTGGACGCGGATTCCGCGAAGTCGCTGCTGTCTTCGGCGGCATCCCTTGCCTCCGACAAGATTGTGGAGGAGAAGGCGCCGGCCGATTACGGCACGTTCGGTCTGGGATCAGCGGCGCTTGAAGTGACGCTGACGAAGAAAGACGGCAAAGCGGTGAAGGTGATGATCGGGGACGAGACCGCCACTGGTGGCGGCTTCTACGCCCGCACGGACGCCGACGGCCGTGTGTTCACGATTGCCAGCTTCAACAAGACAGCTCTCGACAAGACCTCCAAGGATCTTCGCGACAAACGCCTGCTCACCTTTGAGAGCGAGAAACTCACCCGCGTGGAGCTGACCGCCAAGGGCCAGACGATGGAGTTTGGCAAGAACAATGCCAATGAATGGACGCTTCTGAAGCCCAAGCCTTACCGGGCCGACAACTTCGGCGTGGAAGACCTGGTGCGAAAGCTGAAGGAAGCCAAGATGGATCTTTCGGCCGGCGACGAGGAACAGAAGAAGTTCGCTTCCGCGTTTGCGGGAGCCGCTCCGGTGGCCGTGGCCAAGGCAACCGATGCCACAGGGACGCAGACCATCGAAGTTCGCCAGGCGAGCGACAAGACCTACTACGCCCGCAGCAGCGCCGTTGACGGGTTCCACAAAGTGGATTCAGGCCTTGGCGATGGACTCAACAAGGGCATCGACGATTTCCGCAACAAGAAGCTTTTCGACTTCGGCTTCAATGACCCGTCCAAAGTGGAAGTGAAAGACGGGGCCAAGGCCTTCAGCTTCTCCAAGTCCGGAGAGAACTGGACGTCCGGCGGCAAGAAAATGGACTCCGGCCAGGTGCAGAACCTGATCGACAAGCTGCGCGATCTGTCTTCGATCAAGTTCTTCGACGCCGGTTTCACCACGCAGATGCTCGAGGTGAGCGTGGTTTCAAACGACAACAAGCGCACTGAAACCGTTCAGGTCTCCAAGACCGCCGACAACCGGTATCTGGCGCGCCGGGCCAATGAGCCGGCGCTCTATGAGATCGATGGCCGCACCGTGGAAGATATTCAGAAGGCCGCCGCCGACGTCAAGGAGCCAGCGCCGCCGGCACCGCCGGCCTCGGCGCCAAAGAAGTAGCCTTGTAGATTGAGCGCGCTCCTCACCGACCTTTATCAGCTCACCATGGCGGCCGGCTATTTCGAAGCCGGCAAGACCGCGGAGATAGCGACATTTGAGCTCTATGTTCGACGCCTCCCGGCGGGCCGCGACTATCTGATCGCCTGCGGACTGGAGCAGGCGCTCGACTATCTCACCAGCCTCCGGTTTCAGCCCGAAGAGATCGCCTACCTTCGCGGTCTGCCGCAGTTCTCACTCGTCCGCTCTGAGTTCTTTGACTGGCTTGCGGGTTTGCGCTTCACCGGCGACGTCGACGCGATGGCCGAGGGTACGACGTTCCACGCCGGCGAGCCCGTTGTGCGCGTCCGGGCGCCGATCGCCGAAGCTCAATTGGTTGAGACCTGGCTTCTGGCCATGATTGGCTTCCAGACACTGATCGCCACCAAGGCATCGCGACTGGTGGCGGCGGCGCAAGGACGCCAGGTGGTGGAATTCGGAACGCGCCGCGCGCACTCTCCGGAGGCGGGCGTGCTGGCGGCGCGGGCGGCGTGGGTTGGCGGGTGCTCCGCCACCAGTAACGTCCTGGCCGGCATGCGCTATGGGATCCCGGTGGCTGGAACCGCTGCCCACTCCTGGGTGCTTTCTTTTGAGCACCAGCGCGACTCTTTCCAGCGCCTTCAACGCGTGCTGGGGCCTTCGACGGTCTACCTGCTCGATACCTACGATACCCTGGCCGCGGCTGACCTGGCGGTGGAGTTAGGCCAGCCGCTGTACGGAGTGCGATTGGATAGCGGTGACCTGAATGTGCTTTCACGCCAGGTGCGCCAGGTGCTGGATGAAGGCGGATTGCGCGAGGCGCGCATCATGGCAACCGGCGACCTGGACGAAGATCGCATCGCGGCGCTTGCCCGCGCCGGAGCGCCCATCGACTCATTCGGCGTGGGTACCAGCCTCGCCACAAGTTCCGATGCGCCGGCACTGGGAGCTATCTACAAGCTGGTGGAGTTGGAGAGCGGCGGAGTGACGCGGTACCCCGCCAAGACCAGCTTGGGCAAGGAAACAGTCGCCCGGGCCAAGCAGGTGTTCCGTTACCCGGATCATGACGTGATCGGTCTCCCTGACGAAAAGCACCCGGGGGCCGAATCCCTGCTGCAGCCAGTTCTTCGGAACGGCCGGCCGGTGGCCCACCGGACGACGCGAGTCCATGGAATCCGGGCTTCGGTGCCCGTGCAGTGGTCCCCGGCACTACGTGTCCCGTCATGGACTGAGCCGGCCGGCAACCCGTAGCGGTCCCCGGTGCGGTCTTCAGTACGCCCCCCGGGGGGGGGCCCTGGGGGGCTGGCATTTTTCGCCGTACTGGCATAGAATCTAGGCATGTCACGTAGCGCGCTCTTCGTGTATCTGGCCGCGCCGGCCCTGATCGCCGCCGACGGTAAGCAAAGCCAGGCGAAACCGGAATCCCTTTCACAGGAGAAGTTTTCGGAGATTCACGCTCCGCTGCTGCGCCCCAACCGGACCCAGGACGCGGGCCAGTTGACGGAGCGCGTGGCCCGGTCGCTGCCCGCGCCGGCCACGGCCCCCGGGGCGCTGGCGCGGCGCAATTACGTGGATCAACACATCTTCGCCAAAATGGAGCGCGATGGCGTCCGCCCGGCGCCGCTCACCAGCGACGGTGAGTTCCTGCGCCGGCTTTCGCTCGATCTGACCGGCCGCATTCCGAGTTCCGATACGTTGCGTGAATTCCTGGCCAGCACGGACCCGGCCAAGCGTGACAAAGCGATCGACAAGCTGCTTGAGTCCGAGGAGTTTGTCGAGAAGTGGGCTTACTTCTTCATGGACCTGTTCCGCGCCAACGGCAAGATGGGCCGCGGGCAGAACCTGTTCCACTACTGGATGAAGGAGAACCTGCGTGTCGACCGCCCCTACGACGAAACCGTGCGCGCCATTGTCGCCGCGTCGGCCAAGAGCAATCACGTGGTGGCGGCGTCAAACCTGATTGCCCGCGAGCATGTTCAGGGCAAGCCACAGCCGGATGACGGCACCGATCTGGGGATGGTTCAGCAAACGGACACCCACGACGAACTCGCGGTGATTTACGCCCAACGGTTTCTGGGCGTCAATCTCTCCTGCGTCTCCTGCCATGACGGCAAGGGGCACCTGGAGAAGGTGAACGTTCATCTCACGGGCATCACGCGCCGGCAGTTCTACCAGAACGCTTCGTTCCTGGGCCGCAGCCGTTACCTGATGTATTGGGAGAACGGAAAGCCGCAGTCCGGCGAGTTTCTGATTGACGATCACAGCGCGGGGTACGACACCAAGGGAAAGAGCATGATCCGCGTGCCGCGGTTTGGCGGACCCAACAATCCGGCCTTCTTCCTCACCGGAGAGCAGCCGCGTCCTGGTGAAGAGCCCCGGGAGGCGCTGGGGCGTATGATCACCGCGCACCCGCAGTTTGCCCGCGCGTCAGCCAACCTGTTCTGGGCGCGGTTGATGGGCGTAGGCATTGTGGATCCTTACGACGAGTTCGATCTGGCCCGCCAGGATCCACGCAACCTGCCCAAGGGCTGGGACGCGCAACCCTCGCACCCCGAACTTCTGGATGCTCTGGCAACCGATTTCCGCCGCAACGGCCACTCGGTGAAGCACCTGTTCCGCACCATCGCGCGCAGCACGGCATACCAGCTTTCCTCGCGCTATGAGGGTGAATGGAATGAGAGCCGGACACGCCACTTCGCGCGCAAGCTGGTGCGGCAGTTGAGCGCCGAAGAGTTGCACGACGCCATTGCCACCGCCACCAGCCGTCCCGGCGAGTTCAAGATGGGCGGAGAGAAGATGCCGATGGCGATGCAGGTCAGCGGACCGGCGGGGTCGGGCGACGTGAAATCGTTCCTTTCCGCGTTCGGCCAGTCAAATCGCAGCAACCCTCCCAAGGACCCCAACGGTTCGCCCTTGCAGCCGCTGCTGATGATGCAATCGCCCGTGGTGAACGACAAGGTGCTGGCGAAGAAAGACAGCCGCGTGGAACGGCTGCTTGCCTCGTATCCGAATGACAACGCGCAGGTGGTTGACGAGCTGTTTCTGGCCACGCTGTCCCGCCTGCCCTCGGCGGAAGAGAAGAAGGTATCGCTGGGTTCCATGGCCGCGGACCGTGTGCGTGGGGCCCAGAATCTGCAGTGGGCCCTGATCAATCAGGTGGAGTTCATCTTCAATTATTAGGCTTGGAGGCAGCGAAATGGCGAAGACGATTGGAGAACTGTTTGCCAGCCGGCGCGAGCTGTTGGATTGGGGAGGCAGAGGGATTCTGGCGGCGGCCGCCACCGGGGCGTGGCCGCTGAAGGTGGGGGCCAACGGCAGCAAGGTAACCCCGCGTGGGTCGGCACGCAACGTGATCTTCTATGAGATTTCGGGCGCCATCAGCCACATCGAGAGCTTCGACTTCAAGGAATCCGTGGGCATGCCCAAGGACCTGGAAGTGGAAAAGTACGCCAAGGACGTTTACCTTTCGCGGCGGCTCTTTTCGAAAACCGCCCGGCACCTGGACAAGCTCTGCATCCTGCGTTCCATGCAGAGCCACGAAGAAGTCCACTTCCGGGGCCAGTACTATCAACAGACCGGCCGGCAGATCAACCTGGCGTTCGCCAAGGAGATCCCCGCCATCGGGTCCGTGATGGCCTACGAACTCGACTCCCGGCGGCGCGCCACGGATACGTTCCCCAGTTACGTCTCTTTCAACCTTGAGAAGGGCGCAGCCGGAGCGATTTCCACGGGCTTTCTGCCGCCCAGATTCTCCGTGGTCGACATCACGCCGGAAGCAGCCACACGAGGCGCCGCGCTGGATCAGAAAGCCATGGAACTGATCGAGGAGCGGTGGCGGCTGCTCAAGGCTCTGCGTGAGGCGCAAGGCAGCCGTGCCGCCGGCTTCAGCAAGGCAATGGCGGGCTATGAGGATTTCTACGACTCCGCCCACCGCCTGCTTTCCGACGACCGCTGGCCAAGATCGTTCGAGATTCGCGACGAGGACAAGAAGCGGTACGGCAATACCTCCGTGGGTGTCTCCTGCATTCTGGCACGCAACATGGTGGCCGCCGATGCCGGGGCGCACTACATCCACATCTGCCACCCGGGCTGGGATCATCACGTGCAGATCTGGGACAAGAAAGCATCGTCGAACCACTACATGCTGTGCGATGAGTTCGACCCGGCGTTCTCAAGTCTGCTGGAAGATCTCGCTTCCACCCGTTCCAGGCACGATCCGTCCAAGTCCCTGCTGGATGAAACCCTGGTTGTCTGCATGAGTGAGTTCGGGCGCACGCTGGGCGCTCTGAACAACATGGCGGGCCGCGATCATTACAATCGCGTCTACCCGGCCCTGTTCGCCGGCGCCGGGGTGAAGGGAGGCCGTGTTCTGGGCGCCACCGACAAGGATGGCGGCAAATGCGTGGACACCGGCTGGCATCGCAAGGAGCAGCCGCACATGGAGAACATCCTGGCGACGATGTATTCGGCTCTGGGCATCGACTGGTCGAAGGAAATCCGCAATACGCCATCGGGCCGCGCGTTTCCCTATGTTGATACACTGGGCGCCAATGGTTTCATTCCGAACGATGAGATTGCGAGCATTTACGGTTAGGTTCGGCCTTTTCCCTCTGGTTCTGTTTTCCGCGTGTGCCGGCGAGCCCGGCATGGTCTTCATCCCGGGCGGTGAGTTTCCGCGGGGCCGCTCGCACAAGTTGCCGGACGATGGACTGAAGTGGTTTCCCGAATTGCTCAAGGATGACCAGCCGGTGCGCACCATCCGCATCGATCCGTTCTATCTGGACGCCACCGAAGTCACCAACGATCAGTATTCGCAATTCGTCCGCGCAACCAGACGCAAGGCGCCGCCGCACTGGCCCAAAGGGGAGGTGCCCCCGGGACGCGGCCGCAATCCCGTGGCAAATGTCTCCTGGCACGATGCCGCCGCCTATGCGAAGTGGGCCGGGAAGCGCCTGCCTACGGAAGCCGAGTGGGAGCGCGCTTGCCGCGGCACGGCGGAACGCGCCACGTATCCATGGGGCGACCGTAATCCAACCGCCCGCGATGCCCGCTTCAACGCCGTGGACGGGCCGTGGGATGCGGGCAAATGCGCCGCCAACTACCTTGGGCTGCACGACATGGCGGGCAACGTCTGGGAGTGGACTGCGGATTGGTATGGCCAGCACTACTACGCCGAAGCCCCGCAGGTGAACCCGCGCGGCCCGGAATCAGGCATGTACCGCGCGATCCGCGGAGGCTCCTGGGCGGATGTCGCGAAGTATCTGCCCTGCGCTTACCGTAGTTGGGCGCGTCCCGCCGAACAGAGCCCGAACATCGGGTTCCGGTGCGCCCGGGATTTTCCGCGCCGCCGCCGCGACTGAGACGCAACGGCCGCAGGCACTGCCGCTAGCTAGAGCACCTTGGCGATCTCCGCCGACAACTCCTCGTGCGTCATCTTGCCCGGGTGATACATGGAGACCTTGCCTTTCCGGTCAATGAGCACCAGCGTCGGCGTGGTGCTGGCGCCGAACATCCGGAAGTTCTCCTGGCTCAGCGGGGCGGACACATCCAGCAGATCCGAGTAGTGCTGGCGCCGAATCTGATCGATGTATGGTGTCTCGGTACCGGCCGTTGCTTCCTGGCCACCCGCAACATAGCCGTAGTGCTGGGTGGGGCCGAGAATGGTTAATCCCTTCGCTTCATGTTCCTTCTTCAGACGAGCCAGCACCGGCTCCTGCTGCTTGCAGTCTCCGCACCAGTGCGCCCAGAAGAAGAGCAGCACAGGCTTGCCCTTGAACGAAGCGACGGGGGCGGGTTTGGGCCCCAGCCACGCCTGCAGGTCAAGCGCCGGAGCCTCCTGGCCCGTGAGACTCAGCAGGTGAACATTCTTCTGAATCCGCGTCCGGATTGAAGTGCCGTGGTAGGTCTTCAACTCCTGCTTCAGGAAATCCACCGCCTCGGAACGGCGGCCGCGTTCGGCCAGCACCTGGCCCTGCACTTCAATCGAGGCGCCCAGCGCAATCGGCAGGTCGGCGTCGGCATCCAGCGGCCGCTTCTTGAGTTCGGCCAACGCCATGCGGCGCGTCTCCGCGGCATACGCATCCGCCTTGTCCAGCATTTTGGCGAACAGGGCCGCGCGCCCCAGCCAGGAATGCGCGGCCAGCCACTCCGGCGTCTGCCCTGCGTTGGCTTTGGCCTGCTGCAGGAGCTTTTCCGCAAGCGCGAAGTCCTTGTTCGTGACGGCTGCGGCACGCACATCCTGAACGATGCCCGCAAGAACGGGAGCGGCGCTGAATATCAGGGCAACGGCAAAGCGATTCATCCCAACAACTCCTTGGTGTACTTTGTACTGACGGCAAGGTCTTCCTGTTCCCGCATCTGGCCCGCTTCCTTGCCCACCTGCACGGGCGCCGGCCGGGCTTTGCCCTTGTCGGCATGAGCCAGAAAGCGGCTCAACTCCCAGGCCGGCTGGCGGCGGTAGCCATCCCAGAACTTCGGGTCATAGATCGCAAACGTGCGGGGCCCGGTGACAATGATCTCCATGGAGAGCGCCTTGCCCGGGCAGAGTTCCACGTAGCGCTTCATCCACCGGTCGATGCCGACGTTTCCTTCGCCCATCCGGGTCCAGGCCACGGCAATGCCTTCGTCGGTGCGCCACACGGCCGAATCCCGAACATGGCTGGTCAGCACGTACGGCGCCAGCGTCTCCAGCGTGAGATGCGGATCTTCCAGCGTCCAGGAAGGATTGCCCGAATCAAGGCAGGCACCCACAACGTCCTTGCCCGCCTCCTCGATCAGCATCTTCAATTCACGCGCCTGCATGTCGCCCGCGTGGTTCTCCACCGCGATTCGAATGCCGGCATCGGCCGCACGCGATTTCACCGCGCGCAGCACCTTCACCACATTCTCGATGTGCTGTTCCAGCGAGACCGCGGTTCTGCGATCCGCCATGCTGCCCAGGAAGCAGCGAACCAGTTTGGACCCGGCCAGGGAGGCTGCCCGGACCACACGCGCAAGCTGTTCTTCGGCGGTTCCCTGCGCGGCGTCAAAAAGCGTCGAGGTGGGACAGATCGACCGCATGCCGATCTCAAGTTCGATCCCGAGCCGTCCGGCATGTTCCTTCACCTTGCCCATGTGGGCATCGTCCAATCCACCCAGGAACCGGATCTCTGAAAAATGCACCACCCGCGCGCCCAGCCGCGCGGAGTGATCCAGGTATTGAAAAGCGTCCCATCCCTGTGAGCGCAGGCTAAACAGGTCAACGCCGAGCTTGAAACTGGTTTGTGTGGCGGACATGGCGGAGGTGGCCGCCAGCGCTGCCGCCGTGGTCAGCATCTCGCGCCGGCTGGGCAGGGGCTGCGGCATGGCTATCATTATAGGCGTTCCGTGTGATACCGTGGCCGTCAAAGGTCACCGTGTCAGAGCCCGGCAGGCAACTGGCCCCGTGACCTGGGAGGAATCAGCCAATGGCAATCGCGTTTCCCGGCGGCGAAAAGGCCGCGCTCGACATTTCCGCGGTGATCGCGGACCGTCACATGCCCGACGCGGTGATCATCGCGCCAGTCTTCGAAAGCCCCACCGGCACCAGGGTTGTAAGCTATTCGCGCGCGGGTGACTCAGCGATCTGGACGGGCCACTATCTGGCCGCCGAGTCCTACCGCTACGCCGTCACCGGGGATGCGGCGGCGCTGCAGGCCGTGCGATCGGCGCTTGCCGGCATTCGTTTGCTGGCCGATGCGATGGGCACGGGCATCATGGCGCGGTCCATTCTACGGGCGGGAGTCTTCTACGAACAGGACGTGTCGAACGAAGAGAAGCACACCTGCCGACGCCGGTGAAGGTGAACGGTATCGACTACATCGCCATCCACCGCACCTCTCGCGATCAGTACTGCGGCGTCTTCTTCGGGCTGGCGGTGGCGTTCGATCTGGTGCCGGAGGTGCGGGATGACGTGCGCGATCTGGTCACCAGGCTGCTCGACTTTCTGCTGGACCATCACTGGACCATCGCCCTGCCCGGCGGCGGCTTCAGCACCGTCTTCATCGGCAAGCCGGAACAGCAACTGACGCTCACCCGGATCGGGGCGCATGTCAATCCAAAGAAGTTCGGGGCGAAGTACAAGAAGCTGCGCGTGGCGCTTGCCGCGCTGGTGATCGTGCCCCTGTCAGCCGAAACACTCGATCCGCACAACGCCTACTTCAAGTTCAACCTTGGCGCCATCAACATGTTCAACCTCATCCGGCTGGAAGACGATGGACTGGCCCGCAAGTTGTACAGAAAGGCTTACGCGGTGGTGCGCCGCACCACCGACGATCATGGCAACGCCCATTTCAACATGATCGACCGTGGAATCGGCAAGGCGAACACGGCTCGCGACACCGCCACCGTGGCGATGCTCGAAGAGTGGCTCAAGCGGCCACGGCGCGATTTCTGGATCGACCTCACCGGCAAGTACAAGAATTGCGGCCAGAAGGACCGCGCCTGCAAAGCCATCCCAATTGCGGAGCGGGTGAATACAGACTTTCTCTGGCAACGCAGTCCGTTCATGCTTTTCGGCGGCGGCACGGGTAAGATCGAGACTCCCGGTATCGACTTCATCCTGCCCTACTGGATGGGCCGCCACTACGGCGTGATTGCTTAAGGCAGGCTCCACCGCAAGGTCAAGACTCCGCTCGACATGCCCAGGGCCGGCTGAACATCGGGTTTCAGCCACGCTTTCCTCGCCGGCGGTCCGCCACGGGGGGCTGCCAGACGCCGTTCAACGAACCGCCCAATCAGGTAACCGCAACCGGCGCCCACCGCCACGTCCGACAGGAAGTGCCGCTGAGCCGCAACGCGTGAAACGCTCACCATGGAGGCAAATGCATAGGCAAGCCAGGGGACAATGCGGTGATGGCGATGGCGCCGGCTTACAACCGCCGCCAACGCCCAGGACTGCATCGAATGCCCCGAGGGGAAGCTGTTCTCGGCCTTCCACACCTGGTCATACCCTGAGAGAAAACTCCCGCGTCCGGAGCCAGTGCGCGGCCTCTCGCGCGCAGCCAGCGCCTTCAGGCCGTACGTCAGAACAAGGGAGTGCCCCACGGCCTCCATCGCCGCCAACCCTGTCCCCTTCAGGCCTTCATCATGGCGGCCAGCCCCCGCGGCGTACAGCCCGCCGCCAATGGCGAACGCGCCAATCACTCCGCCACTGCGCGAGAAGCGGGTTCCCCACCGCAACTGGGCCGGCGTATCGGGCAGGCCTTTGGACACCTGGCTATCCACGCGCACCAAGGCCGCGGCGCCGGCGCCTGCAAGAATCAGCCAGGGAATGCGGCCGCCGTCCAGCCGCGCCGGCGTGGTCCATATTCGTGCTTCTCGCCGCAGGAATCCGGAAAAAGGGCTGACGCCGGGCTGAGCGATAAGCGGCGCCGCCCAAAGGAGCAGACCCCAGGACGTTAGCCGTGGCACAGCTTACAGGCCACTTCCCGGGTGACTTTCAGGTTGAGTTTCTCGACGCCTCCATGGGTGTCATGGCACATCTGGCACTCATTGAGCGTCTCCGTGTTGTGCATATGGCCTTTGGCAAAGCCCTCCAGCTTATGACACTGCCGGCAGTTCTCACCCGTGGTGTCGCCCTTCACAGCCCAGCCACCGCCCTGATTCGTGTGGCAGGCCGTGCAGGCAGCGGCGCCCGGCGGGTGCGTCCGGTACGGTTTCCATCCGGCTGGTACGCCTTCCCCGGCAAAAACCTCCAGCTTGTTGCCGCCCGCGAGTGCGATCTCATGCCGCCCGGCCGCCAGCTTGAGTAGAGCCGTTTGGGCCTCGCCGCCCAGGGGAATTAACGCCACCTTTGCGCCGTCCAGCGTGAGCGCCGCGCCCACGGGCGCTTTCACCACCACCTGCAGCGCCCCCACGGGCACCGCGCTGCGATCCGTGGGCCGCAAGATGCGCGGACCCTCCGCGTTCTGGGCCACCAGAGGCAGCACTGCCAATGCGTATGCCGCGATCCTCACCGCAACCCGCGCACCCGGACCAGGCTCTTATCGATGTGCTTCAAGGAAGGCACTCCGGCCAGTCCCATGTCCAAAGCCAGTTCGGTGCGCAGCAGTTCGATCACCCGCTCGACGCCCGGCTGGCCGAACGCGGCCAGGCCATAAAGATAAGGCCGGGCCACACACACAGCCGTGGCGCCCAAGGCGAGCGCTTTCAGAATGTCTGTGCCGCGGCGGAATCCGCCGTCGATCAGCACTGGGATACGGCCGCCGGCGCCTTCCACCACTTCCGGCAGAGCTTCAATGGTGCCGCCGACATGATCCAACTGGCGCGCTCCGTGATTGGAAACCACCACGCCTGAAGCACCGCTATCGACAGCCTTTTCGGTATCTTCTCGCGTGAGAATGCCCTTGATGACGATGGGCAGCTTCGTCATCGAACGGAGTTCCTTCACCGTCTCCCATGTGGGTGTCGGGAAAGGCCGCGACGGGAAGATACCGGCCGTCTCAGGATTCCTGGCCTCCGGCAGCTTGCCCTGCACATCGCGCGGCGGGATGCCGGTTTCGCACCAGCCGCGCTCCAGCCGGTTATGGATGTTCCGCTCGCGATGCGACACGTACATGATGTCGATGGTGAAACAGATGCCGGCGCAACCCTGGCTCTCCAGCCGCTTGACGAACGCACGCATGGTCTGGGTGTTGCGAAACTCACCGCCCGTCGTCACCTGCCACCAGACCGGACCCTTACCCGTTTCCGTCACTTTCTGGATGCCGCCATTGGTGATGTGCAGCGCCTTCATCTTCGCCGCCGCCTGCGCCACCGCGATCTCACCGTTCATGTAGAAGCAGTTCTTGCCTCCCGCCGGGTCCAGCAGGATCGGATAGTCGAGCCGGGTGCCGAACAGGTCGAGCGACATGTCAATCTTGTGCACGTCCACCAGTGCACGCGGCCGGATGATGATCCTGTTGAACGCGTCGCGGTTGTCGCGCAACGAAACTTCGTCCTCGGACCCGCCTTCCAGATAGTCCCATGCAATCGGATCGAGCTTGGCCTTGGCCAGCGGGCGGAAATCGAAAACATTGGCCGGGTCCATCACGGACGGTTCGGCCAGCAGCTTCCGCCCCACCGGAAAGGAGAGCAGGCCGCGAATCACTGCGCGTCGATCAATACCAGTCATGTCCAGTCCGTGGTATCACACGGCGGCGGCGGTTTGCAAGCCGCGTCAGCCCGCCTGCAGCGCGGTGACCAGGGCCACGCTGTGGATGTCCTCAACCGAGCAGCCGCGAGAGAGATCGTTGCACGGCTTCGCCAGCCCTTGCAGGAACGGACCCAACGTGACGGCATCCCCCAGACGCTCCACCAGTTTCACGCCGATATTGCCGGCGCCGAGATCGGGGAAGACCAGGGTATTCGCACGGCCCGCCACCGTCGAACCGCGCGCCTTCGACTGGCCCACGGCGGGCACCAGGGCGGCATCGGCCTGCATCTCACCGTCAACATGCAGCGCGGGTGCGCGTTCACGCACAATCCGAAGCGCCTCGGCGATTCGCTCCGATTGCGGCGACCGGCCGCTGCCCTTGGTGGAAAAGGAAAGCAGCGCCACAGCCGGCTCGGTGCCGATGAGCACGCGTGTTGTCTCCGCCGTGGCAATCGCGATGTCGGCCAGTTCGCTCGGCGTGGGTGAAATCACGATGGCGCAGTCGGCAAACGCCATCAGGCCGCGATGCCCGTACGAGCGGTCATGCACGCACACAATGAACGTGCTCGACACGGTTTTTACGCCGGCCTTGGCGCCAATGCAGTGGAATGCGGCGCGCACCGTTTCGCCTGTTGTGTTCGCGGCGCCGCCCACGAAACCGTCGGCGTCCCCCGCGGCCACCATGAGGCAGGAAAAGTACAGCGGGCGTTTGGCGATGGCGGCCGCTTCGCTTTGGGTCACCCCTTTCGCACGGCGGCGCTCATGGTAGATGGACGCGTATTGGCGCAGCTTTGGGCAGGTCTCGATGATCGATGGGCTCACCAGCACCGGCTCCACCAGACCCTCGGTTCGCAGCCGTGCGGCCGCCTCCACCACGCGCGGATCATCGCCTTCCGGAAAGACGATGCGGCGTTTCCGCGCCAGCTTTTTCAACTGGCTGCGCACGCAGTCCATGAAATCAGCGGCGGATTGGGGGCTGGCCATGCAGACCACCATTGTAGCGGCTCCCGTCCTGGGGCTATAATTCCGAGGTGGTTCTGGGACGCCGCGAATTTCTGCTCCAGGCTGCGGCGTTGACGCCCCAGCCCACCCGATTCCAACTGGCCTGCATGACTCTGCCGTACGGCGGGCACCCCTTTGAGCGCGCGCTGGAGGGGATTGTACGGGCCGGCTACCAGTTCGTCGCCTGGGGCGTCAACCACCGTGACGCCGGCGGCGCCGCCAAGCCCCTTCTGGCCGTGGATGCGCCGCCGTCCGAGGCATCCCGCCTGGCCGGTGTATCGAGAAACATGGGCCTGGAACCGGTGATGATGTTCTCCACCGTCAACCTTGAGGCCGGCGATGCCCTGCCCCGCCACCTGCACCGTCTTGAGCAGGCGGCTGCGGCGCGCATCCCATTCCTGCTCACGTTCGGACGAACGCAGGGCGGCCAGTACGAATCGGTGATCCGCAATCTGCGCGGCATGGCGCCGCGCGCCGCCGAACTCGGCGTCACCGTCGTCATCAAGCAACATGGCGGCAATACGGCCACCGGGGCCGATTGCGCGCGTATCCTGGAACAGGTGGGCTCGCCGGCGGTGCGCATCTGCTACGACGCCGGCAATGTGCTCGACTACGAAAGCCGCGACCCCATCGCCGACATCGCCACCTGCTGGCGCGACATCCGGGCCTTCGCGATCAAGGATCATCGCGACCATCCGAAAGACGAAGACTGCGGCCCCGGCTTCGGTGAAATCGATCATTACAAGCTGCTGGCGCCCGTCATGCGAACCGGCCTCACCATGCCGCTTGCCTTTGAGAACATCTTCGAACCCCTGGTGCCGCGCCCATCGCGCCCCGAAGAGATCGACACCCTGGCGCGCCGGGCACGCGAGTACGTGGAGACGGTTCTGCGCGGATTAGCCGCCGGACCGGCTGGAAAGGCTTAAAATCATGAACCCCGAACGACGAATCTTCCTCCTGGGCGCGGCCGCCGCCGGAGCGCTGGCGCAATCGCCCGATCGAATCGCCTCGGCGGTGATCGGAACCGGCAGCCGCGGCTCAGGACTGCTGGCTGGCGTCATTGAACAACCCAACGCCCGGGTGGCCGCCGTCTGCGACAACAAGCCGGACCGGCTGGACAAGGCGGCCACCACGGCAGCCAGGGACAAACCCGCCGCCTACACGGACTGGCGCCGTGTGATCGACCGCGCCGACATTCAGGCCGTGGTCATTGCAACGCCTCCGCACCTCCATGCCGAAATGGCGATCGCGGCGCTGCGCGCGGGCAAGCACGTCTATTGCGAAAAGCCCATCGGCGTCACGGCGGCCCAGGTTCGCGATCTGGTCAAGGCCGCAAAGGCTTCGAAGAGCGTATTCATCGTGGGCCAGCAGTTGCGATCCATGCTGCAGCTCGGCGAATGCGTGCGAAAGATCCGCGAGGGCGCCATTGGAGACGTGATCTGGGTGAAAGCCCAGCGCCACGCCACGGCCGACATCCCGCACGATAGTTCCTCGGCTGACTGGTACTTCAACGTCGAAAAGTCAGGCGGATACCTCATCGAACAATCGGTCCATAACCTGGACCTGTGCAACTGGGTGGTGGGCGCCAGGCCAGCCCGCGCCTGCGGTTTCGGCGGGAACGCCATGTACCAGAAAGGGGACCCGCCCGGCCGAACCATCTTTGACTCAGCCAGCCTCACCTACGAGTACACAAATGGCGTGAAGATGTCTTTCACCCAGAACGTTTTTCACCCGCGAACCCTGCCCCTGGGCAGCCAGTACGTTCATGTCTTCGGATCGACGGGCGCCGTCGACCTGATGACGAACGCCATGCTCCACCCCCTGGGCCGCGATGGCCAGCCCCGGCTTCTGGCCGAAAAACGTGACGAGCCCAGGCACGCGCACGTCACAGCGTTCTATGACGCCATCACGAAAGGGTCGCCTGTGCCGGCGGGCATCACCGAGGGCGCCACGGCGGCGCTCACGGCCATCCTGAGCCATGAGGCGATGGTGAAGCAGCAGGTGGTGCGCTGGGACGATCTGGGCGTGGAGCTATAGCGCGGAAGCTTAGGGATCCTTGATCCCCAGAGCCCTCATTTTCCGGTACAAATTGCTCCGCTCCAGGCCCAGCAACTCAGCGGTCCGCTTGATGTTGCCGTTCGTCTCATCCAGCTTTCGCAGAATGTAGGTGCGTTCGGCGCTCTGGCGAACATCGTGCAGAGTGTCCAGTTGCTCCACTTCGGAGTCTCGTGACCGGCGCCCGGCGGCCAGCGGAACATGGTGAACGTCAACCCTCGTCTGCTGATTCATGATCACGATCCGCTCCATCAGATTCTTCAGTTCGCGCACATTCCCGGGCCAGTGATAATCCGCCAGCAGATCGTATGCCGCCCGCGTCAGTTCCTTGGGCTTGCGCCCGTAAGCGGTGGTGAACTCGTGCAGGTAGTAGTCGGCCAGCAGTGCGATATCCTCCCGCCGCTCCCGCAGCGGCGGCACGTGGAACGGAATCACATTCAGGCGGTAGAAGAGATCCTCGCGAAAATTGCCCCGCTCAATCTCCTGCTCCAGATGCTTGTTCGTCGCCGCGATCACCCGCACGTCCACCTGCACCCACTCCGGACCACCCACTGGCTCAAACCGCTGTTCTTCGAGCGCGCGCAGCGTCTTGGCCTGGGTCTTCAGGCTCATGTCGCCCACTTCATCCAGGAACAGCGTGCCGCCGTCGGCCTTCTCGAACTTGCCCACCTTGTCCTCTTGGGCGCCCTGAAAACTGCCTTTGCGGTGTCCAAAAAGCTCGCTTTCGATCAACTCCTCGGGAATCGCCGCGCAGTTCACTTCCACAAACGGCATGGTCGAGCGCGGGCTTCGCGCATGGATGGCATGCGCCACCAGTTCCTTGCCCGTGCCGCTTTCCCCATAGATCAGGACGCGGCCGTTGGTGGCGGCCATCAGCGCAAGCTGCTGCCGCAGGGCTTTCATCGGCACGCTCTCGCCGATAATGCGCACCTTGCCGCCGGGAGCCTCGTGCAGCCGCTCGATTTCCGCTTCCATGCGATGCTGCTGAATGGCGTTCTTCACCACCACCAGCACCTTGTCGATGGTGAGCGGCTTCTCCAGAAAGTCGAACGCCCCCAGCTTGGTGGCGCGCACGGCCGTTTCGATGCTGCCGTGCCCGGAGATCATCACCACCTCGGGCCGTTCTCCCGGCGGCAGCTTCTGCAGCGCCTCCAGTGTTTCCAGCCCATCCATGCCGGGCAGCCAGACGTCCAGCAGAACCACGTCGTAGCTGTGGGCGCCCGCTTCCGCCAGACACTCCTCGCCGCTTTCGGCGCTCTTTACGCGAAAGCCTTCGTCCTCCAGAACCGCGGACAGTGTCTGCCGGATGGCCGGCTCGTCGTCCACCACCAGAATGCGTCCGTGCTTCACGCCGCTGTCCCCGCCGCTACCGTCCGGACCTCGTCGGCAATCGCCGGTAACTCAATCACAAAACGAGCTCCGGCGGGCCGGTTCTCCTCCACTCGCACCTGTCCACTGTGGTCCGTCACAATGTGGCTGACAATCGCCAGTCCCAGCCCGGTACCACGCGCCTTGGTCGAAAAGTAAGGAAGAAACAGCCGCTCCCGATCCTCCGGAGTAATGCCGGGGCCCGTGTCCGACACCACCAGTTCCACCGCATCCGCGCCAGCCACCGTCCCCACGTACAGGCGTTTCACCAGGGCGCTCTGCATCGCCTCCGCCGCGTTGTCCACCAGATTCACCACCACCCGCTTGATCTGTTCGTGATCGATCATCACCAGGGGCAGACCGGCCGCCAGATCGACGTGCACCTGAATGCCCTCCAAACGGCCCTGGAACACCGCCATCGCGCTTTCCACGGCATCGTTCACCTGCCCTGGGGCCAACTGCGCCGCCGGAAAACGGGCCAGTTGAGAGAACGCGTCCACCAGTGTCCTGACGGATTCCACCTCGGACGAAATGGTGACCGAACATTCCCGGAGGATCCGGGCCGAATCCGGCGACAGCAGTCCCCGGTCGAGCTGCCGCACAATCCGGTCCGCGCTCAACGAGATCGGCGTCAGCGGGTTCTTGATCTCATGCGCCACCCGCCGCGCCACTTCCTGCCAGGCGGCCACACGCTGCGCCCGCATCAGTTCGCTGGTATCTTCCAGCACCACCACAAGGCCCGAACCGGCCTTCTCGTCGATCGCCGCCACGGTCACCGCCAGATGAAGCGTTCGCGTGCCCTGCTTCAAATCGATCGGCCTCGATACGGCGCCCGTCCGGCGCGCCCGCTTCATCAGGTAGCGGATCTCCTGCGCGTCCTCGGCCGCAAACAGATCCTCCAGCCGGTACGCGCCCGGTCCGGAGCCCGGAAACATCTCCAACAACGCACGGTTCACCCGCCGGATCCGGCCGTCCGAAGTTACCGAGATCACCCCGGTTGGAATCGCCTCCAGAATCGCCTCCGTGAAGCGGTGGCGCAATTCCAGTTCCCGCTCATTGGCTTCCAGATCCTGGGTCATTTCGTTAAAGGCGCGCACCAGCCCGGCCAGTTCATCCAGCGCCGGCGTCTTCACGCGATAGGCCAGGTTGCCGCTGCGCACTTCGCGAGCCGCCGCCAGCAGTGCCGAAATGGGCACGCTGATCTGCCGCGCCATGAACAGCGCCACCCAGGTGGCCACGAACAGGATGAACAGACTGATCAGCGACAAAAGCAGCAGGTAGATGTACCGCACCTGCTTCCGCTGGTGGGCCAGTTCCTCATACTCCCGCAGAGACCGGGCAATCTCCTTCTGCCTCTCCGCCACATCCACCGGCAGCCTGGCCTGAATCACCACCATCTGCGATCCCCGGCCCACCGGCGCCGCCGCCCGCACCGCCGGCCCATCCGCCCGCGGACCCTGGCACACCGGCCACTTCCCCGCGCCCGATTCCAGCGCCGCTTCCACAATTTGCCCCTCGGTGCATCGCCGCTGCAGTTCGGCCGCGTCCACCGGGTCACCCGCCGCCAGCGCCTGAATCTCCGGCAGACTCGCCAGCCACCGGGCCTGGGTCACCGCCTTCTCACTCACCTCGCGCTCCAAAGCCTTCCCCAATTCCGCCAGATTGATGTGAACGTTCTGAGCGGGGCGGCTGAACCACTTATCCAGGTTCCGGTTGAGCACGGTGAAGCTAAACAGCACCAGGAAGACAACAGGCAGGAACGTCAGCGTCAGCGCACCCACCACCAGCTTCGTCCTGATCCGCGACCCCTCCCAGTTCGTCTGCCGCTCCATCAGGATCTTGACCCCGGCTCGGAACAGCATGAACCCCAAGGTCACCGTCAGCAGGAAAACCACCGTCGAGAGAGCCCACAACAGGTACACCTGCGAGGGCGCACCGGGGCTGAAATCCCCGAACGTGAACGATGTCTGCCACACCAGCAGCATCACCAGGAACGCTAGCAACGCCACGCCCAGGCCATATAGAATGCGCTGTCTCATGGGCCTTGTACCGATTATAGCCGTCAGACAGACGTTGACTTCTACCTGGACGGCCCCTCATCCACCGTCGTCGTCCCGCGGCGTCCTCAGCGCCCGGCTGATCTCCTCCCGCAGCCGCCGGGCCAGCCTCGGCGACTCACCGCCGGTGGACAACGCCACCTGAATGCCTTCGTGTTCAAACCGCGCCGGGACGTGGAAATCGCACTCCGCCGCCGCATCCGCCACATTCACGGGGATGCCGCGTGCCCGGGCCGCCGCCGCCACCGCCTGATTCACCGAGCGCTGGTCCGTGGCCGCGAACGCCAGCACCACCCCGGCCACGTCTCCGGGCTCGAATGCCCGCGGAACCGCCGTCACCGGCAATGCCGCAAACTCGGGCAGGAATGCCGGCGCCACCACCGTGACTCGGGCGCCGCCAGCCACCAAGCCCGCGAGCCTTGCGCAGTGCCACACGCCCCGCCCCCACCACCTGCACAGGCTTGTCCTGAAGATTCAAAAAGACCGGATAAAGGGACATGGGTGCTACCATGATGATGGATGGAAGCCAGTCCGCGAAAGCCCACCGTGGTGATTGTCGGACGCCCTAACGTCGGCAAGTCGACCCTGTTCAACGCGATCACCGGCACACGCCGCTCGATCGTTGGCGACGAGCCCGGCATCACCCGCGACCGGATTCACGGAACCGCCGCGCATCTGGGGCGTCCTTTTGAAGTCATCGACACCGGCGGCATTGTTCCGAGTGACCTCGAACTGATCCCCAGCGAGATCTTCAAACAGGCCCGCGTGGCCCTGGATGAGGCCGCCCACATCATCTTCCTGATCGATGGCCGCACCGAGATCACGGGGCCGGACCGCGAACTGGCACGGCTGCTCAAGCGCCTGGGCAAGCCGGTGGCCCTGGCGGTCAACAAGATCGACGCCACCGCCCGGGAGGGCCTTTCCCACGAATTCTACGAACTCGGCTTCGAACACCTGTTCCCGGTCTCGGCGGAGCACAGGCGCGGCCTGGAAGAACTGCTTGACCATGTCACCGCCGCCTTCCCGGCTTCCGAAACGCCGGCCGAGGCCGTCAGCCACGGCAGTATCCGCGTGGCGATCGTGGGCCGGCCCAATGCCGGCAAGTCAACGCTGCTCAACGCTTTGGCCGGTGCCGAACGCGCCATCGTGTCGCCCATCGCCGGCACCACCCGCGACGCCGTGGATGAGACAGTCACCCACGAAGGCGCCGACTACACCTTCGTCGACACCGCGGGCATCCGCCGCAAGGGCAAGACGAAACTGATGGCCGAAAAGCTCAGCGTGGTCATGGCGCGCCGCCACATCCGGATGGCGAGCGTTGTACTCATTCTGATCGATGCCGTGGAAGGCATCGCCGCCCAGGACGCCACCATTGCCGGCTATGCCCACGACGATGGCAAGCCCGTCATCGTCTGCGTCAACAAGTGGGATGCCCATCCGGATCGCAACCAGAAGAAATTCACCGAGGAACTGAAAATGCAGTTGAAGTTCCTGGACTACGCGCCGGTGCTCTTCATGTCCGCCAGAACCGGGCACGGCGTGAACAAACTATTCCGGCTGATTCGCGACGGCTATGAAGAATCCTCCCGGCGCGTGGGTACGGGTGAGTTGAACCGGTTCGTGGAATTGTTGCGTGTGGAGCCCGGCGTAAAGCTCTACTACATCACGCAGGCATCGGTGAGGCCGCCTACGTTCGTCGCATTCACGGACCAGCGGGATCTGCACTTTTCCGCCGAACGGTTCCTGGCCAATCAGCTCCGCAAGCGCTTTGGCTTTCGCGGCACACCGCTGGTGATCAAGAATCGCTGGAAACGCAATCCGCGCTGAACCACGCTTCCAGACCGCTAGCCCGTTTTTCTCACGGGAAGTGTAGCGGAAAGCCGCATTCTCTGGCATAACTGATTTTTCTAGTAAAAGTTGTGCGAAGAGAGGAGCGGCTTTCCCCTATGACAGAGTGTAGCCAATCAGA
>Ga0194131_10003517_pt1 | contig 24594 bp, 21 predicted proteins | sample TA2KigO120mmetaG_FD_148631 | JGI IMG/M metagenome (GOLD analysis project Ga0194131, IMG submission 148631) | Freshwater microbial communities from Lake Tanganyika, Tanzania - TA2015053 Kigoma Offshore 120m | ecosystem: Environmental > Aquatic > Freshwater > Lake | place: Tanzania: Lake... | reverse complement strand
TCAACCCGCGGGTTCGACTCCTGGCCCGAGAGCGCGCGGGCACGCACGTGCTCGTGCACGACGTAGAGCGGTCGGCCCTTGACCTCCTCGTAGATGCGTCCCACGTATTCCCCGAGGAGCCCGACGCAAAGCAATTGCACGCCGCCCAGGAAGAGCACCGTGGCCATGATGCCGGTCCAGCCTTCGACGGTGCGGCCGTAATACCACGCTACGACCGCTGCGACGAGGTAGGTCATGCAGCCGATGACGGTGGCCAGTCCCAGCAGGGTCGCGACCTGCAGCGGCAGGCGTGAGAATGAGAATGAGGCGTCCAGCGCCATTGAGATCATGCGCAGCGGGGAATATTTGGCGACCCCGGCGTGGCGCTGGGCAGGTTTGTACTTCAGCACCGCGTGGCGCATGCCGGTCCATGGAATCATGCCGCGCAGGAAGCGGTGCCGTTCCGGCATCGCTTTCACGGCTTCCACCGCCTTGCGGCTCATCAGTCGGAAATCCGACGAAGCTTCGAGGATCTTCACCGGCGAGAGGCTGTTGAACAACCGATAAAACGCCGACGACGAGGTGCGCTTGAACCAGGAAAGGCCTTCCTCCTGCTCGCGCACGGTGTACACGACGTCGTTGCCCTGCTGGTAGAGCGCCAGCAATTCCGGGATTAATTCGGGCGGATGCTGTAAGTCGCCGTCCATAGAGATCACCACGCGGCCGCGCGCGTGATCAAGTCCGGCGGTGAGCGCCATCTGGTGCCCAAAATTGCGCGCCAGGGAAAGAAGCTCGACGCGGCCGTTGGTCAGCGCCGCCTCCTTGATGCGCTCGGCGGTCTCGTCCTTGCTGCCGTCATCGACCAGCAGCAGTTGATAACTCAAAGTGGACGGCTCCACCGCCGCCACCACGCGGGAAATAAGCAGCGCGACGTTGTCCGCCTCGTTGAAGACGGGCACCACGATGCTCAGGTCGACCGGATCTATCCTCTGTGCGTACAACATACCGGGCTCCTCAGACGGCCGGGTCCTTCCTCTCGACGGTATTCGACACCAGTGTACCACACAGGGTCCGGAGGCCCGCCAGGACCTGTCCTTCAATCTGCAGCGCCTGCCGTGTGCCGTCAAAGAAGCGCGACCAGTCCGCATCAACGGTGGATGCGGCGCACATGCGGTCGATGACTTCCAGGAGGCGCTCGGTGGCCCGCCCGTCCTCGCCGAGGTTGTAGCGGGGGCGCCAGGCCTCCATCATCGCCACGAATCGCGCGCGGTGCGCTTCGTCGGTGGCGGCACGTTCCAGGAGCACGTCGGTCATCTCGGGCATTTCGGTGCGCATCAGCCAGGGCGCATCTTCATAGAAGGGCAGGTCGGCAAACCATCCCTTCACCCACAGGCACGGCGTGTTGACCATCAGGCAGTCAATCATGACCTGGGACGGAAAGTACGATACCAGCAGGTCGCTCGCGGCGAGCGCGGTTCCGCTCGGGTCCTTTGCGACGATTGCATCCGCCTCGACGCCCTCCTCGCGCAGAATGGCACGGTGCGCGTCCTCAGCCGGCGTCGAGGGACGAAGCTTAACGAGGAGCTTCAAGGCACGGCGGGCGCGGACAGCGCGGAAACAGGCGAGAAAGTGGCGGAACGCCTTCCAGGTTGCGCCGGCATTGGCCGCGGCGGCCACCGGGAAGGTTTCCTCGTAGGTCGACGCATACGCCACGACCGGCTCGTCACCCCCAGCTCCAGACGCGCGCGGGCGGCAACACGCGCTTCCGGCGCGCGGAGCGCGTTCAGGTGGTCGAACTCTGGCGTGCCGGTTGCCACGAGTCGGTGACGATACTCGCCCCCCGGAGGAAAGTCGGCGAGGCACTGGCGGCTCCACACGGCCACCACGTCGGCATAGCCGGCGTGATGAGGCATCCCCGCCTTGACGTGACCGAAAGTGTGGCAATGCGACACGTGCAGCGTGGGAATGCCAAGCAGTCGTCCCACTTGCAGTGCCGTGCTGTTCCAGACGTTGAGATCGTGGTGGACGAGGATGGCGCGGATGGGGCGCCGCCGGTGCAACGCCTTGACGCGCTCCACGAACTCGAGGATCTGCGGGACGTTCTGAGCCGCGCTCCGCCGCAGGGAATCCGCAACGCCCTGGGACATCCATTCGAAAACGGCCCGCGCGGGCATGACCTCGCCGGCCGCAACTCGGGAGGCGGCGATCCGGGCGGCGTAGACAGCCTCGGGCGCGTCCATTTCCTCCAGAGTGCCCGCCTTCATGGCGAAGGTCTGCGTCGCGGTCAGGCCGTTCTGGAAGAAAACGAGATCGTATTTGCCGCTTCTCGCCATCCCCTCGAACAGGTGCTGGCCGGTATACAGACCGCGAGCCAGGATCAGGTGCCTGTCGCTCACGACCGGCCCGCCCTCTGACGCTCGGCCGCGTCCACCGAGACGGCGCGGTACGCATACTCCTCCATGCAGGCCCAGAGATTGACACCGCCGGCGCTTGCCTCGCGGGCCAGGGCCTCGTCGGCGGCCAGTTCATGACAGCGTTGGAGGAGCGACTCAGCAATCGATCGAGGATTGGTCGGGTCGGGGTACGGCGGCGACGTTGCCTCGGGAAGGGACGGGTGAGGCTCGAAGAGGCGAGTCGCCAGATCGAACGAGGGACGTAGCAGGTCGGCGGTATTTTTCGTCTGCTGCCCAATGGCCTCCAGCAACGCGCCCAATTCGCGGTCGGAGGCCGCATTCGAGCGCGTGGCCTCGTCCATGCGAGTTTCCAGGATGGTGAAACGGTCCTGAAGATGATCCAGCAGGGGCTCCACGATGTGGGCCACGGTCCGCCCCAAAAACGACTTCCGGCTGCGCAGCAGCTCGATGCTCGTGTGGTTCCCGTTGCTGTGCACTGGCGCTTGCCTCAGAGCACGTACACGTGCGATTTGTCGCGCGCGCCGCTGGCATTCCGAGTATCCACCAGGAGTCGGGACTCCGCAACGATGCGCTCGAAGTCATACTCGCTGTGGTCGGTGGAGATCACCACGCAATCGTAGCCCGCGAGCCCGTCCAGCGCCACGGATTGAAAGCACCGAGCGCCCACTTCCAGCTTCGGGACCCGCGAGTCGTTATAGGACACCTCGGCGCCGCGTCGGTCGAGCAGCTCGATGATTTTCAGCGAGGGCGACTCTCGGGTGTCGGCCACGTCTCGCTTGTAGGCGGCGCCCAGCACCAGGACGCGGGCCCCGCGCAGGCTCTTTCCCCGGGTGCCGAGAGCGTCGATGACGATGTCCACCACCTCAGCCGGCATTTTCATGTTCACCTCGCCGGCCAGCTCGATAAAGCGGGTGTTAAAATCATATTCGCGGGCTTTCCAGGTGAGGTAGAAAGGATCAATGGGAATGCAGTGGCCACCCATGCCCGGCCCCGGATAGAAGGGCATGAAACCATAGGGTTTCGTGGAGGCGAGGCGGATGACTTCCCAGATGTCGATGTCCATGCGGCGTGCCAGCAGCGCCATTTCGTTGACCAGGGCGATGTTCACGCAGCGGAAAATATTTTCCAGCAATTTCACCATCTCCGCCACGCGCGGAGCGGACGCGGCCACCACGCGCTCGACGATGCGCGCGTATAGAAGCTGGGCCAGCGCCGTGCAGCGCGGCGTCAGGCCGCCGACGATTTTCGGAGTGTTCCGGGTGTCGAACTTTTGATTCCCCGGATCCACGCGCTCCGGAGAATACGCCACGAAAAGCGAATCGCCCGGCGTGAAGCCCCTTGCCAGCAGGGGTGGAAGCACCAATTCTTCGGTCGTTCCCGGGTAGGTCGTGCTCTCCAGGACTACCAGCTGACCGGCCCGCAGGTGCGCCGCCACCCGCGCCACGGCCGCCTCCACGAACGACATGTCGGGCTCCCGGTTGGGCGTCAGCGGCGTGGGAACGCACAGGATAATCGCGTCCTGGGAGCCGAGCACCTCCGCGTCGCTCGACGCGCGCAATGCCCCCGTTTCCAGCAGCCGCTTCAGGGCGGCGTGCTCGCCGCGGATGTAATCGACTCCCTGTCCCAGGCGGAGCAGCCTGTCCTGGTCGGCGTCCAGGCCCACGACTTCGTGCCCGGCCTCGGCCAGGGCGACGGCCAGCGGCAGACCGACGTAACCCAGCCCGACGACCCCAATGCGCGCGCTCCCGTGCCGCAGTAGTTCGCCGAGCCGCTCCGCGTGGGCGCTGCCCGCGACAACGGCTTGCGCGTCGCTCGACTCTGTCAGGATCACGATTGGTGCCCTCCGACCGCGCGGCTTTTTGTGATGGGCTCCTCGCGCGGCCTGCCTATATTGGATTGGTCTGGGCTTTCTCCTCCTCCGGTCCGCACGAGATAGAGGATTCAGGTGTCCGGGCGGGAATAGTGGCGCGTTCTTTTTGGGCGCCCCTTGCGAGGCTTACCGACCGTAATGGCGGGCCGCACACCGCCCATCCTGACTGCAAGAATTGATTGGAGACCCGGCTTGTGACTCCCAGTACTGTTGAATTGATCGCTCCGCACGGCGGCGCGCTGGTCGACCTTTTCGTTCCCGCCGAGGAGCGGGAGCGCCTGCGCGCGCACGCAAGCGAGCTGCCCTCGCTGCAGCTCTCGGAGCGCTGCGCCTGCGACCTGGAAATGCTCGCCGTTGGTGGTTTTTCGCCCCTCAAGGGATTCATGGGACGGGCGGACTACGTCCGGGTGCTCGACGAGATGCGGCTTGCGGATGGCCACCTGTTTCCCATTCCCATCACGCTCCCGGTGGAGCCCTCTCCCGATATTCGCGTGGGCGCCGAAATTGCGTTGCGCGACTCAAAGAATGATCTGCTCGCGGTGATGCGCATCGACGAGGTGTACGAGTGGGACCGCCACGAGCTGGCCGAAAAGGTCCTGGGAACGCAGGATCTGCGCCATCCGCTGGTGTCGGAGATGGAGCGATGGGGCCCCTTGAACGTGGCCGGACCCATCCGCATGCTCAAGCTGCCGGCCCACTTCGACTATCGCGAGCTGCGCCTCACCCCGGCCGAGACCCGCGCGCGGCTCGAAGCCATCGGACAGGCCAACGTGGTCGCCTTCCAGACCCGCAACCCCCTGCACCGGGCGCACGAAGAGCTGACCAAGCGCGCCACCGAGGAAGTCGGGGGCGTGCTGCTCCTGCACCCGGTGGTCGGCATGACCCGCCCTGGCGACGTGGACCACTACACTCGAGTCCGCACCTATAAGGTCCTGACCCAGCGGCACTACGACCCGTCACGCGTCCTGCTCGCGCTGGCGCCCTTCGCCATGCGCATGGGCGGCCCCCGCGAGGCCCTCTGGCACGCCGTCATCCGCCGCAACTACGGAGCCAGCCACCTCATCGTGGGCCGCGATCATGCCAGCCCCGGGGTGGACTCGAACGGAAAGCCTTTCTGGGGCCCCTACGACGCCCAGGAGCTGGTCGCGCGCTTCAGCACCGAGCTCGGGATGGGCATGGTGCCCTTCCGAGAGCTGGTCTACTTGAAGGACGAGCAGCGCTACGAGGAATCCACCCGCGTGCCGGAGGGTGCCGAAACGACGACGCTGTCCGGCACCCAGGTACGTGACGACTTTCTCAACAGCGGACGCCTGCTGCCGGAGTGGTTCACGCGTCCGGCCGTCGCGGAGATTCTCGCCGAGGCCTATCCGCCGACGCATCGGCAGGGTGTTTGCCTCTGGTTCACCGGCCTGAGCGGCGCCGGCAAGTCCACCACCGCCGACGTTCTCACGGTCTTGCTGCTGGAGCACGGGCGCCAGGTCACCATGCTGGACGGGGACGTCGTGCGCACCCACCTTTCCAAAGGGCTTGGCTTCAGCAAGGAGGATCGCGACACGAACATCCGTCGCATCGGTTACGTGGCCAGCGAGATCGTGCGCCACGGCGGTTTCGCGGTTTGCGCGGCCGTCAGTCCCTACAGAACCACCCGCAACGACGTGCGCAGCCTCGTTGGAAAGGACAATTACATCGAAGTGTTCGTGAACACGCCCCTCGAGGTGTGTGAAGACCGCGACACCAAGGGCATGTACGCGAAAGCGCGGCGCGGCGAGATCCGGCAATTCACCGGAATTGACGATCCGTACGAGGCGCCGCTGCACGCCGAGATCACGATCGACACGGTGACGCACTCGGCCGAAGAGAATGCGCGGCGCATCCTGCGCTACCTGCAAGAGCGCGGGTTCGTGCGGCACGACGCAGTGGGAGACAGCCTCCACGCATCATGAGCGGATCTCGCCCGCTGTTGGTGAGCGGTCCGGCCCGCTCCGGCACCAGCCTGTTGTGCACGGCCCTGTCCGCGCATCCGGATCTGATGGTGGCCTCAGATCCGTACTTACCCTATTTTCGCTCACTGCGCAACGCGATGGCGCAGGACCTGCCCGGTTTCGATTCGTCCGCCGCGCTTTCGGATGGATACTTTTCCGACGACCGGACGGCACTCCTGGAGCAGGTCCTGTCCGCTTCGCTGGACGTTCCACTCGATCCGGCCGAAGGCGCGACGCTGGTGGAAGCCCTGCGGCGGCGAGCGGCGCACGCCTCTCCGGACCTCGTGGAAGGCATACCTGATCTGCTGGCCGGTGACTACCGTGCGATGCTGTCACGCGGCCTGCAATTAATTTCCAGGATACGGGGGGCGCGGCCCTGGGTCGGTTTCAAGGAAGCCTGGAACGTCGACTTCTTTCCGGCAATTTCGCGAGCGTTTCCGGAGGCGCGGTTTCTCGTCCTGCTGCGGGATCCGCGGGCGGTCGTGGCCTCGATGCTGGCGCTGTCGCGCAAGGACCCGTCGCAGCTGGCCCATCCATTGTCCTACGCCCGGCATTGCCGGAAATACATGGCGCTCTGCCGCCACTGGGAGAGTGACACCTGGATGCGCGAGCGCGTGCGGTACGTGCGCTACGAGGACGTGCTCAGGGACCCGCGCGCCGAGATGGAGCGCATTTGCGAATTCCTCGACATCCGCTATGACGCCTCGATGCTCGACGGCGAGAAATGGTTCGACTACGCGACCGGCCGTCCGTGGACCGGAAATTCCAGCTTTCTTTCCTCCATGAGCGGCGTGCGCCCGGAGCTGGCCGAACGCTGGCGTCGCGAGCTGTCGCCCGAGATCGAGGGCATGGTTTCCTACGTCTGCGGACCGGAAATGGCGCTGGTCGGCTACGACACCGGACCGCCTGACGAGGAGGCCATGGTGGCCGGCATTCAGCAAGGCGCCGATGGCGAGTACAGCTGGCGGAGCGATTTTCGCGACGCGCATACCGACGCCGGGTTCGAGCTGCTGCGTCGCGTGCTGCTCCGCATGGGGGGGCTGTCGACACCGCAAAAACGGCGCGCATTCCTGTTTGAGGACGTATTTGAAATGCTGAAAGGGAGCCAACGCCATGATCGACTTGCAGGAAGCCCGGCCTGACACCGGCCGGGACCGGGCACTGATGCCCCTCATCCGTGCGCTCTATCCCTACGCCATCGGATGCTGCTCGCCAGACAACGAGCCGTTTTTCGCCCGCGTGCAGCAAGAGCTGCCCCTGACGCTGCTGCGTTTTCCGTCGGACCAGACCTACAACGGATGGGTGGTCCCGAAGCTGTGGAGCGTGCAGAAGGCATCCATTTACCGGGACGGGGTGGAGATTTTCGACGGCACCTGCCACCCCATGGCGGTCGGCACCTATTCAAAGTCATTTCAGGGCGAGCTGGACTGGGACGAGCTCCAGAGATTCCTGGTGACGAAGGAATCCATGCCTAGCGCCCACGTGTACCACTGCATGTGGCAGTATCGCCCGTGGTCAGCGGAGTGGGCGCTGTGCGTGCCCTTCGAGACGTATTCGAAAATGGGGCCCGGCCGCTATCGCGTCGACCTGCAGACCCGCTACGAGCAGGGCGCCATGATCGTCGGCGAGTACGAGAAGCGCGGGCGTTCCGAGCGCACCATCGTCTTCAACGCGCACACCTGCCATCCGCGCCAGGTGAACGACGACCTGGCCGGCGTGGTCGTGCTCATTCGTCTTTTTCAGTGGCTGCAAACCCAGGACACCTATTACACGTATCGCCTGGTGCTGGCCCCGGAGCACGTCGGCACGGTGTTTTACATGCGCGACCGCTCGCCGGAGGACATCGGGCGCCTGGTGGCCGGGGCATTTTCCGAAATGCCCGGCACCGACGGGCCGATCAAGATCGCCTCCACCTTCCTGGGCAACCAGCCCATCGACCAGGCTTTCCGCAACGCGGTGCGCCACGGCGCCGAAGCCTACACCGAGGTCGGCTGGCGGGAGGGCGCCGGAAACGACGAGACGGTGTGGGAGGCGCCCGGTTATGAGGTTCCCTTCGTGCAGGTCAGCCGCTGCCTCGAGCAGTTCGATCCCTATCCCGAGTATCACACCAGCCTCGATACGCCGGAGCTGATGGTCGAGGCGCGGCTCAACGAGTTTTACGCGGTTTTTCAGCGGGTGGTGCAAACCCTCGAGCGCAACGCCGTGCTCAGGCGCCACTTCAACGGTCTCATCTGCCTGTCAAACCCGCAGTACCAGCTCTATCGCGAGCGGCCGGATCCGTCCGTGGTCAAGGACCTGGACGCCGACGCCGAAAAGTGGGGGCACCTTCTCGACTCGCTGTTCCGCTATTTTGACGGCCGCACGACGATCCTGGAGATCGCCGAGAAGCACGACCTGCCGTTTGACGAGCTTTATCGCTATCTCAAGAAATTCGAGGACAAGGAACTGGTGACGTTCGAGTTCTCACCCATCGAGCGCGTTCCGGTGTCCGCCATGGAGCCTCGGCCGTGATCGCCGTCGTTGACATGGGGATCGGCAACCTCCAATCGGTGCTGGAGGCGTTTCGACGGGTGGGCGCCGCGACGTTTGTCACCTCCAGCGCCGAAGAAGTCACGCGCGCCGAAGCCGTGGTATTGCCCGGAGTGGGCGCATTCGGCGACGGAATGGAGAGCCTTCGTGAGAAAGGCCTGGTCGAGCCGCTGCGCCGTCACGCCGCCGACGGCCGACCGCTCTTCGGCATCTGCCTGGGCATGCAACTGCTGGCCGAGGAGAGCGAAGAGCACGGCCGGCACGCCGGACTCGGCATCCTGCCGGGCCGCGTGGTCCGCCTGGCTCCGACGTCCAGGACCTGCCGGGTGCCAAACATGGGATGGTGCGACGTCCACCCGGTGCCCAGACCGGACGGGAAGCTGTTCGCCCGAGTACCTCACGGCGAGGCCTTTTACTTTGCCCACTCCTACCATGTTTCGGGGGCGCGTCCGGAGCACGTGGCCGCGATGATCGAGTACGACGGCGGAACCCTTGCGGCGGCCCTTGAGCACGACAATATTTTCGGAATTCAGTTCCATCCAGAGAAGAGCCAGGACGCCGGGCTGGAAGTGGTTGCCGCATTTATCGACGCGGTGCGCACCCTTCCGGTGCGAGCCTAGCCGTGGTTCGGCCCCGACTCATCCCGTGTTTGCTGCTCAAGCACGGCCTTCTGGTTCGCAGCCAGGAATTTCGCACGCACCAGGTGATCGGAAATCCCATCAACACCATCATGCGGCTGTCAAACTGGAGCGTTGACGAGCTGATCCTGCTTGACATCAGCCGGGAGGACGTACACGACCTGCGCCGCGACGACCTCGCGGTGGCGGACATCGGCGCCACCGCGGTGGAGGTGCTGCGATCGATTTCCCGGGTCTGCTTCATGCCGCTTACCTTCGGCGGGCGAATCCGCACCGTCGAGGACATGCGCCTGCGGCTGGAAGCGGGCGCCGACAAGTGCGCGATCAATACCCGGGCGCTGGACGAGCCGTCGTTCGTTGCGGAAGCCTCCCGCCGCTTCGGGGCGCAGTGCGTGGTGGTCAGCATCGACGTGAAACGCCACCTGGACGGGCGCTGCGAGGTGTTCGCCGAGGGTGGCAGACGCGCCACCGGACGCGATCCGGTGGCTTGGGCGCGGGAAGTCGAAGCGCTGGGCGCGGGGGAGATTTTTCTAAATTCCATCGATCGCGACGGGGGCGCCCGCGGCTACAAACTCGACCTGGTGCGCGCCGTTTCCGACGCGACCACCATCCCGCTCATCGCCTGCGGCGGCGTCGGCAAGTACGAGCACTTCGCGCCCGGCGTGCGCGAGGGACGCGCCAGCGCGGTCGCCGCGGCCAATATCTTCCATTTCTTCGAGCTGTCCTACCCGATGGCCAAGAAGGCCTGCCTGGAAGCCGGGCTCCCCATGCGCGCCGTCAAGGTGAACAGTCCGTATTTTCCGCGCGAGCCGTCCTATTCCGACGAGCAGAAGCAGCGCTCCCTGTGGCGGCTCGAAGTGCGCGAGGTCGACGAGGAAAAGTATTCCGGGAAGGGGCGTGGCAAAGTCCGCTGGTGCACGAGTTGCGTATATCCCTCCATCAGCGCGGCGCCGCTCGATTTCGACGAGAATGGCGTGTGCACCGGCTGCCAGGTGAGCGGCACCAAGCACTGGCTGACGCGCGAGGAGTGGGAGCGGCGCACCGATCTGCTGCGCGATCTGCTGGAGAAGTATCGCTGCCGTGACGGCTCGCGCTACGACTGCGTCATTCCGGTGAGCGGCGGCAAGGACAGCTATTTCCAGACGCACGTCATCAAGAACGTGCTCGGACTCAATCCCCTGCTGGTAACCTACAACGGTAACAATTATCTGGACGTGGGATGGCGCAACGTCCATCGCATGAAAGAGGTCTTCGGCGTCGACCACGTGTTCTATTCACCCAGCGTCGACCTGCTCAAGAAGCTGAACCGTCTGGGCTTCGTGATCATGGGCGACATGAACTGGCACGCGCACGTGGGCATCACCACGCTTCCCGTGCGCGTCGCGGCGCAGTTCAAGGTGCCGCTGCTGATCTGGGGCGAGCACGGCTACCTTGACCTGTCCGGCCAGTTCTCGATGGACGACTTCCCGGAGATGAGCTATCGCGACCGCCTGGAGCACTTCGCCCGGGCCTACGAGTGGAATTACATGGTGGGGTTCGAGGGAATCCGCTCCCAGGATATGATCGTCTACAAGTACCCCGGCGATCAGGAACTCTACGACCTCGACCTGCGCGGCCTCTACATCGGCAATTACGTTTACTGGGAGGCGAACGAGCACACGAAAATGGTCATGGAGACGTACGGCTTTGAGGGAAACACCGAGCCGTTCGATCGCACCTATCGCACCATGTCCAACCTCGACGACATGCACGAGAACGGCCTGCACGACTACTTGAAGTACGTCAAGTTCGGCTACGGCCGCGCCACCGACCACGTGTGCAAGGACATCCGGGCCGGCTTGATGACCCGCGACGAGGGCGTCGCCCTGGTGCGCAAGTACGATCACGTGAAGCCGCGCGACATGGCGCGGTGGTCGCGCTACGTCGGGATGAGCGAGGCGGAGTTTGACCGCATCGCGGACACCTTTCGCGATCCGCGCGTCTGGCGCCGGGAGCACGGCCAGTGGGTCAAGGACAATATCTGGGACTAAAGTGAGTATATTATGGAAGTACAGCCGGCAGTAATAACCGAGAAACTGTCCGAGAAGGAGCTGTGCCCCGAGCAGCTGCTGGGCGGCCAGGAGGCGGCATTCGCGCGCGACATCGAGCGGTTGAAGGCGCGCCGCGCCGAGTTTGTGGCGGTCCGCTGTCCGGGCTGCGACTCCCCGAGTGCGAGTCCGACGCTCGTGAAATTTACCTTCCAGTACGTCACCTGCAACGACTGCCAGACGCTGTATATGAGCCCACGGCCTTCCGAAGCGGTGATGGCCGACTATTATCGCGATTCCGAGAATTATCGCTACTGGGCGAAACATATTTTCCCGTCTTCCGAGACGTCGCGCCGGGAGAAAATTCACCGGCCGTGGCTGGAGCGGGTGATCGGTTTCTGCGACCGCTTCGGGATCTCTAAAGGCGTCCTGATGGAAGTTGGCCCGGGCTTCGGAACGTTTTCGGCGCTGGCCACCGAGTCCGGGCGTTTTTCCCGCGTGGTTGCGGTGGAGTGCACGCCGGAGCTGGCGGACGCCTGTCGAGCGCGCGGCGTCGAAGTTGTGGAAAAGCGCATCGAAGAGGTGGGCGAGGAGGTCCCAGGTGCCGACGTGGTGGTGTCGTTCGAATGCCTCGAGCACCTTTTCGCGCCCCGCGCCTTTCTGGAGAGCTGCGCGCGCCGGCTGCGTGCGGGCGCCCTCCTGGTGCTCTCCTGCCCCAACGGCCAGGGATTCGACGTGGCGGTACTGGGCGCCGAGTCGCTGGCCATCGACGCGCAGCACGTGAACCTGTTCAATCCTTCGTCGCTGTCCCGGCTGGTGGAGGCGTGCGGCTTTGAAGTGCTGGAGGTCAGCACGCCCGGGCGCCTGGACGCCGAGTTCGTGCACGACGCGATTCGCGAGGGGCGCTTCGAGGTTTCCGAGAATCCCTTCTTGAAGCGCGTCCTGGTGGACGAGTGGGAGCGGCTCGGCTGGCCGTTCCAGCAGTTTCTGGCCGAGAACGGCCTGTCCTCACACATGTGGATGGCGGCGCGGCGCCGCGGGGGAGGGTAGATTATGCAGCAGTTTTCCTACCAGGAGTACGTCGCCGACGAAGACTTCATGCGCGGCTACCGCGAGTACCAGGAGAAGTATCGCCACTCCGCGCGCGAGAGCGACAAGGTGCTCATCGAGATGGTGCGTGAAGCCGGCGGTCGCAGCGTGCTCGACATCGGATGCTCCACCGGCAATTTTCTGCTCCATCTCAAGAACGGCATTCCCGGCCTGGCGTTGACCGGCGGCGACCTCGTGCCCGCCATCCTCGAGGAAGCGCGCCAGCGTCCGGAGCTGGCCGGAATTGGTTTCGAGGAGATGGACATCTTCAAGCTGGCAGCCCGCGAGGCTTATGACGTCGTGGTCGCCAACGCGGTGGTCCACATGTTCACCCACGATCAGCTCGCCGTCGCATACCGGAGCATCCACGACGTGCTGCGACCCGGCGGGTGGTACATGGCCTTCGACCTGCTACACGAGTTCGAGCAGGATCTGGCCATCATGGAGACGTCAAAAACCCATCCGAGCGGGCTCCTGCTCCATTACCGTCCCATGTCCATCGCCCGCCGCCTGCTCGAGGAGCAGGGCTTCACGGACGTCGAGTTCCGCCCCTTTGAAATTCCGATCGACCTTCCCCGCCACCCGGACAACGCCGAACTGATCAGCTACACGGTCCCCACCCGGGAGGGCGGCCGCCTGAATTTTCGGGGGATTCTATGCCAGCCCTGGTGCCACATGCGAGCGCGGTGGGCCTGAACGGGCTTCCCGGTTCGCGCGCAGCCAGAGCTCCAGGTTGAGCAGTTGCCAGAGGAACATCATGTGGTTGTCGGCGACGCGCCCGCTGGACACGATGTCTTCGTGCTCATCGATGATGGCGCGCACCTTATCGACATGATAGATGCCACGCTCGCGGAATTCTTGTGAGCCCACGATATCCAGCAAAATTTCGCGGCCGGGGCCGGAAAACCACACGTGGGCGGGAGCGTTCCAACCGGTTTTCTTGACACGCGTTCGCGTCTGCTCCGGCAGGACGCCGCGCATGGCCGCGCGCAACAGGTGCTTGGTCACGCCGTCCCTGACCTTGAGGCGGGAGGGCACGGCGAACATAAACTCCACCACGCGGTGGTCGAAAAACGGCCAGATCACGCCCAGGCCGAAAGCGGAGGCCTGGCGGTCGGCCGCCCGGATGCAGCACGGAGACGTCTCGCGAAAGATGTCATGGTAGGAGCGGTTTTTCAAGTAGCTCGGAAAAATGACGTCCATTTCCGGCTCGAAAGCCGCCAGATCGAAATACTCGGGCCGCACCGCGTCCGCGTATCGCATGAGCCGGGCGCGATCGGGCAGGCAGCGGCCCGGCGTGTCAAGATCCACCAGGCGCTTGAGGCCGGCGCGCATCACGTCGAAAGTTTTCTTGAATACCGGGTGGTCGTGGTACTCGATCCACTTGCGGGTCTCGGCGTCCAGGCGCGCTTCGTCCCCCGCCGCGGCGAGGTCGGCGAAGAAAAAGAAGAAGTGCTCGTACTCGCCGGCATTCAGCTCGTCGCCGCCCAGGCCGCCGAACAGGTCCCGCACGCCTTCGCGCGCGGCCTCCTCGCACAGCAGGTAGTGCGAGAGCCAGGTCGCGGTGGCCACCGGCTCGTCGTTGGCCGCGATCATGCGGGGCACCACGTCGAGCAGGTCCGGATTTCCGATGCGCCCGACGTGCCACTGGGAAACCGTTGCGTCCAGCGTCTCGCGGATTTCCTCCGACTCGTCGTAGGTTGCGTCTTCGTAGGCGGTGGAAAACGCCTGCTGGCGCTCGCCCAGGTGGCGCACGGCACAGGCCAGCACGGATGAGGAATCCATGCCGCCGGACAGGGTGAAGGCCGGGCGCCGCGCACGCTCCAGACGAATGCGGACCGCATCCAGCAACAAAGCTCGGTAACGCTCGGCCAGCGTCTCCTCGTCCTCCTCCAGGTCGCCGCGCTCGACGAGCCGCCACCACGGCGCCACCTCAATCCGCCCATCGCCGAAACTGAGCAGGTGCCCGGCCGGAAGCTGGCGGATGTTTCGATAAGGCGAGGCCTGCGGATCGTTGTCGAACGTGCGGTAGTGCGAGCCGGCGAAGAGCGCAACAAACTCGGGATTTTCCTCCCGGGCAACGGCCGGCACTTCGAAGAGCGCGCGCATGCGGGAGGCGAAGGCGAAGTCCTCCGACGTGCGCGCGTAATACATGGGTCGAAGACCGAAGCGGTCGCGTGCCAGGGAAAGCCGCTGCGTGCCCGCGTCGTACACGGCGAGCGCGAAATCCCCGTTGATGCGCTGCAAGGTGGATTCCAGCCCGGCCCGTTCGATACGTCCAGCAACGACGTCGGCGTCGGTGCCGGTCTCGGGAAAATCGGCGCGATTATAGATGCAACCGTCGAAAACGACGGTCAGGCCGCCGCGCCGGGCGACCGCCGGATCTTCGTGAGGCAGCCACCATGCGCCCAGCGTGGCGTCGCCGTCACGTTCGAGGGAGGCAAGACCCCAAGCCGTTGGGGCAACCGCCTCAAGCATCCGCCCAGCAATCCCGCGGAGTGGATTTCCCACCAGTCCGACAATTCTCGGCATGCGCTCAAATGCTCCGTTCCGCGACCAGGATACGCCAGTAGTGCGGCAGGTCCACCACCATTTCCACGCCATCGCCGCTGCGGCGGTCGGGTACTTGCGTCACCTGGAATCCGCGCTCTTCCATGAGGGAGACAATTTCCGCGAGCGGATAAATATTGTGATAGACACGAATGTGCCGCTTGCCCTCATCCAGGTACGGATCCGGCGTGTAGCGGATCACCAGATCATCCCCGAGGCTCTCGCGCAGGACCACCCTGCGTCGGGCATGCGCCAGCATCGCTTCGAGCGCGAGCCCGTAATGCGGGCAGTTGGTGAGCACGTTGAAGCAGAGGATGTTGTCGTAGTCCTGGTCAAGACCTTCAATGGTACCCACCGTGAAGCGCTCGCGCGCGAGCCCGGCGCGCGGGCACATCTCCTCGCGGGCCAGGGCGATCATCTCCGGCGTGAAATCGAGCCCGTGATATTCCACAGGGACGCCGCGCCGCCGCAGGGCGTGCAGGTAATATCCTCCCCCGCATCCGGCATCCAGGAGGGTTTCGCCAGGGCCCACCCTCTCGGCCAGGATCTCCGCGGCCTGCCCGGCGCAGGTCATCTCTTCGGCTTCCTCGCGGCAGCGGCGGCGGTACAGCTCGAAGGTGCCGCGGTCGTTGCACCACGGGTTCCACAGCGGATTCGCGGCCGACGTGTGGGTCACTTCACTTGACGGCATGGACCGTCCACATGCTCTGCAGGTACTCGTCGTAGCCGCGCTTCGCGGCTTCCTCGCGCGGTAAATAATAAGTGGTGAGGCAGGGATCGACGACGGAAAAACCGGTCAATAGCTCGTGCAGCTCCTCGGCGGAGAAAAAGTGCGCGAGACCGATATTTGACAGATGAATTTTCGACGAGCCGTCCTCCAACAGCAGCGAGCCCGGATCCTCGGGAAGCTGCTCGGCCTGCTTGCGCTGAAAAATCGTGTGGCCCCGCTCCAGCATGTAGCCCACGAAGATGCCGCCCGGCTTCAGCAGGCGGCGCACTTCGGCAAACGTCTTCAGGCGCGTCTGGCGATCGAGGTGCTGGAAGACGCAGGCTTCGATGATTCCATCAAACGACGCATCTGGGAACGGCGCCTCGGCCACGGAGCCTTCCACCAGATCGCCAACCCGCTCTCCGACGCAGTGGTGCGCGAGGTTCGCGCGACCCAGCGCGAGGGCTTTCGGGGAAATATCGATACCGCTCACCCGCACCCCTTTGCGGGCCAGCCACACGAGATTGGGGGCGGCGCCGCAGCCCATTTCCAGGAAATGGAGATCGCGCAGCGCCTCCGGCGTGTAGCGGCCGCGAAAATAATACGAAACGGTGCGCACCAGCGCTTCGACCGGCGCGGTGTTGTAGGCTTCGAGAGCGATGGCTTCTTCGAAGGAATCATCCCACAATTGCTTTGGATCGGATGCCAGGCTCATGTTTCCTCCGACATCGGGCTTATAAATGCCCGCAGCGTGAATTTGGTGCTCGGCTCGCGCAGCCGCTCCAGCGTTTCGACGCGGAAGCCCGCACGGGTGGCCAGCAGAGCCAGCGACGCCATGCTGAACACGTGATAGTGGTCGACAAAGAATTCCTCGCGGCCGGGACCTTCGTCGATGGCCGCCTCGCCGTCCGGCAATTCGACGTAGACGCGGCCGTCGGGCTTGAGAAAGCGCGCCGCCCGGGCGAGCATGGCAACGGGGTCGCGCACGTGCTCGAGCACCTTGTTGAAAGTGATGAGATCATACTCTCCCAGGTCCTCTCGTGCCATGAAGTCGCCGTGGATGGCGTCCACGCCGACCGTCTCGCGCGCGTGACGGCAGGAGCGCTCGTCGGGATCCAGCGCCACGCAGCGCCAGCCGGCCGCCTTCATGCGGTGCAGGAACACGCACAGGCCGGAGCCGACGTCGAGGACCGAGCCAGAGGTGCCGGCAACTTCCAGGATGCGCCTCACCCGCCCGACGTTGTCCGAGCACGATGGATCCAGGCCGCTGATGCGCTCGAAAGCGCGACGAAGGCCCTCCAGGTCTCCGTAGTTGGCGTCCACGTAGTCTCCGGCGTAGAGCGTGTCGTGATCCATCTCGTCCACCGACACGAAGTGGCCGCAGCTCTGGCAGCGAAGCAGGTCGCGCCGATAGGTCCCGGAAGTGGCGGCAAAGCGCACTTCTCCCTCGGGAGGCGCCTCGTAGCGGTGGACCAGCACGAAACGATTCGACGCGCAGGGACACGACAACGGGGCCCGCGCCGCGCGCAGCACTTCCTCAAGACGGGCCAGCGTGTCACCGTCGTCGAGCCAGCCCAGCACCTCGTTCGACTCCAGCCGGAGATACCGCTCGAAATCGGCTTCCTTGCCGCGCTCCAGCAAAAACACGTAATACTTCTGGTCCGGACTCCTGGCCAGCGCGGCGCGCAGGCCGAACGACGAGAGCCGCGCGTTCATGGACGGCGTGGCGTAAAATCCCCATACCTTGCGCGCGAGGTCGTACTCCGCGCCGCCCTCGGTCACGAAGGTCACCTGCTCGTCGGGCTCCAGCAGCACGCGCGCGCAATCCCGGATGCGGATGGGCTCGCCGCGCCCCACCACGAACTCGCGGGGAGGATCAATTGGGGTCAGCTTCATGACCAGCTCCACTCCGGCACGATGAAATTGTCGATCTCCCAGTGGCCGTTGCGCCGACTCCACACTTCGGGATTGCGGAATTTCTCGCACACTTCAAAAAAACGCTCTCTGGAAACGCCCAGCCACGCGCAGAATTTATCGATGTCGGCGTGGGGCGTCTCGTCGCCGCGCTCGCGCAGCACGCGCAGGGCCTCGTCGCGGGTCATGCGGCCGTTGCGGATTTCCAGCGAGAGGTTGTCGAAGGTGCGGGTGAAGCCAAACTTGTACCACTTCAGCCAGTGATGAATGGAAATGAAGTCGTCGTCCACGTCCGCATAATTGTAGAAACCGGTGCGGGCCCCCTCCGCGCGCTCGCGGAATCCGTGGGCGCGCGCCACGGCATAGGTGGTGGACGGATCCCAGCGGAAATAGTAGCCGAGAAAAATCGCCAGGATGCCGCGCGCCTTCAATTCCCCGTCGCTGGGCCACATGTACGGCGTCATGTCACGCTCGGACAGCTCCTCGCCAATCCAATCGCGCCAGGTCGTTCCCTGAGTAACGCCGTAGGTACGCAGCCACGCCTCATCCAACGCGAACCCGCGGCGAGCGTCGTCCTCTCCACCGTACTCGAACGCCGAGTTCTCTCCCCACACCACCAGGGGGATGTCGTATTTCACCGCCACGTTCAAGGGGATCGAGAACAGGGCCATGTGCATCGGCACGGCCGGTGCCCCGTGCCGCTCCAGCGCCAGCCAGGTAAAGCGCTTCTCCACGGACGGGTTGATCGAGAAATCCAGGTGGTCGACGCCGAGCCCGATCAGGTTGTCGAGGTTGCGCTGCCCCAGCGCCGTGCGTCCCGGCGGCCGCCAGGTGACGGCCAGGGGCTTCAGCCCGTACTCCAGGCACTTGAGGACCTGCCACGTGCTGTCCTTGCCGCCGGAGACCGGAATCACGCAATCCCAGCCCTTGCCGCGCCGCCGTGCGTTTTCCACGACCTCGCGGAACAACCGCTCGCGCGCGTCCCAGTCGATGCGGTCCTTGTCGTCGGAGGTGGCGCAGTTGCACCGCCCGCTCTCGTCAAAGCGGATATTGGGACGGCTGTGCGGCGTTACGCAGCGCTGGCAGTACTTCACGCCGCGAACTCCTCAAGAAACATCTTGGCGCACACGAAGTAAAACAGGAACTTGCTCTGGCTGTTCGGGAGAAACGATTTCTCCAGCAATCCCTCTATCTTGTCGCGGCGCACGTGCTCGAAAATCGGCGACGCGTCCACCAGCCAGGCGCGCACCTCGGGATCCGACACGTCGAGAAAATCCAGTATGGGCGCGTTGAATCCGACTTTGCGGCGGTTGTCCAGCACCGGATCCGGCACGATGCCGCGCATCGCGTCGCGCAGCACCGCCTTGGCCCTCCCCTCCTGTATCAGGTGGCGCGACGGGATTGCGTAGCAGTAGTCGAACAGGCGCCGGTCGAGATACGGCGAGCGGTTCTCGATGGAATAGTACATGGCGTTCAGGTCGTCCTCGTGGAGAATCACCGGAACGGCCTCGTGGAACATCTCGTTGAGCATGCGGTTGCGCAGCAGGCTGTCGGTGAAATGCCGCTCATGGAATGGCGCCTGCCAGGGCCGCGTCAGGTAATCGGCAAAGCTCTCCGCATCGAGAAAAATGTGGTCGCGAAACCCCGGGTCCTCGATGAACAGATCCGGATTCGACAGGAACGGATTGCGCACGATCGGCTTGATGTGCTCGCTCCAGGCGCTCACCGAGGCGGCGTGCAGCGCGGGCTCCCGGTGCACTTCGTACAGGTAGGCGAGATGGTGATCGTAGTAGCCGGAGAACAATTCGTCGGCCGCCGTGCCGCTCACCGAGATGCGGTAACCGTGGGCGGCGATTTGCTCCATCAGCAGCCAGTGCGCATAATAGGTGATGGTGTAGACCGGCGCGTCGTGCTGGCGGATCAGCGCGCGCAGGCGGGGGAGGAATTCGGTCACCCTGGTGGGGATGGAGGTGTGCCGCAAACCCAGGGCCTGCACCACGTGCGCCACCATGTCGGACTCCTCGTAGCGCTCGTCTTCACTGGCGATGGTGAAGCCGTGCACGTCGTAGCCGAAGGTGCGTTTCGCGATGCTGATGAGCGCGTTGGAGTCGACGCCGCCGCTCATGCAGAAGGCCAGCGGCACGTCCGCCCGCAAGCGTATCCGCACCGCGTCGATCAGGCGCTCCCGCACGCCGGCCACCGCTTCCGGGTAGCTCATGTCCTCGCAAGGCGAGAACGCCGGCTCCCAGTAGCGGCGCTCCCGCTCCCGACCTTCCGCGTCAATCTCCAGCAGCGACGCGGCCGGCAGCTCTGTTACCCCTCGAAAGAACGAGCGGTTTCCCTTGTAGAGATCCTTGTACCCGTTCACCAGGTAGCGGTAAAGGTTGTCGAGGTCGACCTCGAAACGGCGGCCGCTCAGTGCCGCCAGGAATTTAATCTCCGAGCCAAAGTACAGGCCGTCATTGTCCCGAAACAGGTAGAGCGGCTTTTCCCCGAAGCGGTCCCGGGACAGCAGCAGGCGGCCGCTTTCCCCGTCGTAGCAGGCGAACGCCCACATCCCCTCGCACTCGTCGAGGGCGTCGACGCCGCGGGTTTTCAATACGCGGAGCAGCACCTCGGTGTCCGAAGTAGTGTGGAACGAGTGGCCTTCCCGCGCGAGCGATTCGCGCACTTCCAGGTAGTTGTACAGCTCGCCGTTGAACGCGATACTGTGGGATCCGTCCTGAAACGGCTGGTTGGAGCGGGCGTCCAGGTCGATAATGTTGAGTCGGCTGTGCAGCAGGGTGAGCATGCGCCCGGCCGGACCTTCGAAGCGTCGCCACTCGGCGTGGTCCGGACCACGCCGACGCATCCGCGCGAGCGTCTCATCGATGCGGGCCGGATCGATCGCGCGCGTGCCAAAATATCCCGCAATACCGCACATGGCTACTCCACGTCCCCCCCCGTGATCGGCGTGCCGAAGGCCACGTCGCGCAGGAGCGCCCGCCCGATCAGCCGGCTTTCCTGGCCCGGCGGGAGGCCCACGGGAGGCCTGATCCAGAGGAGATCCTCGAAGCGGACCCGATGCCCGCGCGCCAGATCGCTGGAGGCCACGATGGCCCGCCGGGCGACCGCGGCGATCGGGACCTCCGAGGGCTGGACGTCCTTGGACGGGCGTCCCAGCAGCTTTTCCACGCGGCGCACCTGGGAGACGAGCAGGCGCATTTCCGCGGGGTCCGCGGACAACTGGTGGTCTCGAAAGTCTGAGAAATTCTTGTCGAGCGTGAAGTGCTTCTCGATGATGCGCGCGCCCAGCGCGACGGCTGCAAGACAGGCCTCGGTGCCCAGCGTGTGATCAGAGTACCCGACGGTGCAGCCCAGCGCCGCGTGAAGGACAGGCAGCACGCTCAGGTGCGCCTCCTCGTCAGGAACCGGATAGGCGGACACGCAGTGCAGCATCGCCAGGTCGCCCTGGATGCCGCCGCGCGCCCACTCCTCCCGGACGAAGCCGGCGATGCCGCGGGCTCCCTCCAGATCGGTCATTCCGGTGGAGATGACCAGCGGTTTCCCCGTCTGGCACGCAAAGGAGATGAGCGGATAAAAATCATTGTCGCCGGAGGCGATTTTGAAGCAGTCCACGATGGGGGCCAGGAAGCGCGCGCTCTCCAGATCCAGCGGCGTGGAGAAAAAGCCCACGCCAAGCGAGCGCGCAAGCCGCTCCAGAGCAGCAAACGTCTCATAGGAGAGCTGGAATTTTTGCAGCCGGCCAAAGCGGGCCGCATCCGCCGCGCTCGAGAAAAGGCGCGCCTGAAAGGTCTGAAACTTTACCGCGTCCACCCCGCTGGCGGCCGCTTCGCGTATCATCCGCTCGGCGACGTCCGGGTCGCCTTCGTGGTTGTTGCCGATCTCGGCGACGATGAAAACCTGTCGGTCGCAGTCGTGTCCACCGATGATCACGGCCGCACCGGTTTCCCTTCGCGGGCGTGCAGGTGCAGCACGTACTGGCTTCCACACAGGCGGAATCCGCTTTTCTCGTAAAAGCGCGTCGAGGGAACGTTGGCCACCTGCGTCCCCACGCGGAGCACCTCCACTTCGGAATACTTGTCGACAAACGCCGCCATCAACGCAGCGCCCACGCCGGCGCGCTGTCCCTCCGGCGCCACGCCGATCAAATCGATGACCGCCCTCGGGCCGTCACGCAGAACCGCCAGAAAACCGGCCGGGCGGTCATTCACCAGCGCCACCAGCACGTGCTCGCCGCGCTTGCCGTCGAGACAGCTCCGCACCCAGGATCGCTTCAATTGATTGGCGACTTCGACCTTGATCAGGGGATCAAGATGAAACCTGGAAAAGCGGAAACAGGAAGCGGCGATGTGCAGAACCGCTTCGGCGTCGTCGGGAGTGCAATCGCGCACGGGGAGCGACGACGGCGCCGGGTGCCCGACCGGCCGATCGAACGTGACCGCGGTGTCCACCACGTAAAATCCAACCGCGCACAGGCGCGCCACCTCGGCCACCCGGTCCGTGTCGACCCTTGCGTAGTAGAATGCGTCCGCCTGGTCACCGACGTGGCGGGCAATCCCCTCGGCGAAGGTCACACGGTATGCCGGGCGGCCCAGCGCCGCGCCCAGCCACGCGTCCTCGACGACGACGCCGGTCTGGACCGCCATCAGGTGGCCGCCGCCAGCGCGGGCTCCCGCTGCATGAACTTCATGTACCACTCGATGTAGCGCGGAAAGCCCTCATCGATGGAAAACCGCGGATCGTAGCCGATGAGCTGGCGCGCTTTATCCACGCTCAAGGTGCCGCGGAACGGCATCAGCCGGTCCCGCTCCACCGACTCCACTTCCACGTCGGGGAAATAACGACGCACCATTCCCACCAGGTCCTTGATGGGCCGCGAGCCGCCGTAGGTCATGTTGAAGATCTGGTTGCGAGCCGCCGGGTGCTCGATGCTCTTGCAGATTCCCGACACGAGGTCGTCGATGTAGGTGAAATCCAGGCGCTCGGCACCGTCCCCGTCGATGCGCAGCTTCTTTCCCAGGAGCGCGTTCTCGATGAAGATCTGCCCCACCCGGCGGCTCACGCAGCGCGGGCCATAGAGGGCGGACGGGCGAATGATGGTGTAGGGCAGATTGAACACCTGCTGATAGGCAATGACGATCTTCTCGCCGGAAACCTTGAGCGCCCCGTAGATGCCGATGGGATCCAGCGGATGATCCTCGTCGACGCGCTCGGTGCGGAAATTGCCGTACACCATGCTCGAGGAGAGAAAAATAAAATGGCAGTCCCGCTCGCGGGTGGCGTCCAGGGCGTTCTCCAGCGTCCGCAGGCTGTGATCGAACGTGTTGAAGGGATTCTTGTTGGAACGTCCGTCATGCGACACCGCCGCGAGGTGCACGATGACGTCCGGTTTGAGGCTGGCCAGCAGGGGGGAGAGCACGTGGTAGTCGCGAGCGTCCTGGGGGTGCAACACGACACCGGCGTCGCGCAGCAGGTCGAGCCGCTGGTTGACCATGCGGATGTACAGATCGCGATTCTCCGAATATTCGGTCGACAAGGACAGCAGGTTGTTGACCTGCAATCCGTCGATGATGTCCACCCGGGCGCCCCTGCGCGTCAATTCCAGGGCCAGGTGATGGCCGATAAATCCGGCCCCGCCGATAAGCGCAATTTTCTTGCCTTGCATGTGTGTCATTCCTCGACTTTGCTCAAGGCGTGCCGCAGCGACGCCGCGATGTAGCGGAGATCATCCTCGGATACGTGCCAGGAAACCGGCAGCGCGAGCGAGCAATCGCTGATGCGCGCGGCCTCTGCAAACGCGCCGGCCTCGTAGCCGTAGCGCTCGCGATAATACTGCAGGCGGGGCACCGGGTGCGGGTAGTACACGCTGGTGCCGATCCCCGCTTCTTTCAGCCGAGCCGCGACGTCGTTGCGGGATGCCGCCTCCAGCACCGCCACCAGGCAGTAGTGGCTGTTGCCGGCGCCGTCCAGCACGCGCACGCCGGGAAGGTCGGCAAGGAGGTTCTCCAGCAGTGCAAAACTGGCGGCCCGACCGGCCAGGTTTTCGCCGATGCGGCGCATCTGGGCGCGCCCGAGCGCCGCCTGCATCTCGCTCATGCGGTAATTCAGGCCCAGCTCGGGCACGTCGTACATGCCGGGCATGGCCCGCTCCGTGTGGCTGCGATCCACGCCGAAGGCCCGCAAGCGGGCAACGTTTTTCGCCACTTCCGGGTGGCGGGTGACGAAGAGCCCGCCCTCGCCGGTGGTCAGGTGTTTCACCGGGTAGAACGAGAAGCAGCCCGCATCTCCGAACAATCCCACGTGCGTGCCCTCGATGCGGGCGCCCACCGCCAGCGCGCAATCCTCGACGAGCCGCAAGTTGCGGGCGTCGGCAAGGGCGCGAATGGCGGGCATGTCGCAGGGGATTCCCACGAAGTGCACCACGCAGATGGCTTTTGTCTGGGGCGTGAGCGCGCGCTCGATGCGCTCGGCGGTGAGGTTCCCGGTGGCCGGATCGCAGTCCACGAAAACCGGCCGGGCGCCCACCCACTCCACGGCGTGGACGGTCGCGGTGTGGGTCATGGCCGGCACCACGACCTCGTCGCCGGGTCCGATGCCAAAGTGCAGCCAGGCGAGATGCAGCGCGGCCATGCAGGAGCTGACCGACACGCAGTGGGCGCCTCCGTCCGGGGCCATGAAGGCGGCGAAGTCTGCCTCAAATCCGGCGCACTGGGGCCCGTGGGTGAGGACCGTTCCGTTCAAGACCTCGAGCACGGCGGCGCGGTCGTCGTCGGTGATCCAGGGCCGTCCGAAGGGAATATTGCGGGTCATCGTTTCCAAGAGAGCACTTCAAAAATAATGAATGGCTGCTTCCCCGCCGGAAGCAAGCGCCTCGTCCACCGCGGCGCACG
>Ga0194131_10003516_pt1 | contig 24595 bp, 15 predicted proteins | sample TA2KigO120mmetaG_FD_148631 | JGI IMG/M metagenome (GOLD analysis project Ga0194131, IMG submission 148631) | Freshwater microbial communities from Lake Tanganyika, Tanzania - TA2015053 Kigoma Offshore 120m | ecosystem: Environmental > Aquatic > Freshwater > Lake | place: Tanzania: Lake... | reverse complement strand
CGTGTCCACATGGGTCCACCGGGTCCACCGGGTCCACCGGGTCCACTCCGCGACGATCCGCCGAGCGGAGCGAGCCACCTGCCTCCACGCGCCTCTTCCACCCGCATTGCGCCCTCTGGTCTCCCCGCCTCGAATCCCGCACAATCGGGCGATGGACCGCGTCCTCGAGCTCGGCGGCGAGTCGATCCGTCTCCTCCCGGAGCGGGCGGCGCTCGTCGAGTCCACCCGGACGCTCCTCGTCGCGGACCTCCACGTCGACAAGAGCGCCGCCTACCGGCGGCAGGGGATCCCCATCCCGGAGGGGATCCTCGAGGAGTCGCTCGCGCGGCTCGAGCAGGCGATCGACCGCACGAGCGCCCGCGAGGTCGTGATCCTCGGCGACCTGCTGCATGCCGCGGGCGGTCCCGACGAGGACTCCCGCGGGCGGGTCGCCGCGTGGCGCCGCTTACGCGACCTCCCCATGCGGCTCGTCGGCGGCAACCATGACCGCGCCGCGGCGAGGATCCTCGACGAGTGGGCGATCGAGGGCGTCGGATCGATGCTCTCGATCGGGGAGTCGCTCGAGCTCCGCCACGACCCCGCCCACGCGGCGGCGCACCGCCCGACGATCGCCGGGCACCTCCATCCGATGGCGGCGCTCGGCGGCGGAAGCCGGCGCCTGCTGCTTGCGTGCTTCCATCTCGCCGCTCGGACCCTCGTCCTCCCGGCGTTCACGGCCTTCGCGCGTGGCGTCAGGGTCGATCCGCAGCCGGGCGACCGCGTCTTCGTGGTCGCCGAGCGCCGCGTGCTCGAGGTCCCGCTGCCGGCGGGGATCGGCGGCTGAACCTCACCGCGGCGGAGAGTCGGCGGCGACCGCCTCGGCGCGGTCCTTCCGGCGCTCCCGCTCCGGCGGCGAGGTCTGCCGGAGCACCATCTCGCGGTAGGCGCCACTCGACGCCATCAGCGACTCGTGGCTGCCGGTCTCGATGATCCGCCCGTCCTTCAGGACGACGATGAGCTCGGCGTGGGCGATGGTGCTGAGGCGGTGGGCGATGACGAAGCTCGTGCGGTCGCGGAGGAGCCGCGCGAGTCCCTCCTGGATCCTCCGCTCGCTCTCGGTGTCGAGGGCGCTCGTCGCCTCGTCGAGGATCAGGATCCGCGGGTCGGCGAGGAGCGCCCGGGCGATCGCGATCCGCTGCCGCTGCCCGCCCGAGAGCCGCACGCCCCGCTCGCCGACGAGCGTGGCGTAGCCGTCGGGAAGCTTCTCGATGAACTCCGCGGCGTTGGCGACCTCGGCGGCGTGGCGGATCGCCGCGGGATCCGCGTCGCGGCGCCCGTAGGCGATGTTGGCGGCGACGGAGTCGTCGAAGAGGAGGACCTCCTGCTCGACGATCCCGAGGAGCCGCCGATGGCTCGCGAGCTGGATGTCGCGGAGGTCCCGCCCGTCGAGGAGGATCGCGCCCTTCGTCGGGTCGAAGAAGCGGGCGACGAGGTTCGAGAGCGTGGTCTTTCCGGCGCCCGAGGCGCCGACGAGGGCGACCATCATCCCCGGTTCCACGACGAACGAGACGTCCTTGAGGACCTCCTCCTCCTGCCGCGGGTAGCGGAAGGAGACCCCGCGGAACTCGATCCGCCCGCGGACGTCGCGCGGCGCGAGCGCGATGGCGCCGGGACGATCCGGCAGCTCCTCCGGCTCCTCGAGCAGGTCGAGCACCCGATCAAGCGCCGCGAGCTGGGTCTGGAAGCCGGTCGCGCTCGAGGCGAGCGCCTCGATCGGACCGAGCAGCATGACGAGGTAGGTGAGGAACATCACGAGCTCGCCCGTGGTGATCCTCCCGTCGAGGACCTGCAGGCCGCCGTAGAAGAGCAGCGCCGCGCTCGCCGCGGGGATGATCAGCTCCCACGCCACCTCGATCCCCCGCGACCACCACCACGTGCGCAGCTCCTGCCGCGCCATGAGGTGCCCGCCGCGGGTGAAGCGGGCGGTCTCGCTTCGACCGCGCCCGAAGCCGCGCACCACCCGCATCCCCGAGAAGACCTCGGTCGCCTGCGCGTCGAGCCGCTCGCGCTCGCGGCGGATGTCGCGGTGCATCGGGCGGATCCGGGCGATCCAGGTCCGGTGCGAGAGCCAGGTCGTCGGCAGCAGCACGAGCGAGCCGAGCAGGAGCCGCCAGTCGGTGACCGCGAGGATCGCGAGGATCCCGACGAGCTGGATCACCGCCCGGAACGGGTTGTAGATCATGCTGAAGACGAGGTCCGCGATGCTGCCGGCGTCCTCCCGCAGGATGCTCGCGACCCCGCCCGACTTGAGCTCCTGCACCCGGTGCAGCGGCAGCCGCACCGCGTGCTCGAACGCCCGGCGGCGCATGTCGACCGCGAGCCGCCGCGACGCCCGCGTCGCCTGCCAGCGACCGTTAAGCCCGATCGCCACCCGCGCGAGGCTGACGAGGCAGACCGCGACGCAGAGCGCGACGAGGAGCCGCTTCGGGTCCTCCAGTCCCCACGACGCGGGAACCCATCGCGAGAACTCCGCGGGAAGCCCCCGGCCGGTGAACGCGTCGTCGATCGCGAACTTGGTCGCGGCGGGCGGAACGAGTCCGAGAATGGTCGCGATCGAGAGCGTCGCGAGGGCGAAGAGGAGCGGAGGTCGGTGGCGACCAAGCAGGCCCCAGAAGACCCCGATCAGCCGGCGGAACGGGCGATGCCGCCGCAGGCTCTTCTCCGTGCCCTCGCGGGAGATGAGCGTCGGCTCGCGCCGCCGCCGCCGGAACTCCGCGAGGTACTCGGCGAATCGGCGGCGGCTCGAGGGCGGGCGGTGCATCCGTGGGGGCGGATCATAGGGATCGCCGCGTGCCGCCCGATCCGCCGCGCGCCGTCGATCAAGCCTTCTGCGGGGTTCCGCGGACCTCGGGTGGAGATCGCCGGACTGCGGACCGATCTTCGCCGTGTCGCGCGGCTAGGTCAGTCCCGCCCTCGCGCGAGCTTCCGGGCGCGGGACGTGGCGCGAAGGACCCAGCGATGCACGACCCCCAGCCAAGGCGCGACGATCCGACCCGCGTCGAGCCCGCCCGCGACGATCAGGCGCGGATCGACCAGGCGCTTCGGCGGCATCTCGAGCGGGCGGATCCCGCGACCGGGCTCGCCAACCGCCTCGTCCTCGTCGAGGTGCTCCGCTCGCTCGCCGAGCCGCCGGTCCCCGCGGAGCTCGTGCCCGCGATCGTCCTCGCCGCCTCGGAGTTCGCCCGACCGAACGCGTTTGCCCGCCACGAGGATCGCGCGGCGGTCCTCCGCGAGATCGGTGGCTTCGTCGCCGACTCGCTCCCCGAGGGCGCGATCGCCGCGTCGATCACCGACGGCGTGGTCGTGATCCTCGTTCCCGGCGGCACCGCGGCGCGGGTCAGCGCCGCCGCCGCGCGGCTGCGGGCGCTCTGGCTCCGCCGCGGGTGGGCGCCGCGGAGCGTCGGGCGCCCGACGATCAGCGTGCAGGTCCGTCCGATCCCGGTCCGAGCCTCCGAGGGAGGGTGGCTCGACCGGCTCGTCGAGGCGAGCCTCGACCTCGACTCGCTCCGCGCCGATCGCGCCGCCTGATCAGCGATCCTCGTCGATCGAGGACGCCGCCCGCCGCCGCCGGCGGATCTCCGGATTCCCGAGCTGCCCGCACGCCGCCATGACGTCGCGACCCTTCGTGCCGCGGCGCTTGGTGAACTGCCCGTTCGCGACCGCGCGGCGGAGGAACGCGTCCACGGACTCCTCGCTCGGGGCGCTCCACGGCGAGTCGCGCCTCGGGTTGTAGGGGATCACGTTCAGGCTGCAGCGGAGACCGCGGAGCCTCGCGCAGACCTCGTCGCAGTGCTCGGGCGCGTCGTTCACGCCGGGGATCAGCACGTACTCGATGCAGAGGGCGGCGCTTGGTCTCTTGGGATACGCCCGAAGCGCCTCGAGCAGCGCCTCGAGCGGCTCCGCGCGGTTGATCGGCATGATCTCGTCGCGGACGCGGTCGTTCGGGGCGTTCACGCTCACCGCGAGCCCGAGCCCGCGGAAGCCGGGCTCCTGGATGAACTCGCCGAGCCGGCGGATTCCCTCGAGCCTGCCGACCGTGCTCACCGCGACCCGCGACGCGGCGAGCCCGCCGCCGTTGTGGTCGCAGAGGACCCGGATCGCCTGCAGCACCGCGGCGAGGTTCTCGGTGGGCTCGCCCATCCCCATGAAGACGACGTTCCGGATCTCGTGCCCGAGGCGGGCGCCCTCGCGCGGCTCATCGACGGGCACCGGCGCCTCGAACCGCGCCGCCCGCCACTGCGCGACGATCTCCGAGGCGGTGAGGTCGCGGAGGAGCCCCATCTGCGCGGTCTCGCAGAAGCGGCAGCCCATGGCGCAGCCGACCTGGCTCGAGACGCAGAGGGTCCGCGAGACGCGACCATCGCGGTGTCCCATGGGGATCACCACCGACTCGCTCTCGAGACCATCCGCGAAGCGGAGCGCGAACTTGACGGTGAGCCCCTCGACGTCGGTCCTGCTGAGGATCGGCGGCGGGGGAGGCGCGAGCCCGCGCGGCGCGAGCGCCGACGGATCGTCGCGGCGGAAGAGCGTCCGGTACGCCTCGAGCGGCTCGCGACCGCGCCAGCCGCGGCGCCTCGCCTCCGCGAGGAACTGCCCGGAGGTCATGCCCCGCGCGTCGAGGGCGTCGCCGGTCGAGATCCGAAGCGCCACGCGGTCCGCGGGACCGGCGGAGGTGCTCGAGCCGCAGGCGCTGGAGTCCTCGGAGGATTCGGAGGGCGGGGGCGGCATGGGTCGGAGGAGCGCTCCCCGACCACGGTCGGCACGCACGATCGCCGCGGCGAGGATTCGTATAGTACGACCGCGTCGCGGCGGGACAGCCTCCGCGGCATCCATCACCCGCCTCCGGCGAAGGATGCGCCGGGTCCGACCCGGCGTCGTCAGCTCCCCGAGTCCTTTTCCGATGCACCTCCGCCACTCCGATCACGTCCACGGTCCGCCGATCGTCCCGGTCAAGTTCCTCCTCGAGGACCCGGAGGGACTCACCAGCACCCCCCAGTCCGAGTGGACCCTCATGGGCTCCGAGGGCGAGAGCCTGCTCGAGCTCGCGGTCGAGCACGGGATCAACATCGAGCACGCATGCGGCGGCGTCTGCGCCTGCTCGACCTGCCACGTCTACGTCGAGGAGGGGATGGACCAGCTCTCGGAGGCGACCGAGGCGGAGGATGACCGCGTCGAGGAGGCGCCGGGGATCCGCCGCACGAGCCGCCTCTCCTGCCAGTGCGAGATCGTCGGCAAGGGACCGATCGTGGTGCGGGTCCCGGCGTGGAACCGAAACGCCGTGAAGGAGATCCCGCACTGATCGGCGGGACTCCCGGCGCCGGAGGAGTCCGATGAGCGCGACCTTCCACTGGCTCGACGTGACCCGGATCGGCGAGGAGCTTGCCGAGCATCACCCCGAGGTCGATCCGCTGACGATCTCCTTCCCGCGGCTCAAGGCGCTGGTCGTGGCGCTTCCGGGCTTCGCGGAGCGACCGGGGCACCCCCCGAACGAGCGGATCCTCGAGGCGATCCAGCAGGCGTGGATCGAGGAGCGCGAGTGATCGCCGCCGCGGCGTACGCTACGCTCCCGCCGCGATGATCGAGCGTTATCACGCCGCCGCCTGCCAGACCGCCTTCGACTGCCCGGCGCATCGGGGCGAGATCGCCGCTCGGGTCGACCGCATGCTTGCGATCGCCGAGCAGACGATCCTCGGGCATGAGCCCTTCTTCGACGTCAGGCTCCTCGCGTTTCCGGAGTTCGCCCACGCCGTGCCGACGATCGACTCGGTCCGCGGGCTCCGCGAGGCGCTCGCGGTCGAGGTCCCCAACGAGCACGTCGACCGCTACGCGAGGCTCTGCGCGCGGCATGGCTGCTACATCCAGACCGGCACCTTCCTCGAGCGGGTGCGGGAGCGGGAGGACGTCGTCTTCAACACGACCTGCCTCGTCGGACCGAGCGGCGTCCTCGCGACCTACCGCAAGGTGAACCCGTGGATTCCCTGGGAGCTCCACGCGAGCCCGCACGACCTCGGCGTCGGCGGCGACGAGGCGTTTCCCGTCGCGGAGACCGAGATCGGACGGATCGGCTGCGCGATCTGCTACGACTGGCTCTTCCCCGAGACGATCCGGGCGCTCGCCTTCCGCGGTGCCGAGGTCCTGGTGCGGGTCTCCGCCTACATGGACCCCTGGGGCTCGACGCCGCCGATGGACTGGTGGACGCTCTTCAACCGCGCCCGCGCCGCGGAGAACACCGCCTACGTCGTGGCGGCGAACCAAGGGGCGCACCTCCATCAGTACCCGCCCTTCTCCTGGCCCGGCGGCAGCATGGTCGTCGACTTCGATGGTCGGGTGCTCGCCGCGGCGGATCCCGGTCCGGGCGAGAAGGTGGTCGTCGCGCCGATCGATCTCGCGGCGCTCCGCGACGCGAGATCGCGCCGCCGCGGGCACGACATGCGGGCGCACCTGCGCCGCGAGGTCCACGGGCTCGGCGCCGGACCGGGGCTCGCGCCCGCGGCGCGGCATCCGATCGAGCGGGCGGAGATCGAGGCCCGCATCGCCGCGGCGAAGCGCTCGCTCGGCGAGGAGAAGGGCGCGTGAGCCGACTCGTGCGATCTCGCGCCGGTGCGCCCGCGATCGGCGCGATCCTGCCCGTCGTTCTCGTCGTCGTTCTCGTCGTCGTTCCCGTCCTCGTCCTCGTCCTCGTCCTCGCCGCCTGCCGCGAGGAGCCACCCTCCCGCACGAGCGACTCCGGCGACGCGGAGATTCCCTACGCGGAGTATCGCTCGGCGAAGCACTTCGCCGCGGGCTTGATGCACCAGTTCGAGTTCAAGGAGGCGGAGTTCGCCTACCTCCAGCTGATGGGCGCCTATCCGGCGTCCCAGCACTCCCGCCGGGCGCACGCGATCGCGATCCTCAACCAGTCCGAGCCGGGGGCGCAGGAGCGGGCGATCGCGCTCTTCGACGGCATGATCAAGGACTGGCGCGAGCGGGAGGGTGGCAACGCGCCTCCCGATCTTCGCGCCAGCTACGGGAAGGCGCTCGCGCTTCTCTACCTCGGGCGCCACGAGGACGCGCGGGACCTCTTCATCGACTGCGCCCGGCGGGCGCCGCTCGATGCCTACGCGGCGTTCTTCGCCGGGCAGTGCCTCGAGCTCGAGGGTCGCTTCGCCGATGCGCTCGAGTGGTACCGGCGCTCGATCGAGCTCGACGAGCACCTCCGGAGCCCGCTCCTCGGCGCCCAGCGGTGCCTGGCGCGGCTTGGTCGCGAGTCGGAGGGCGCGGTGCTGCTCGCGCGGTTCGTCGCCCTCGGCGAGGACCCGCGGGGGAAGCTCGCCGAGTTCAAGTACACGCGGATGGGTTCGCTCGGCGAGGTCGAGGTCTCGGTCCCGGTGCAGCCGCCGCGACCGCCGACCGGACCGCTCTTCGCCGAGGTCGCCCCGATGCCGATCGATGGGCTCCTCTCGGGAGCCTCGGTGAACGTGCGTCCGGCGGCGGACCTCAACGGCGACCGCGTCGTCGACTTCCTCCTGATGCAGCAGGCGTCGGGGGCGGCGGCAGGGCCGTTGCTCGCGCTCTCCGGCGCATCGAGCGACGGAGGCGTGCGATGGACCGTCGCGCCCTTCGAGTGGCTCCCGCCGCCCGCCGCCTCCGACGCGGCGGCGACGCTCGCGCCGGCGGTGCTCCTGTGGGCGGACTTCGACGACGACGGTCGCACCGACGTCGCGGTGAGCCCGAGCGACGGTTCGCCCGGCTTCTGGCTGCGGCATCGCGAGGGTCTTCGGTGGTCGCGGGAGCGCTTCGAGCAGCCGATCGGAACGGAGGTCTTCCGCCTCCTTGCCGCGGCGGACCTCGACCACGACGGCGACGTGGACCTGCTTGCGACCGACTCGTTGGGCTCCTTCCTTCTCCTGAACCGCCGCGACGGCGACGCGACCCGCGCGACGACGTGGGTGCGACGCCCGCTCGAGGGATCGGTCGCCTCCGCCGCGAGCGCGACGCTTGGCGATCTCGACGACGACGGCGACCTTGACGTCCTCCTCCTCGCGAGCAACGGAGCGGCGCAAGGCTGGCTCAACGACCTCCTCTGGTCCTGGCGGCGCGATCCTCGTCTCGAGCCGCTCGAGTCGCGCCGACCGGTGGAGGCAGTCTGGTTCCGCGACGACGACTCCGGCGTGCCGGTCGTCGCCATGCTCGAAGGAACTCCCGCGAACCGATCGCTCTCGATCTGGCGGCTCGAGCGCGGCGTCCCGCGGCGGCTCGACGTGGGTCCCGACGCCTCCCGCGCCCTCGGCACGATCGCCCTCGCCGCGATCGATCTCGCCGGCAGCGGTCGCACGAACCTCCTCCTGACCCGCACGCGGGGCGACGGCTCCCTCTCGCTCGAGGTGCGCGACGTGCGGGCTGGCGTCATCGAGTCGGTCGAGCCGCTCCCCGCGACGACCTCGCTGGCGCTGCCGGATGCCCGCGGACCGGTGCTTCTCCTCGGCGCGGGCGAGGATGGTCGACCGCGCTGGCGCGATGCGGGCGCGGGGCGGATGCAGGCGGTCGCGGTCTGGTTCAGCGGGCGGATCGATCCCTCGCAGCAGATGCGGACGAACGCGAGCGGGCTCGGCACCCGCGGCGACGCCCGCACGGTGGGGGCGTGGCAGTCGCGCACGATGCTTCCCTGGCGCGGCGGCGCGAGTGGTCAGCCGCTCGAGCCGGTGCTCTACGGGCTCGGCGGCGCGGCGCAGATCGACTGGCTCTCGATCGACTGGCCGGATGGCGTCCTGCAGAGCGAGCTTGACCTTCGCCCGGGGACGCGGACGGTCGTCGAGACCCAGCGGCAGATCTCCTCCTGCCCGGTGATCTTCGCGTGGACCGGCGAGCGATTCGAGTTCGTCACCGACGCGCTCGGGGTCGGCGGGCTCGGCTACCTCGCGGGAATCGAGGTCGATCCCGAGGGCTCGCTTCGAGCCGTCCATCCGCCGCCGCGGCCGCGGGAGTCGGTGCTTCTCGGCGGCGAGGGGGCGATCGCGCCGCGCGATGGGCGCTTCGAGATCCGCCTCGGCGAGCCGATGGAGGAGGCGTGCTACCTCGACGCGGCGAGGCTCGTCGCGTGGGACCTGCCCCCGGGCTGGTCGCTCGCCCTCGACGAGCGGATGGGAATCGGAGGACCTGCACCGACCGGCGAGGCGAGGTTCTTCCGCTTGGCGATGATGCCGACGCGGGCGACGCGGTCGCGGATGGAGGACTCGCGCCTCCTCGACGTCACCGAGGCGGTCTCCGCCGTCGACGGCATCGCGGCGGATCCGGGCGCCGCCGATCCACGCTTCATTGGTCGCACCGCGGTCGAGTGGATCCAGACCTTCGAGTTCCCGCGCTCGATCGCCGGTCACCCCGGCGACCCCGCGCTCCTGATCGACGGCTGGGTCGAGTATCCCTACTCCTCGACCTCCTTCGCGATGTGGCAGGCGGCGGCGCTGCCCGAGCCTCCGTCGCTCGAGGCGCTCGATCCGGCGACGGGGCAGTGGGTCATGCTCGTCGAGCACTACGGCTACCCGGCAGGCATGCCCCGGCAGGCGTCGTTTCCGATCCCGCGGGAGGCGCTTCCGGAGGGCTGCACGACGCTGCGGCTCCGCTCGACGAACGAGATCTATCACGATCGGGTGCAGGTCGCGTGGTTCGAGCCCTGCCCGGAGGCGGTGCGGCGACCCTCGCCGCTCCTCGCCGCGAGCGTCGCGGAGAGCGGCTTTGCGCGGCGTCCGCCGCTCCCGCAGCGGCGCCCCTGGTACGACTACGACCGCCGCATGCCGCTCTGGGACGTGCGGTTCCAGTTCGGCTTCTACACCGCCTTCGGCGAGTGCACGCCGCTTCTTCTCGAGACCGACGATGCGGTCGCGATCTTCGGCGGCGGCGAGGAGGTCCGGCTCGAGTTCGAGGCGGGCTTGCCCCCGACCTCGCCAGGCTGGAGCCGTGCCTGGGTCCTCGAGCTCGACGGCTGGTGCAAGGACATGGATCCCTTCACGGGCAAGGGAGAGACGCTCGAGCCGCTTCCGACGCGCGACGCCGAGCCGCCCTCGCCCGACCGCGACGCGCTTCACGAGCGCTTCAACACCCGCTTCGCGGGCGGACGGTGACCCCGCGGACCGCTTCTCCCGCCCGCGAGGGTGCGTGAGGCGAGATTTCCCGAGGAAACCGACCCCGACCGGCATGCGTCGGCGATCGCCTCGCCGATAGAGTCACGCCGTGACGCTTGAGTCGAACGACCATCACGCGGTGCCGATCTCCCGCCCCGCCGCGGCGGTGGGACCGCGGCTCCGCTGGATCCTCCGGATCGTCCTCGGGCTCTTCGCGCTTCTCGTCGTCAACAGCGTCGCGCTTGGGCTCATCACCTTCCTCGAGTGGCGGACCGGCGAGAGCCTGCAGGATCAGGTCTACCTCTGGAACGTGCTCGTCCATCTCGGGCTCGGGATCCTGCTGATCCTGCCGACGATCCTCTTCGGCGTCCTCCACATGCTGAGGGCGCGGGGGCTTCCCAACCGCGACGCGGCGCGGGTCGGCTACGCGCTCTTCGCGGTCGCGCTTGGACTGCTCGCGACGGGCGTGCTCCTCCTGCCGCTTCCCTTCGCGCCGCGGAGCGCGACCGGCTCGCGCGACCTCGTCTACTGGCTGCACGTCACGCTTCCCATCGCGGCGGCGTGGCTCTTCGTGATCCACCGGCTCGCTGGTCCCACGATCCGCTGGCGGGTCGGCGGGCGCTGGGCGATCGCGGGACTCGCCTTCGCGGCGGGCATGCTCGCGTGGCACGTCTCGCATCGACCCGCGCCGATCGAGCGCGTCGCGACCGAGGCGTCGGCGTGGCTCGATCCCTCGCTCATCCGCACCGCGACCGGCGAGCCGATCCCGGTCCGCTCGCTCATGATGAACGAGTACTGCCTCGAGTGCCACGCGGACACCTACCACCGCTGGGAGCGCTCGGTGCACGCGATGAGCTCCTTCAACAACCCCGCCTACGCCTTCAGCGTGCGGGAGACCCGCGCCCGTGCGATGGACCGCGAGCAGTCCAACGCGGACGCCCGCTTCTGCGCGGGCTGCCACGATCCGGTGCCGCTCCTCGCGGGGGTGATCGACGACCCGCGCTTCGACGACCCGCACCTTGATCCGCATGATGCCCTCGGCTCGGCGAGCGTCTCCTGCACCGTCTGCCACTCGGCGGTCGCGGTGCGGGGCACCCGCGGCAACGCGGAGTTCACCGTCGAGGAGAGCCCGCAGTACCCCTTCACCTTCAGCGAGAGCCCGCTGCTCCGCTGGGTGAACCGGCGGCTCATCGAGGCGAAGCCGGCGTTCCACAAGCAGACGTTCCTCAAGCCGGAGGTCCATCGAAGCGGCGAGTTCTGCTCGACCTGCCACAAGGTCTTCCTGCCGGAGGAGCTCAACGACTACCGCTGGCTGCAGGGGCAGAACCACTGGGACAGCTTCCGCCTGAGCGGCGTCTCCGGGCATGGCGTCGCGAGCTGGTACTACCCCGCGAAGGCGGAGACGAACTGCAACGACTGCCACATGCCGCTGCGCGCCGAGGGCGCCGCGGGCGTGCGAGGCGACTTCGGCGCGAAGGTCCGCGACGACTCCGGGATCCCGACGGTGCGGGATCACTTCTTCCCCGCGGCGAACACCGCGATCGCCTGCATCACCGAGCGGGCGGACTGCGGGGAGATCCTCGCCGACCTCGCCGCGTTCAACCGCGGCACGATGCGGCTCGACCTCTTCGCGCTCCGCCGCGGCGGCGAGATCGACGGCGAGCTGATCGCGCCGCTCGGGGCGGTGGCGCCCGCGGTCGAGCCGGGCGGGCGGTACCTCCTCGAGGCGGTGGTCCGCACGCTGAAGGTCGGGCACGAGTTCACCCAGGGCACCGCCGACAGCAACGAGGTCTGGCTCGACGTGACGATGACCGATGGCGACGGCCGGGTGATCGGTCGCAGCGGCGGCTTCGGACCCGGTCGCGAGGTCGATCCGTGGAGCCGCTTCTTCAACATCTTCATGCTCGACCGCGAGGGACACCGGATCGACCGCCGCAACCCTCAGGACATCTTCACGCCGCTCTACAACCATCAGGTGCCGCCGGGCGCGGGCGACGTGACGCGCCTCGCCTTCGCCGTGCCGGCGGACGCGCGGGGACCGATCCGGATCGACGCGGCGCTTCGCTACCGAAAGTTCGACCTCACCTACCTGCGGCACTTCACCGCGGATCCCTCGGCGACGAACGACCTGCCGATCCTCACCCTCGCGGAGGACTCCGTGACGCTGCCGGTGGCGGGGCAGGCAGCGGTCGAGGACTCGACGCAGCCGGAGGAGTTCCCCGCGTGGCAGCGCTGGCATGACTACGCGATCGGCGTGTTCCGCCAGGGCGAGCGCCGCGGCACCAAGGGACCGCTCCGTCTTGCCGAGGAGATCTTCGCCCGCGTCGAGGCGATGGGACGGCCGGAGGGCGCGATCGGTCGCGCGCGGGTGGCGCTTCGCGAGGGTCGCATCGAGGACGCGGCGGCGGCGCTTCGCCGCGCGTCGTCGATGGATCCGCCGGCGCTTCCCTGGTCGGTCGCGTGGTTCTCCGCGCTCGTCGACCGCGAGCGCGGCGAGCTTGACGCGGCGATCGCGAACCTCGAGCGCCTCGCGGCGACCGACTTCGAGGACGCGAGGAAGCGAGGCTTCGACTTCTCCCGCGACGACCGCCTGCTCCGCACGCTCGCGGACGTCCTGCTCCTCAAGGCGCAGGGCGAGGTCGACGAGGCGGCGCGGATGACCCTCCTCGCGGAGGCGCGGCGGCGCTGCCGCGAGGCGCTCGCGCTTGACTCGCAGAGCGCCGAGGCGTGGTACGTCCTCGCGCAGATCGAGCTCGCGGCGGGGGAGGAGGCGGCGGCGGAGGTCGCCCTCGTCGAGCATGCCCGCTACAAGCCCGACGACAACGCCCGCGACCGCGCGGTCACCATCGCCCGGCAGCGGTATCCCGCCGCGAACCACGCGGCGGAGGCGATCGTCCTCTACGACCTGCAGCGACCCGGCGCCTTCGGGCTCGCGGAGGCGTCCGCGTCGACGGGGATGACCGTCGATGCCGCGGTCGAGGTCTCCGGCGAGCCGAAGGTCGAGACCGCCGTCCTCGACGTCGACTCCGGCACCGGGTCCGGCGGGGACTCCGGCGACGCGTCGACGATCGAGGAGGATCCTGCGGCGACCGCGCCTGCATCGGTCCCGGCGGCGAGCGACCGGACGAACGATCGCTCGTGACGGCGTCCTCATCCCTCCCCGCCCGCTCCCCGTCCCTCCCGAGTTCGCGGATCATCCGAGACCCATGGACACCCCTGACTCCGGCGATCCGCAGATCCGCCGGGCGATTCGACGTTCGCTCCTTCTCCTTGCCCTGATCGCCGTCGCGGTGGGGGGCGTCGCATGGTGGTCGAGCCGGCGTCCGCCGCGGGCGCCCGCGGACTCCTCGCCGCCGACGCCGCCGGCGACGAGCAATCGCGCGGAGGTCGCGCGACCCTTCGTCTCCTTCCGCGACCTCGCCCGCGAGCGCGGCGTCGACTTCGTCCATCAGAACGGCGCGACCGGTCGCAAGCTCCTGCCCGAGACCCTCGGCGGGGGCGTCGCGGTCGAGGACCTCGATGGCGACGGCGCCGCGGAGATCCTCCTCGTCGATGGCGATCGCTGGGAGGACGCGCCGCCCGGATCGCCCGCCGGACGCGGGATCGTCCTCTTCCGCAACGACGGCGCCGGCTCGTTCGCGGTTCCCTCCTCGCCGACCGGTCTCGAGGCGCCGCTCCAGGGGATGGGGATCGCCCTCGGTGATGCCGACGGCGACGGCGACCTCGACCTCCTCGTGACCTCGACCGCGGGCGTGAGGTTCTTCCGCAACGAGTCCGCGCCCGGCGTGCTCCGCTTCGTCGACGCGACCGAGGCGTCGGGTCTCGCCTCGCTCGATGGCTGGTCGACCTCCGCCGGATTCGGCGACCTCGACCTCGACGGCGACCTCGACCTCGTGGTCGCCCACTACGTCCGCTGGAACCCCGCGATCGACGAGGCGGTGGACTACCGCCTCGAGGGAATCGGTCGCGCCTACGGACCGCCGCTCGGCTTCGAGGGCGAGACGGTGCGGGCGTTCTTCAACTCGGGCGACGGGACCTTCGAGGACCGCACCGCCGCCGCGGGCTTCGACGTCCGGAATCCCTCGACCGGCGCCCCGATGGCGAAGGCGCTTGGGCTGCTCGTCCAGGACCTCGACGGCGACGGGGACCTCGACGTCTTCGTCGCGAACGACACCGTCGCGAACTTCCTCCTGCGGAACCGGGGCGACGGCACCTTCGAGGATGTCGGCACCCCGGCGGGCATCGCCTTCGACCGGCTCGGCGCAGCGACGGGAGCGATGGGCGTGGACCTCGCGATGCTCGGTCGAGGCGAGCAGGCGCGGCGGGCGATCGTGGTGGGCAACTTCGCGAACGAGCCGACCTCGTTCTTCCTCGAGGATCCGTCGCGCGCCGGGCGCTACGGCGACGAGGCGATCCCGCAGGGGATCTCCGCCGCGACGCGACCGACGCTGACCTTCGGGATGCTGTGGGCGGACCTCGACGGCGAGGGCGGCGAGGAGATCGTCGCGGCGAACGGTCACCTCGAGGAGGAGATCGCGCGGCTGCAGGCGAGCCAGTCCTACCGCCAGCCGGCGCAGATCTTCCGCGGCTCGGCGGATGGCGGCGGGTTCGAGCTCGTGCCGGACGCGTCGCTCGGCGACCTCGCGCGTCCGGTCGTGGGACGCGGGCTCGCGAGCGGCGACCTCGACCTCGATGGCGACGTGGACCTCGTGCTCACCCAGATCGCGGGCGCGCCGATGGTCCTCTTCAACGACCTCGACGAGGTCTCGCCGCATCGCCGCTGGATCCGCCTCGAGTTCGTCGGACCGCGCGGCGACGCGTCGGTCGTCGGGGCGGGGGTGCGGATCATCGATGGCGACCGCGAGATCCTGCGGACGGTGGCGCCCACGCGGAGCTATCTGTCGCAGGTCGAGCGGGCGCTGACCATCGGGCTCGGCGAGGGCGACGCCGGGAGACCCATCGACCGCGTCGAGGTCGAGTGGACCGGCGGCGGTCGGACCGTGCTCGAGCAGGTGCCGGCGAACGGTCGGGTGCGGGTCGAGGGAGCGGGGTCGTCGCCCTGAACTCGCCGGCGACGCGGGGGCGAGCGGGCGCGACGCGGGAGCTCCATTCGCGAAGTCCCGTTCGAGAAGCCCCACGCAAGAAGTTCGTTGACACGGGACCGTGGGTCGATACCCTAACGGATACCGAACAGGCATTCATGCCGAGGTTCGGCGTCCTCAAGCTCGGCGTCCTCGTTCTGCCCGTTCCGTTGGTGCCCTTTCCGCGAGTCCTCTTTCCGCGAGTTCTCCCTCCGCGAGTTCTCCTTCCGCGAGTCCTGCCTGTCCCGCTTCCTTCCGGCGAGGTCCCTCTCGCCTCGGCTTTCTCCGGAGTGCCGCGTCATGGCGTGCGTGCCGTCGAGATCGACCCTTCCCCGGTCGCTGACCGCGACCCTGCCTCGCCCCTCGGCGGGCGTGGTGGTCGAGTCCCGACTTGAGCGGGGACGCGAGGAGAGGCGTGCGCAAGGACTCGCGCATGACAGCGAGCAGGGGCTCGGTCAGGACCCTGATCCGGCTCATGATCCGGCTCCGGCTCCCGAACAGGACCTCGAGGGGGATCGAGATCAGGAGGTCGATTACGAGCGCGATCACGAGCGCGATCACGAGCGCGATCACGAGCGCGATCACGAGCGCGATCACGAGCGCGATCACGAGCCTGATCGGAACCTCGACCGGAGCCTTCATCAGAACCGCGATCGGACCATGGATCCGGCGACCCGACGGGCGCTGGTGGCGTCGCTCGGGCAGGCGATCGCGGCGGTCGAGGCGGGCTGCTCGCTCGATCGCCTCGAGGCACGGCTTCGCAAGGAGGAGGCATCGCAGCGTGCGCTCGAGGGCGCGGAGGAGGTCGATCCGCCGGCTCTTGATGCGCCGTCTCTTGATGCGCCGTCTCTTGATGCGCCGTCTCTTGATGCGCCGTCTCTTGATCCACCGCCTCTCGATCCGTTCCTCCCTGATCTGTCCCGCCCTGAGCCATCGCTCGCTGATCCGCTTCTCGTTGATCCATCCCAGCGTGATCCGTCCCAGCGTGATCCATCCCAGCGTGATCCGTCCCAGCGTGATCCGTCCCAGCTCGATTCATCTCGGTGCAATTCGTCCCGGGTCGATTCATCTTGGCGCAGTTCATCCCAGCGTCGTTCATCCCAGCGTCGTTCATCCCAGTCAGCGTCACTCGCGAGCGACCCATCCGTCGAGCGCACGATCGTGCTCGAGGAGAGGTCGGATCATGCTGTCGCTGCACCTGGCGACTCGGCGAGGTCGCGGGGCGTCGCGCGTCGCGAGCGACCCGATCCGAGGTCGCTCGTCGCAGCGCCAGCGGACGCGCCGATCGAGCGTGCCCGCTGGCGCGACGGGTTGGGAGCGCGGCTCGCCACGGGATGGGCGTCGGTCGAGGCTCGCCTCGGCGGCGGTCTGCCGCTTGCGGGAGTGCATGAGTGGTTCCTGCTCGATCCCTCGGAGGAGCGACCGCGGGGCGACGCGTGGCTGCCGCCGATCGCCGCGGCGATCCATCTCCTCTGGCGCTGGATCGACGCGATGCCGCGCGGCACCGCGCGGCGGGTGCTGTGGATCGGTCCGCGGGTCTTCCCGCATCCGCGGTCGCTCGTCGCGGGGCTCCGCCGGGCGAGCTCGAGGTCCTGGGACGAGCGGCTGCTCGCGGCGTCGTGGCTGGTGGATCTGCCCGGCGGCTCGGCACGCGCGACCGCGCAGGCGTGGGCGATCGAGCGGTCGATCCGCTCCCCGGGCGTGATGGCGGTCGTCGCGGATGGAGGCGGTCTGTCGATGGCGACCTCGCGGCGCCTGCACCTCGCGGCGAAGCAGGTCGCGGCGGAGGGATCGCCGACCTTGGTGCTCCTGATGCGACCGCCGTGGGAGCGCAGGGCGATCTCCGCGGCGATCACCCGCTTTGAGGTCGTGCCGCGGGCGCCGGACACGTGCGTGGAGGAGATCTCGCGGGTGCGGGAGATGCCGCAGGAGTCTGACTCGCGGCAGGTGCAGGACGTTCCGCATCCGGAGGACGGTCGAGCGGCGCCGGAGGGGGCGCCGCTCGACCGTCACGGTGGAGATGGTCGCTCCCTCAAGCAGGGGACCGAGCCCAATACCGAGTCCGGCACCGAGTCCGGCACCGAGTCCGGCACCGAGTCCGGCACCGGGTCCGGCACCGAGTCCGGCACCGAGTCCGGCACCGGGTCCGGCACCGAGTCCGGCACCAAGCCCAACACCAAGTCCGGCACCGAGTCCGGCACCGAGTCCGGCACCGAGTCCGGCACCGAGTCCGGCACCGGGTCCGGCACCGAGTCCGGCACCGAGTCCGGCACCGAGTCCGGCACCGAGCCCGGCACCGAGTCCGGCACCGAGTCCGGCACCGAGTCCGGCACCGAGTCCGGCACCGAGTCCGGCACCAAGCCCAACACCAAGTCCGGCACCAAGTCCAGCACCGAGCCCAACACAGAGTCCAGCACCGAGCCCAACACAGAGCCCGCGTGGATCGTCCGACCCACGCGGTGCAGGGTGCGGCGAGCGTGCACCGAGCCGTCGGAGGGCGTGCCGATCGGCGGTCCACTCCGCGAGCGGTCGCGGGGCGATCCGCGGGATCGGGCGTCTCCGGCGCAGCCGGATCGTGGGAGTCGCGGGTCCGAGTCGGAAGGTGATGGCGATGAGGCGTCGGTCATCCGTGTCGGTCCAGAGGTCTGCACGGATCCCGAGGGCGTGGTCGAGTCGAGCGCGTGGGAGCAGCGAGATGCGACGGATCCTCGCGGTGTCGATGCCCTTCTGGTCGGTCGAGCGGGTGGCGAGGATCTGGCGCAGGCAGCAGACGTCCCGGGAGGAGTCGCCGGCGACTTCGCGCGACGCGTCTCCGCCGGCGTCCGCGCCTCGCGGACCCGGGCAGGACGCCTTCCACGCCTGCCATGTCCTGACCACGCGGATGCGGGGACCTGCGATCGCGCGGGATCTCCTCCGCCGCTCGGAGCCCCGCCGGCACGATCCGGGGGTGGGCGTTCCTCCGCAGCACGCGTCGTGGCAGGAGGTGCCTCCGCAGGAGGGCACTCGACGCGAGTCGGCAAGGCAGGAAGTCCGTCCACAGGAAGTCCTCCCACAGGAAGTCCGTCCACAGGAAGTCCTCCCACAGGAAGTCCTCCCACAGGAAGTCCTCCCACAGGAAGTCCTCCCACAGGAAGTCCTCCCACAGGAAGTCCGTCCCCGCGAAGCCCCTCCACGAGAAGTTCCCCCACGAGAGTTCCAGCGCTGGAACGAGCCGCCGGGGAACTCCTCGCCGCGAGCGAGCGCCGCTCGGACCCGCCATCGGAGCAACGCCATGCCGCAGGCGGGGGCCTCCGCGGCGCCGGCGTCCGCCGTGCCGCCGATCGTGATCGTGCATCTCGTGCGAGGACGCCGGCTCATCAGGCATGCCTGTTCGATCTCGAGGCAGGCGGGCGTTCATCCGGGACTTGACCTCGCGGAGGCTCGCATGCTCCTCGGGTCGCACGAGCCAAGTCATGCCGCCGGCTCGACCCGCGATCGCGGCTCGTCTCGCGCAAGCAGCTCGCCTCGCGGGACCGAATCTTCTCGCGCAAGCATCGCGTCTCGAACCAGCATCGCGCCTCGAACCAGCATCGCGTCTCGCGCAAGCATCGCGTCTCGAACCAGCATCGCGCCTCGAACAAGCAGCGCGTCTCGCGCAAGCAGCGCGTCTTGCGCGAGCGAGTCGCCGCGCGCCGTCCGGCTTCCTCGCATGCCCGCCGCATCGCGGGCTCCGCAAGGCGAGGGCGGGTCGGACCTCGGCGAGGTCGTGGAGGCTGCGTGGGATCCGACCGGCGAGGCGATGGCGCTTCGCCGTCTCGCGACCTGGTGCGGTCGCTTCGCGCCGATCGTGGCGATCGATCCGCATGCCCGCGATGGCGAGGCTGGACTCCTCATGGACCTCGACGGCTGCGAGGCGTTCCTCGAGCACCGCCATGGTCGTGGGAGCCGTCGGGCGAACGAGCAGGCGCTGCGGGAGTCGATCGAGCGGATCCTCGGCGACCTCGGCTTCACGGCGTGGACGGCGATCGCCCCGACGCCGGGACTCGCGTGGGCGCTCTGCCGTCATGGTCCCCGCGGGGTGCCGGCACGCCTCTCGCCCGCCGCCGAACCGGCCGCCGAACCCGCCGCCGAACCAGCCGCCGAACCCGCCTTCGAGTCCGACGCCGAACCAGCCGCCGAACCCGCCTTCGAGTCCGACGCCGAACCTCTTGGCAGATCCGGTCGCAGGTCGGATGGCAGATCCAGATCCGAGATCAGACTCGATGTCAGGCCCGAGGTCGGACCCGAGGTCGGACCCGGTGTCAGATCCGAGGTCAGACTCGATGTCAGGCTCGATATCAGACCCGCCAACGAACCCGATGGCGAGCCAGAGGCACGATCGTCCGCGCCGCAGGAGTGCGCGTCGTCGTGGTCATCGCGGGCGTCGAGGTCTTCGAGGTCTTCGAGGTCTTCGAGGTCTTCGAGGTCTTCGAGGTCTTCGAGGTCTTCGAGGTCTTCGCGTTCTTCGCGGTCTGATCGGAGCGAGGCGACCTCGTTGTCGTCGTCGCCGTTGTCTTCATCGTCATCGTCTTCTTCTTCATCGTCGTCGGGGACCTCATCAGCGGATCCGAAGGAAGGCGACTCCTCGCGAGCGTCTGCATCGACGGATCTCGGCGAGGCAGGCGAGTCGCCGTCGCCTGCCTCGTCGCCGAGCGAGAGCGATTCGCCCTCGCCGCAGTCGTCCGCGTCCTTGCTCCCGCACGAGCCGGTCCCGCGTCAGGATCGGATCGTCGATCCGGCGGAGGTCGAGGTCGCCCTTCGCGCGATGCCGATCGAGGGACTTCGCCTCGAGGAGGAGGTCGTCGAGGCGCTGCGGACCCTGCGGATCGACCGAGTAGGAGATCTCCTGCGCCTCGACCGCGACGCGCTGCCGGCTCGATTCGGCGAGATGCTCGCCCGCCGCCTCGACGAGGCGCGCGGGGTCCGCGGCGAACTGCTCCATCCGGTCCGCGCGACCAGTCCCCGACGGACGATCCGCGAGTTCCCCTCGCCGCTGCGGACGCGGGAGGGGCTTCGCCTCGCGGTGGCGGCGCTCCTCGCGGAGTCGTGCGAGTCGCTTCGCCGACGCGAGCGGGGGGTGGTCCTCCTGCAGGTCGCGGCGTTCCGCGTCGATCACGGTCGCGGCGAGGTGCGTCTCTCGCTCGGGCGACCGAGCCGCCGCGCGGGGCATCTGTGGTCGCTGCTCGAGCCTCGCCTCGAGGAGATCGCCCTCGGCGAGGGACTCGAGCGGATCGAGGTGACGATGCTCCGCACCGCGCTTCTGCCGCGTGCGGCGCCGATGATCGACTTCGGCGCCGTCGGCGGAACCCACGCTCGATCTGGCGACGCCGCCGAATGCTGCGACGCCAGCGACGCGAATCACGCCAGCCGCGCCAGGGACCGAACCCACGCCAAGCAAGTCGACTCCGGGGACTCCGGCGACTCCATGACCCCGCGCGAGGAGGATGCAGCCACGGCGCAGGCGGTGCTCTCCGCTGCCGCGGAGCTTGCCGACGGGCTCGAATCGAGGCTCGGGCGAGGAAGCGTGCGTCGGATCGTCCCGGTCGAGGGGCATCTTCCGGAGTGGTCCGCCCGATCGATCGCCTGGTCCGAGGGATCGACGGCGCCGACGAGCGGCGTGCGCTGGAGCGCCTCGCTGCGACCGACGCTCCTCCGCGAGTCGCCGGATCCGATCGTGGTCGAGATGGCTCGCGGCGAGAGGCGCTGCGAATCGCGCGGGCGCGAGGCGATCGAGATCGAGAAGGCTCTGGACGCGGACGGTCGGGTCGAGGCGATCTCGATGGGGCGCGTGGGATCCGAAAGGGAGAAGGTCGAGAGAGTCGGAGGCGAGGTCGTCGGCGTCGAGGCGATCGAGATCGAGAGGGCTCTGGACGCGGACGGTCGGGTCGAGGCGATCTCGATGGGGCGCGTGGGATCCGAAGGGGAGAAGGTCGAGAGAGTCGGAGGCGAGGTCGCCGGCGTCGAGGCGATCGAGATCACGGGCACCGACGCCGAGAAGGAGACGATCGAGAAGGAGACGATCGAGAAGGAGACGATCGAGAAGGCCAGCGATGGGAGCGCCGGCTGCACGAGCGATCAGACCGCGGCGCCATCGCCTCCACGGATCGCGGCGATCCTCTGGCTCGGGCGGCGACGCCGCGTGATCGACGCGATCGGTCCGGAGTGGATCGGCGAGGCGTGGTGGCGGATCGAGACCACCGCGCCGGTCGAGTCGCTCGCGGATCGCCTGCGCGAGTACTGGCGGACGCGGCTCGAAGGAGGTCTCTGGGTCTGGATCTACCGCGACGCGGCGCAGGACCGCTGGTTCCTCCACGGGGTCTGGGCATGAGCCCGGACGCGAGCTCGGGCATGGGTCCCCTGCACTGGGGTCGGTCATGAAGCCCTTCATGCACCCCGTCATGCACCCCGTCATGCACCCAGTGAGGAACCCGTCATGAACCTCGGCATGAACAGCGACCACAGCGACCACAGCGACCACAGCGACCACAGCGACCACAGCGGCCGCAGCGACCACAGCGACCGCAGCGACCACAGCGACCGCAGCAACCACAGCGGCCGCAGCAACCACAGCAACCACAGCAACCACAGCAACCGCAGCGACCGCAGCGACCGCAGCGACCTCGACCACCACGGAGGCTTCGTGGACCTCGAGGTCACGAGCAACTTCACCTTCCTGACCGGGGCGAGCCATCCGCACGAGCTCGTCGAGCGGGCAAAGGCGCTCGGGGCGGGCGCGGTGGCGATCACCGACCGGGCGAGCCTCGCGGGGATCGTGCGGGCGCATCAGGCGGCGAAGGACGCGGGGATCGGGCTCGTGGTCGGGGCGAGGCTGGGGCTCTGGACCGACCTTCGCCTCGCGGGCGAGGCGGCGGGCAGTCACCGGACCGCGTGGGGACTGCGGGGCGATCACGACGATCGAGAGGATCACGGCGGGCGCGAGGCTCGCGACGGCGACGACGACGGTCGTGATCGTCTCGATCCCGAGCATGGCGATCGCTCGCACGCGGGGCGCTCGCACGCACGCGGTGAACGCGGAGACGGTGGGCGGTGGAGCGAGGCATCGAGCGATCGCTCGCACGCACGCGGCGAGTCCGATCGCGGGTCGTGCGGGGTCGATTGGATCGTCGAGTCGCCTCGCGATCGCTCGCACGAGGGCGTCGATCGCGTTGCGGACGGCGGTCGCGCCCCGAACCAGAACCGTGCGTGGAAGTCGGATCCTGCCCACGAGCGAGGTCGCGCCTCGAACCAGAGCCACTCGGGGGAACAAGATCCTGCCGAGGAGCGCGACCATGCCTCGGATGAGGACCTCGCCGCCGGAAGCGACCTCGCCGCTGGAAGCGACTTCGCCGCTGACCACGATCGCGCCCCGGATGCCGACGCCGAGGTCGACGCCGACGCCGACGCCGACGCCGACCCTCTGCGCGTCGGCGGTCCGCCGCCGGGGATCGCTCGTCGCGACCGCTCGCGGGCGCCGCGTCGTACCCGCGACGCGCAGGGGATCCGCGACGACCTCGACGATCCCCGCCTGCACCCGCACCTCGCCTCGCCGCGCGGCTTCGTCGAGGTGCTCGTCCATGTCCCCGATCGCGCCGCGTACGGTCGTCTCTGCCGCCTCATCACCCTCGGGCGCCGGCGGGCGGGCAAGGGGCGGTCGCTCCTCTCGCTCCACGACCTCGTCGCGCATGGCGAGGGCTTCTTCGTGACGCTGCTGCCGCCGCGGATCCTCGACGGCGAGTTCGTCGAGGTCCTCGAGGGGCTCGCGACCTGCGGCGGCTTCGGCGCGGGACGGCTGTCGCTCGGGATCCGGCGGATCGGCGATCCGGACGAGGCGGTGCGGGGGCGGCAGCTCGAGTTCCTCGCGCGGCGGACCGGCGTGCCGCTCGTCGCGCTCAACGACGTCCACTGGCACCTGCCCGAGCGGCGCCTGCTGCAGGAGGTCCTCGTCGCGATCCGCCACGGCACCACCCTCGACGAGGCGGGGCTCCGCCTGCTCGGCGCCGCGGAGCGGACGCTCCAGTCGGCGGCGGTCATGCGCGAGCGGTTCCGCGACCTTCCGGAGGCGCTCGCCCGGAGCACGGAGATCGCCGAGGCGTGCACCCGCTTCTCCCTCGACGAGCTCCGCTACGAGTACCCCCGCGAGATCGTGCCGCCCGACCGCACGCCGGATGGACACCTGCGGGAGCTCGTCGAGGCGGGCGCCCGCGAGCGGTATCCGCCCGCCACGCATCCCGCGGGCGTGCCGGAGAAGGTCCGCGGACGGATCGAGCACGAGCTTGCCCTCGTCGCGGAGCTCGACTACGCCCGCTACTTCCTCACCGTCCACGACCTCGTCCGCTTCGCCCGGGATCGGGGCATCCTCTGCCAGGGGCGAGGCGCCGCGGCGAACTCGGTGATCTGCTTCTGCCTCGGCGTCACCGCGGTCGATCCGGACCGGATCGAGACCCTCTTCGAGCGGTTCATCAGCCGCGAGCGGAACGAGCCGCCCGACATCGACATCGACTTCGAGCACCAGCGCCGCGAGGAGGTGATCCAGTACCTCTACCGCCGCTACGGTCGCGACCGGGCGGCGCTCGCGGCGGAGGTGGTCTCCTACCGCGGTCGGAGCGCGGTGCGGGAGGTCGGCAAGGCGCTCGGGCTCGCGCCGGAGACGCTCGGGCGCCTCGCCGCGGGGATCGACTGGTGGCACGTCGGGGCGAGCGATCCCTCGCGGGTCGAGGAACTCGGGCTCGATCCGCGCTCGCCGGCGATGCGCCGGCTGCTCGAGCTCTCCACGGCGATCATCGGCTTCCCGCGGCACCTCTCCCAGCACGTCGGCGGGTTCGTGATCACCGAGGGACCGCTCTGCGAGAGCGTGCCCATCGAGAACGCCGCGATGGCGGACCGCACCATCATCGAGTGGGACAAGGACGACCTCGACGCGATGGGGATGCTGAAGGTGGACATCCTCGCCCTCGGCATGCTGAGCGCGATCCGCCGGGCGATCGAGCTGGTGAACGAGTCGTCGGGGCGACGCGGATCGGGCGAGGCGGCGAGGTCGCGGGCATCAGGCGGGTGGCGCGAGCCGTGCTCGAGGGAAGGCGCAGATCCGGCGGCGGCGCTGATCGAGCGAGGCGGCGCTGGGATCGCCCCGCGCGGATCGCGGGTCGGCGCATCAGGACAAGGCGTGCCGGAGGGCACGCGCGGGTCGGATGCCGCAGGGTCCCTGCAGTCCGCCGCATCATGTGAGCGTGCGGGACCTCGCGAGCCCGCCTCGCTGCGCGATCGAGACCCGCTGCGCGATCCAGCATTGCCGCGAGATCCAGCCTCACTGCGCGAGCCCGCCTCGCTGCGCGATCGAGACCCGCTGCGCGATCCAGCATT
>Ga0194131_10003515_pt1 | contig 24602 bp, 24 predicted proteins | sample TA2KigO120mmetaG_FD_148631 | JGI IMG/M metagenome (GOLD analysis project Ga0194131, IMG submission 148631) | Freshwater microbial communities from Lake Tanganyika, Tanzania - TA2015053 Kigoma Offshore 120m | ecosystem: Environmental > Aquatic > Freshwater > Lake | place: Tanzania: Lake... | reverse complement strand
TTTGTGATACTTCAATCAAAGTTAAAGAATCTTCATCACTTGATTTTGTAGCAAATAAACTTACTGGGGCACAGAAGATTAAATATTCAGGCTCTCTACAAAAACTATACGAAGACAACTTTGAGCTTTTTATGTATTACAACGCTGTTGACTCGGTTCTAGTTCAGAAAATACACGATGTAAAAAACTATATTTCTATTATTTTCGCTATATCATGCCTTGCTAAAATCAAAATAGTTGATGTTATTTCTCAAATGAATAACTCTCTAGCTTCTCTTGCTATTACCGAAGGTGTCTTAAGATGTAGATTTAGAGAAGAAGAGAATATAGTATTATTCAAAGAAGAGAAAAAAGGAGCAGACGCTGAAGGTCTTAGTGGTGGATGGGTTAAAGATCCGGTAGTAGGTATGAATAAGTGGTGTGCTATCTATGATTTCGCCTCACTTTATCCTACTACTCAGCGTCAGTTTTATATCGCACCCGAGACTTGTCTTGGTAAAAAGGATCGAGCCAGACCTACTCACACCGAGAGTGGTATAGAAATACAGGGTGATAAACACGTTCTATGTGTGAATGATGTTATTTTTGAGAAAAGAGATTCACCTACCTTAAGAATGCTTAAAGATGTTTACTCTGATAGAAAAAAGAATAAAAAGATAATGCTACAAAAGAAAGAAGAGCTTAAAGCGGTTCAAGAAAAAATAAAAAAGTTAGAAGCTAGTATTCTATAACCTATCAGAGAATGTCACTATACAAAGATGTAAATAGATTCAAGCCTAGACAAGAGCAGGTAGATTGTTTAGAACATATAAAAGTTGTCCTAGATGAAAATCCAAAAACAAAGTTTTTTCTACTGAACCTACCGGTTGGAACCGGTAAATCTCACCTAGCGATGATGTTTTCTGATTATTATACTAGAAAGATAAATAAGACCGCCAAAATTGATATTGTAACAGCTTCTAAGATTCTTCAAGATCAATACGAAGATGAATATGTAAGTATTTGTAATCTTAAAGGTAAAGAAAACTATAACTGTCAGCAGTATAGCTGCTCGTGTATGCAGGGAAAAGAGTTCGGAAAGCTCAACAAATCTCCCTGTGAAATGTGTCCCTATGACGATGCTAGAAACGGATGGATCGGTGGTAAAATCTCACTCACAAACTTTTATCTCTACCTAATCTATACGATTTACAACGAAAAACTACTTGATCTAAGAAGTCCGAATGTTCTTATTGTTGATGAAGCTCATGAGCTCGATTCGGTTATATCTGATTTTATTTCTATTAAAATAACAGAAAACACAATCAAAAAGTTAAAGTTTCCTGATGAAAGAGGTATCATCAATAAACTTAAACGTGTTACGAACATTCCTACTTACATAAGTTTCTTGAAAGAGTTTGTTATCGATATTTCAGAAAACATAGCTGAGCTTCAAAAATCCATGGGTGAGCAGCCAAGAACAGCAAAAGCCGATAGACGAGAAAATCGTATTGGAAAGATTCTAGGTAGTAAAAATCCAGATATGAAGCTTATGAATATCTTAAATGATCTTACTAGCTATATCACTAAAATTGAACTCTTTCTTAAAGAGTGGGAGGCAACACCTGACAATTGGGTTTTAGAGACTAACTGGAACGAAAAAACTCGTCAAAAAGAACTTTCACTAGAGCCGATTTGGTCGCAGGAATACCTCAATAAATATCTTTGGTCTAAATACGATTTAGTTATCTTAATGTCTGGGACTATTATAGATAAGGAACTTTTTTGTGATATTAACGGTATTAGTGCTAAAGATGCTATCTACTACTCTATACCTTCACCTTTCGATCCACAAAATAGAAAGATTTATTATCTACCGATGGGAAAAATGTCCTGGGAGAAAAAAGAAGAAACATTCAAGAACTATGTTCAAGTTCTTCCGAAGATCTTAGGTAAATACTCCGGAAAAAAAGGTATTATTCATACCAACTCTTTCGAGCTCTCTGGTTGGATAAAAGAAGCAGTTAGTGATGATAGACTACTTTTTCATGATAGTGATAATAAAAATGAAGTTCTTCAACACCATTACACAACGGATAAGCCTTCGGTTATTGTTTCTCCGTCGATGTCCACAGGAGTGTCGTTTGATCACGATAGAGCTAGGTTTCAGATTATTGCTAAAATTCCCTATCCAAGTCTAGGTTCTCAGAAAAATAAAATGAGAAAACAACAAAATCCAAACTATTACGCCTGGAAAACTTGTTGTGGTATTATTCAAATGTGTGGAAGAGCTGTTCGCTCACATACAGACTTTGCTGATACTATTATTATTGATTCTTCTTTTGGTGATGTTTTGAGGTATTCATCTAAGTATCTACCCCAGTGGTTTTTGGAATCTATTCAGAGTAAAGCTTAGTCCTGAGGCTTCGAGGCAAGAAGTTGTCTTCTTCTAGCAGCTCCAGCTTTTTGTCTAATCATCTTGATAATCTCTTCACGAGTTCTCTTTTCTGGTCTTCTTCTGCTAAGCATTCTCTCCCTTCTTGATTCACCAAGAGGCTGGATACCCGCTGGCATTACATCATCACCTTCGGTAGTATCTTCAGGAAGATCGAACTCGGTTACTTCTTCTTTGCCCCTAAGCACAGGTGGGTCTTGATCCATATCCTGGGTCTGGACTTCTGGCTCGTAATTTTCGAAAGTTTTTAGAAATTTCATGTAGATTTTTTTTTCTTTTATATATTAAATTTATTTCCTCGAAAATTTAACTTTTTGATACAAAACATTTGGAATTGGGGGAATAAGTCCTTATCTTTGTACTACACAAAAAGTAACAGATAAATGAAAAACACAAGTTCAGAAAGAGTTTTCCACGGAGGTATCCAACGCGGTACGGTAGCTACAGACGCACAAGCATCTCAAATAGACAATCAAGTAAAAAGAATCAACCAGGAACTTTCTAGGGAACTGGATATTCCAGGTTTAACCTGGCAGCCTAAACTTTTCAAACATCAACAACCTTTTGGTAACGAGTCTTGTGCTCCCGATGGTGGTTTGTGGTTTTATAAAGGTCAAGTTATCCTCGCCTCTGAAGCCAAAAAACAAGGTGCTGGTGGAAACGCGATCGAGAGATGGTTTAAGAATTTCAACATTCTAAAACTCTTAAATCCCGATATCTCCTACGTTACTTTCGCCAGAGGAGAGGGTGTGATCGATGGCAATCCAATCCACAAAACACTTTACCTAGTAGTTGAAGGTAACTACAATACTATTCGTGAAAAATCTGATAGGTATAGTTTGTATGATAATGTTTCGGTGTTTTTGAATGTTGATGGATTTGGGAATAACTTTATCAAGGAAAAGATCTATACTATTTTGATGATCGCTCTGAGTAAGCATGGGGTAGTTTTATAAGGAAAAAATTCCCCGTTCACAATGTCCTAGTTCGGATATTTTACGTATCTTTGTAGTATAAACACATTATATGAAAAAACTAACATTTATTGAAGCTGCAAAATTGTGTCTTAAGAACAACAATAACAAACCCATGTCAGGTAATGAAATATGGAATTTAATAAAGGACCTAGTATCCCACACAACCGAAACTCCTGTATCAACTTTGACTGCTAGATTGGGTAAATATTCAGAAAATTCAACTCATAAGATCAAATCAAAAACCTCAATATTCAAAATAGTTTCTGAAAATCCCAATAAATATGTTCTGATAGATCCAAATAATATTCAAGAAGCTGAAATTGACCAAAATGAAAAAATAGATTTTGATTCCGATCTAACACCAGACGAATCAGATATTTTTATGATGTTTTGGAAAGAATTTATAGATCTTATAAGTGTACATACACAAAGATACAGCGGAAGACAAAGATGTACTAGAAATTATCTTTCTACACCAACCGATAAAAAAAACATTAAATATGTATGTTCTACAAAAAAGAAAAGGGCAAATATTGAACTATATTTTGAAGATAAATCACCTCTATATTCCAAACTTTTTAAGTTAAGAACTCAGATTGAAAAGGAGTTTGGAAATACTCTAGAGTGGTTAGATAAAAAACAAAACAAATGTTGTGTTATTTATTTTGTAAAAAGATTTGAGAAAAACTTTTCAGAAAACAGACAAGAAGTAATGGATTTTTTCTTAGATAGTTTTCCTAAATTCGAAAAAGTGTTTGATAGATATCTTAATGATGATCATATATCTTCACCTGAAGAACAATACATTCCTTATGAATTATTGCAGGACACAGAAAGAGTTCAACATCCATTCAAACAATCTATTTGTGTTCTAGGGGAGCCCGGTAGTGGTAAATCTACAACAGTAAGAAAAATATTGAAAAGTGCTGAACACGTATTCGAAATCTGGGAACCTACTTCTACATCAGGAATGTTAGCAGAATTCTCCCCTGATAGAAGTCGCTATGTTCCAAGTAGACTTGGAAGTATGTTGATCAAAGCTCAAAAAAATCCTGAAAGACTACACACCTTTGTTATTGATGAAGCTCATAAAAGAGAAACTATTAGAAAAATTGATGATTGTCTTAAAGGAGCAATTTCTACTAGAAGGTGGGATGGTGATAGATTTATTCCACAAGAGTTACAAACCGAATATTTAGCCGAATATCTAAAAGAAGATGAAACTGGAAATTTTGAAATACCTAGTAATTTCAGCTTTATGTTTATATCTTCAAAACCCGACGTGATCAAAGGAAATTCAGATATATTCGAAAGATTGGATATCGTAGTTCTCAGAGACTGGCGTGAGGAGAATATGAATACCGTGGAAGATTTGCTGTCTAGAATTTTATCAAAAGAGGAAAGAAAGGAAATTTAAAATCTATGTATCAAAATCTAAGATTTTTTACAGAATCTGAGTGTTATCCTATATTCTACGAAGAGGATATAAAATTTATGTCTCAATTCGGTGGTACAGATACACCGAATAGACTTATTGAACAAAGAGGTAATGATTGGAAAATCAATTTTGTTGGTGAAGTTAAAACACCAAATGCTACATATTTTTCATTTCCAAAAAATGTTTTTTATCAAGATATAGAAAATAAAGATAAGTTAATAAGTGACCTCTATAAAATATTGGAAAGATTTTCAAAAGACGATACTGGAAGATCACTTATTATAAAAGTAGATGGAGATTTCTCTACACATCGGTATTATTTCGAACTTTTGAAAAAATATTTTTTAGATTATGTTACTTATGAGTTTATTTATCCATCAGAGACAAAAAAAATTCACTCTAACTATGCTCTAGATGGTGAAATATCAGTCATAGACACATTCAAAAACAGAAAAATGTACGGTTCGGGTGCTACCTATTTAGTGAAAAATCTTAAAAACTCAGACGAATGGATGTTAGATGATATCTATTTTTATACTTTACAAAATTTGAAAAATAAACTAGGTATATCAGAAAAAGAGAATAGAGACTTAGAAAATATGTTTGAATACATATTATCTAGTGGACACAAAATAAATAAAATCGAAGATAGTAAAATATTTTCAGAAAATGGTAAAGAATTATTGGATATGTCAAATGAAACTGAAGTTTTGAAAAAGATAAAGGATTGTGATGTTGACATAATACATTTGCCTATAAAAAACGCTCTTCTCAAATATTATGAAAAAGTTATTTTGACTAGCTCGTATAATTCTGTAAATTTTGTTTTTACTTCACATTTCGAGAGAGTGTGGGAAAATATAATACAACAAGCACTAGGATGTAACACACAAACTTCTAGAAATTTCAAAAAAGAGATAGAGACTAAATACAAAAACTTTGAGATAGAAGAAACTATTCCACCAGTAGATACAACCAACGAATACATAAATATGTATCCACCTGATGGAAAACATAGAGGACTGACAAAGTGGTCTGAACTAGTAAAGGGAAGATGGAGGATGTGCTCTCGGGGTAGAAGACTCATGCCAGACGTTTTTGTTGAGTTAGAAGACAAAAGAAGATTTATTGGAGATGCAAAATATTATACAGACTCCAATAGTTCAGATTTTACAAAAGAGATCGGAGACTATAATGACGCACAAAATAATTTATATCCTATGGTTATTTTTTCAATACCTAATCGAGAAAATATAAATAAAACAACTATTTTTCCATCCGGAGGTTATAGAAGAAGAGAAAATTCTCCAAATGAGCTTATTATTATCGGTGTTTGTGTTCAAGATATTATCGATGATGCCTTAAATAATACAAGTAAAGTTTTGTCTGAATCAATAAATATTATACACGACCATACAAGAAGGGAAAATTGGTAATAAATTGAAATTTTTGGGGTTATATATACTATTGGTTTACAAATAAGACTTTGATTCTATAATTAGATATATTTTTTTATATATACTTAGAATGAAAAACTCAGTAAAAGTTTTAAGATGGCAAGATTATTCTAAATCAATAGACTTAGCTCAAGATTTTCTAGAAAATATTAGGATATCACTTCTAGAATCAAAATCTGATGATCAAGATAATAAAATAATCAAATATCTCGAAAGGGTTAAACAAGACTTATCCTTAAACTTTGCGTTTGCTTCAACTTTTGGAACTGGCGTGGGATTTGCTCTTCCTATTGTCAAAAATCTTATAGAAAATGGAAATCTACAGATTGAAACTTCATCTGAAAATTTGATACTACTTACTATAACTTGTTTTACTATAACTTACCTAGAAATCAAAAAAGGCCAACTCGAACCCCTACAAGTAGATCTCTTAAGAAAAGATTCAAAAAGCCTACTCACCGAACTAAAACTTAGAGGTATAGGTGGCGGTATTGTAAAAAAAATAATACATGTTTTTGATTCTATCTCACAGATTTTCAATTTTATTTTCAAAACTTTTGGACTAGTTGTTCAAGGCTTTCTAGATATTTTTGCCTATACCGCGATACTAGTTCCGTTCATGAACGGCGTGAAATATATCATAGGTAAATATGATCTTACGATTGATAATTTTGTAGGAAATTTCACCTCACTTGGAGTAGGTGTAACATCACTTGCTACTAAACACGGAATAGATTATATCAAATCTAAACTGAAAAAGAACCTAGGCAAAGATTTTGATGATTTAGATACACCAAAATCACCCGAGAGAGAGGTACAAATAATACAAGATAAGTTTTTTTAGAACATTTATAGCTTTTTTATATAGAAATGAAACATGACTATTTCTCTAGAAAAAATATTCTTTGTTTGGATATTACAAAATAAAAGCTTCTTTGCTAAAGTAGAATCAAACTACTTTAGAAACAAAGAAATTGAAACTATTTATAGAATCATAAAGAAGTATTTATTAGAGAATCCAGAAGTTGATGTTCCTTCTGCTAAACAGATCTGGGAGATGGTAGCTCTTGAAGATAGAGATGGTCTTATTACTCGTGAAATTTTCAAGGCTATTCTTACCACTTCTCTTAACGAATATAACGAAGATCACTTCATTAAGCCAAAACTAGCTACTTGGATACTTACCAATCGTATGAAAAGTGGTGGTGTTGACATTATAGAGGAGCTACGATCACTTGATAATAAAGTAGATCTAGAAGAGGTACAAACCTCAGCAGGTAAAATTCGTGAAATAGTTGATCTTATGTCTAAAGTTGAACTTGAAGATGATGAAGATTTAGGTAGTGATTTTGATATAGCAGAATCTCATGTTCAGGATAACTCTAAATTTAAAGTTAAATCAGGATTTGAGACTATTGATCATATGCTTGGTGGTGGGTGGGATATCCAAACCTTAAATTGTGTGATGGCAGAGACTTCAAACGGTAAATCACTATGGATGCAGAACTTCGCCTGTAAATCTGCAGATAATGGTTATAATGTTCTATACATCACCCTAGAGATGAGTGAAAGAAAAGTTATGAAACGATTAGGTTCAATGCGCCTGAAAGTTCCTATTAACGATTACGATAGAATATCTAAAGATACACCACTTATCTCAAGAAAGATCGAAGCCTTGAAATCTCAAGGTCAAGATATAGGCCAAGATCTTTTTGAGAAGAAACTAGGTAAAATCATCACTAAATTCTGGGCTGCTGGAACAGCTACCGTATCGGATTTTGATAATTTTATCCAGAAACTTCGTGATAAAAGAGGACTCAAAATTGACCTTATTATTGTAGATTATATTACACTTGTAGCACCTCCAAAAGGCATCGGTGGTGACTCACTCTATATTCGTGGAAAGAATATCGCCGAGGGTCTTAGAGCTCTTGGAGCTAAGTGGAACGCACCGGTCATCACCGGAATACAAGTAGCAAAAGACGCATGGAACTCGTCTGATATAACTTTAGAATCTGTTCCAGAATCAAAAGCCATAGCAGAGACAGCAGATACATTTTTTGCCATTATAAGAACTGAAGAAATGAAAAGGGCTAAATATTACAGATTTAAATTATTGAAACAAAGAGACGGCGATTTTTTAAGATCACAAATTAAAATTAATTTGAACGATAGTTACTTGACTCTCGAAAATGATCAATTTATCGATGGATAAATCTACCCCATCGAACTAAAAAAGAAAAATATGAATGAAAGAAAAAGAAGAAGATCTTCCTGAAAAAGAAGAATCAGAAGAAGAGGTATCAGAAGAAATCTTGTTTGATGATGATGAGAGTGGTGATTTAGTCATAGAAATAGAAGAAGATCTTGATGATTTTCTAAAACCCGAAGAAGAAGTAGTAGAGACACTACCTTTCGATAATCTGGATCTACAAATTTCCAAACACACAGAAGAGGGTAAACATAGACTTAAATACGATACTATTTTTAAGGGTAAAAAAGATAATATTACGCCAGATGATGAACTTGAAGAGCATATCAACTATGAAAACTTAGAAGTTGATAAATCTTCTACCTATTGGTTCGAATCACAAGATAATGAAAATTATATTCGAGAAAAAAAAGTAAAAGAGCGTATTTATAAAGTTCTCTCACAAAAAACAGATCTAAATTTTGTAAACAACCGTAGAAAACCCTCAAGAGTAGATTTTAATAACTACTACTATATCCTAAAAACATCTCTAGTCGATGAAGGTTTTACAAATGTTGAAATATTTAATGAGTTATCGGTTTATTTCTCGGATAATCTTTTCAATATGTTTAAACTTTTAGATAATAAATGGAGAAATCTAATCATACAAGAACTTCAAGATCATGTCGGTAAAAGAAATTATTCAAAAGATATTGAATGGAGAAATATTTTTATTGGAACAGAAGTTGAATTTCTTTGGATAGACCCTAGTGGTAACGAAATAAAAATCACCGGAGCTGTTATAGAAAAATCAGAAGGTGAAGACTATCTAAAAGTAGACTCTTACGAGCGATATTATATCCTTAAATTGGGTGACATCATAAGAATATTAAACAACACAAAATTCAAAAATAACCTCAATAAGTTAAACAACCTAGACTTTCTATAAATCTTTTTTTTCGCTAACTATATAATAATCCACTAAAAAAATGAAGACAAAAATGAATATAAATGTTACCAAAAGAAATGGTAAAAAAGAGCCAATAATGCTCGATAAAATCTTAGAAAGAATCAACCAACAAACCTATACACTTGATTCGAAATACATATCACCCTTTGAAATAGCACAAAAAGTTATTGAAGGTATTTTCCCGAATATCGAAACTAGAACTCTTGATAATCTCGCGATGGAGACCTCAGCTGCGCTTACAACAAAGCATCCAGACTACTCTATTCTCGCAGCTAGACTTGCTATTACTTCACTTCATAAAGAAACCAAGAAGAGTTTTTCTCAAACTATGAAAGATCTTTATGATTATGTAGATCCAAAAACTAGAAGACACTCTCCGGTAATCGCTAAGAAATTCCTAGATCTAGTTCTCGCTAACCGTGATAAACTTGATTCTGCTATTGTGCACTCAAGAGATCATCTCTTTGATTACTTCGGGTATAAAGTGTTAGAGAAATCATACCTTCTCAAACTAAACGGTCGTGTAGCTGAAAGACCACAATATATGTTTATGAGAACTTCTCTACAGATTTGGGGAGAGGACATCGATAAAGCTATTGAGACCTACAACCTTATGAGTGAAGGATATTACACACATGCTACTCCAACACTTTTCAACTCTGGGACAGCTCGACCACAACTATCAAGTTGTTTTTTACTTGATGTTGAATCTGATTCTATTGAAGGTATTTTCAATACTTTGGGGGAGTCAGCTCAGATTTCTAAAAACGCTGGTGGTATTGGAATTGCTTTCTCTAAAGTAAGAGCTAAAGGAACCTATATCGCAGGAACGAACGGTTCATCCAATGGTATTATACCCTTCTTGAAAATATTTAATGAAACAGCAAGAGCCGTGGATCAAGGGGGCGGAAAGCGTAAAGGTAGTATCTCCATTTACCTCGAACCTTGGCACTCGGATGTTATGGAGTTTCTAGATCTTAGAAAAAATCAGGGTAAAGATGAAATCCGAGCTAGAGACTTGTTCCTAGCAATCTGGATGAATGATCTTTTCATGGAAAGAGTAGATTCTGATCTTGATTGGACCTTAATGTGCCCACATGAATGCCCGGGACTGGCTGATGTTTGGGGTGAAGAGTTCAAGACTCTCTATACCAAATACGAATCAGAAGGTCGCGGTAAAAAAACACTAAAAGCTCGTGAAGTATGGAATAAAATTTTGGAATCTCAAGTTGAGACCGGAACACCTTACATTCTTTACAAAGATTCCATTAATCAAAAATCAAACCAAGCTAATATCGGTGTGATTAAAAATTCAAACCTTTGTGCTGAAATTGTTGAAGCTGTAGGTGTTACAAAGGCTGGGACCGAAGTTCTTAGGAATAAAGAACTTCTTGAAAGGATTGGACTCGGTGAGTTCTGGGGCAGAGAAACTATAAACGAAACAGCGGTGTGTAACCTAGCTTCGATATCACTACCGAAATTTATTAACAAAAACAAATCTTATAATTTTAAGAAGTTAGGTGAAGTAGCCTACGCAGCTACGATTAATCTAAATAATGTTATTGATACTAACTTCTATCCTATTGAAGGAGCGAAATTCTCAAATCTTCTTCATCGTCCAATAGGTCTTGGTGTTCAAGGTCTTAGTGATGTGTTTTTTATTCTACAACTTCCACACGATTCCCAAGAGGCTAGAAATCTAAATCGTGAAATTTTTGAGACGATTTATTTCTCTGCTTTAAGAGCTTCTTGTGATCTAGCTAAAGCACAAGGTCACTACGCCACGTATCCAGGTTCTCCTATTTCTCAAGGTCTTTTACAACCTGATCTATGGGGCGTAACACCATCTGATCGCTGGGAATGGAAAAAACTTCGTGAAGATATTAAAAAATGGGGCGTAAGAAACTCCTTATTGACTTGTATTATGCCAACAGCTTCAACAGCTTCTATTTTAGGTAATGAGGCATCTTGTGAAGCGCAGACCTCGAATCTTTATCTGAGAAGAGTTCTATCAGGTGAGTATATTATTATCAATAAACATCTAGTTCGTGAGCTTTCTAAACTTGGTATTTGGAATGAAGTGGTAAGAAATAAAATTATTCAAGAGAATGGATCAGTTCAGAATGTTCCAGAAATACCAACTCAAATTAAAGAGATCTATAAGACCGTTTGGGAAATTAAACAAAAAGATATAATTGATTTAGCCTCAGATAGAGGAGCTTTCATCGATCAAACCCAGTCTATGAATATCTTTATGGAAAATCCAAATTTTGCAAAGCTCACTGCTATGCACTTCTATGGTTGGGGTAGAAGAAACTTCTTAAATGATACCAATGGAAATCCACAAATACCAACTGGTGCGGGTATCCAGATCTATTATGATACGAATGGGAATCCGAAATATTACCGTGATATCAAATCAAATCTAAAAACAGGTATCTACTATCTTAGAAACAAATCAGCAGCAGATGCCGTGAAATTCACCGTTCAAAACGAACAAAAATCTCAAGAAGAGCAGATGGTTGAAATTGCCTGTTCTCTTGATTCGGATGATTGTCAAGCGTGTAGCGCTTGACAATTATCCCCTTTTTTTGAACTTAGAAATTAGCTCTACCTTTTCGTTTATTCTCTCGAGTTCTTGGAGATAAACTCTTGACTCTTTAAGATATTTCGAGAGTTCTTTAACCCTATCAAAGTCGGCCCGATCAAGCGCCTGGTCTATCTCATCATTAAGACGAGATTGTGACCAGGTTGACGGGTCGGTTTCTTTTTCGGCTGTTTTTTGCTTGAGCTGAGATATGTCATCCACTTCTTCACCTGCCGGACCAGCAGTCATTACATCACCTTTATCTGGATATTCACGAGTAATATGGTTTATAATACCGTCTATTTGGTTTTTAGCACTGGAATCTTTATACCTAGTTTCATTCAGAACAAACCTACCACCTTGAAGATCAAAGCAAGAGAATATTTCCTTGACAATCCATAAAAATAAATCATCTGAATATTCACCACCGTTTTTTGGATGTCTTGAAAGTTCAATAAATACAAATTCATTCATATTTTCATCTTCAATGTTTTTTGGACTATCTTGGATACAACGGTTGATGAATTGAGTAAGCATCAAGCGAGCTGGTGTTCCGTAACGAAAATCTTCTGTTTCATCCTTGAAAGATGAAGTATATTTTTTAATATCTTGTTCTCTTTGAACATCACCTGTGTTAGAGACCGCTCTTGGACCAAGACGAGCTACCGCCTTTGAAGCTTCGTGAAGTAGCATAGTGAAATCTAGAGCTCTTACGGTGATCCATACTTCTTTTTTATTACGATTCCAATCAACATCGTTTGCTCCGGCCATACCAGCTGGTTGATTTTTCATCATTCTTGCTTTATCATCACCTGGCCAAGCCCAATCTAATTTATTTCCAACTCGCATTGTCTCGCTGGTTATTCTTTTGAATTCGGGAGCTGCGTATCCGAAAATTTCATCGAGCTCTTGGTCGATACCAGGATAACTATTCATTATTTCTTCTACCTCAAATCCAGCACCTTGTCCGTACATATCAATTATTTTTTGTTTTGACACGCTAGATTTGATATCTTGTGGAGTTTCAGATGATATAGTTTTCTCGGGAAAGGCTGGTTTTTCTCCCAATCTCGGAACTTCATCGATAACATCTTTCCCTTCGGGTAGTATCTGCATATCAAAAATGATACGTCTTCCGGCAGTTTGTTCGAATATCTCGATAAGATCTTTATATTTGTGCTGAACAATTTTTTCTGCTAACTCAGAGAGGCTGTTTAATCTTTCTATTTTTTCAATCTGATTTAATTTTCTACCCGAGTCTGTTTTCGACATAATATCCTTAGCGCGACCAAGTAAATTCATAAGTTCCGGGCCAAGTTGACGCATCTGGCTCGGATCATCAGGTTTTACACCTAGAGTTTCGCTAGCGTATTTTTTTGATTTTGGGATAAAATCATCTGGTATACCTTGGATATCTTGAATATCAGCTTCTTCTTTTATAAACTTTAAAAAATTCTTCATTACTATTCAAAATATTGATTTATCTCTCTCTTCTCTTTATTTGAGAGTTTTTTGTAAATTTCCTCTAATCTTTCAACCATCATATCAACTCCACTTTTTGTTCCGGTTTTTGGGAGTGTCGGAGCAGGCGCCAAAAAACTTTCAAACTTACAAATATGCTTCATAATAAACTTTTTTTGATATATATAAAAAACTAAACTTTATTATTCTTCTACATATATTCTCTACTAAAAGAAAAAACTAATGAAAGAAGAATTTTTAAAGTATTTACAATTAGACCACAGTATCCCAAAAGACGGTCTTCTCACCCAAGTATCAAATATGACACCCTATATCTTAGAGGAAAGAGAGATGCGAGTTACACAAATTGATGTATTCTCTCGACTTATGCGTGATAGAATTATCTGGCTTTCTGGTGGTGTAGATCAACATATGGCCGATATCGTTCAAGCACAACTTCTTTTTCTTGATTCAGTTGAGAAAAAAGATATTACACTCTATATTAATTCTCCAGGTGGATCAGTGATGTGTGGTCTTGGAATTATTGATGTAATGAATTATATCAAATCCGATATAGTAACTGTTAATGTCGGTATGGCTGCCTCTATGGGTGCTGTACTTCTATCTTCAGGAACTAAGGGCAAACGAGCTTCTCTTGTTTATTCGAAAGTGATGACACACCAAGTAAGTCATGGTCTCTCTGGTAATGTTCAAGATACTACGATTAGTCATCTTGAATCTCACAAATACAACTATATTTTATTCCAAATTTTAGCTCAAAATTGTGGAAAAACTTTTGATGAAATTTTTGAGATCTCAAGGCGAGATAAGTGGTTTAACTCAGATGAAGCTCAAAAATACGGACTTATTGATGAAGTTATCAAACCTGAAGGATCAAAATCTATTACTGATCTTCTAGAGGGGTTTGATGATTACTACAAAAGAGAAATATCTCGGTAAAAAATAATCTTTTCATCGCCAAAGTTTTATATATACTAAAAAATATAAAACAACAGGATGAAAAGATTTTCTCAAGACTTACGATTTCCAAAAAGGCCACTACAAAAAATATACGAACAAGATCAGAGTATCGAAATTGTAGAAAACAAAACAGGACCCGCCCAGTTTTTCTCAAAGATTTTTGAATCTAGAGAAATGGCTCATGTTTATCATCTACAACTCAAAGGTGATCCAGGTTCTTACGCTTCACATATCGCACTTGGTGAATATTACGATGGTGTTATCGGTATTTTAGACGAGCTTATTGAAGTTTATCAAGGTCAATACGATATTGTTCAAGGTTATAATATAATTGATACTTCATCTACACAAAACTTAGATAAACTAGAATATTTCTTATCAGTAGTAGATTATCTTAAAAACTCTAGATATACCCTACTTAGTCAAGATGATCCTCACTATCAAGCTATCATAGATGAGATTATCAATTTATTATATCGACTTATCTATAAATTAAGATTTTTGAAGTAGATTTTTATTCTCTTCAAAAATAGTAAAATTTTATATATATCTTAATGATAAAATTTTACTCGTCAAGACTACTCAATAAGGTAGAAAAAACGACTATATCTGGAGTTGCTAAGACTTCTTTTTTCACTGAGATATCTACTGGTGTTTCTATTGGAACTAGATTATTCATATCAAACGGAAATTACGACTCCAATAATTTTATACAAAAGAGTAGATTCGGTAAGTTTGTTGATGGTTATAGAGTTCTAAGAAGTGAAACCAACAAACTAACTCTTGATATTGATTGGTCAGGACTCACTCCGGTAGGAGATGCGCTTTCGGGTAACCCTATAAATATCTGGGTTGTAAGAACTAAATCCGAATTTGACTACTTAAATACTATACTTGTTGATCTTTACGATACTAGATGCTCTAAGTTCGAATATCGTGTTACATCAAATGTTATCTATACCGAAAATTTAGTATTTACAAATCAGTTTTTCATTAAAGGATTCTGGGCTAAAGATGGTGGCACTTGGAAACTCATTTCAACACATTTCGATCAAGGATTTATTAATTATTTTCTACCAAAATGGTCCGATTATGGGTATTCTACCAACTATAAGATAAAGATCAGAAATCATGGTTTTGTCTATAAAAATCAAGAGTTTATTAAAGGAGCTACTTATTTTTTCAATAATCCTTTTTGGCTTTATGATATAAGGGTTGCTAACTCTTTCATATCACGTCTGAATTTTAGAGATGGATACTTTCGTGGTAACTTCAGGGATGGTATTTTTGGAAGTAGCGATAAAAAACTTACCTTTGAGGCAAACTGGATATCAGGAATTACAATTAACTCACAAATAAAAGATTCACAAATCAAGACTAAATCACAGGTAGGTGAATCAGTAACACTTGGATTTGTTCAAGATAATATCATTAATTTTTTCTCTGATAAGAGTAATAATGATAGTTATGGTCTTAGTTACTTTTTTGATTCAACTATTGAAAGTGCTCAAATCTACGCAGGTAATTTTATTAATTGTAACTTTGCTTGTGATCTTAACCCAGAGGTTACTGATATTATACCAACAACAACTACTGGATGTCTTCAGTATGGTAATTGCTGTACTACAACAAGTACAACTACTTCTACTTCAACTACTTCTACAACAACATTTTGTCCTTGTTGTGATACTTCACCAACAAATACCCCTTCATTATCAGTAACACCTACTATAACACAAACTTCTGGCCTACCTGTAACACCAACAAATACTCAAACACCAACTAATACAATTACACCTACGAAGACTTTGACACCTACACCTACAAATACATTGACACCTACTTCAACTAACTCACAAAATATTATTTTTTCAGGGATACCATCAGTAAATCCTTCTTTACCAACACAACTTGTTTTAATTACTGGTACATGTATAGTAAATTCTGAAGTGGGTCCAGGTACTAATAATTATTTTACTTTCAACGTAAACATAGATCAATCAATTTCTTCGATAAGACTTTTGAGTTATGTTTCCACAGATAATGTAGCATGGATAGGGTTACAAAACGGCACAACATGGTCCGCTGGAAACGATCCTTCAATGATGATCACAAATCAACATTTTGGAACTTCACAGATTGGCCAAAACCTATTGACCGATAGTTATCCTATAACATCAGGAGATTATACCATGAGAGTTCAACAACTCGGAGCTATCACATATTACACCTTACAAATAATTTATAATAATGATGTGCCTGCGACACCAACTATTACACCATCGGCTACAGCAACTTTGACACCAACACAAACCCCAAGTAACACATCAACACTCACACCAACTCCTACTATTACATCTACAAATACACCAACTGAAACACCAACAAATACTCTAACACCAACAAATACACTAACACCAACACAAACTTCTACTCAGACACAAACACCAACAGAAACTCCTACCCCGACGAATACCCAAACTCCAACAGTAACACCTATTTCTTAAAATACAAAAAATATATGAGAAGAACCTATATTTCACCTGAGTTTACCTACGAGCAAGTTCCTGGAACACTCAATATGCGAGAAACCAGATTTCCTCAAGGATCGAAAATGATGGAAATAGAAGATACTATCTCTATTTCAGAAGATACTATTTACTGGTATCAAAACTCACAAAAAGAACAGATCAATCCTATTTCAGAATATTCAACTCAACCTGTAGGTGTAAATTTAGTAGATATCAAACAAAAAAACTCAAAGCTCTACCTACAAAAAAACCAATCAGCACTAGCTCTTGAGAGTAACGCTCGATGGGTTTTAGAGATTGAGTGGCGTGAGATATTAATACAATATATTTTTGCTAGAATAAAAGAATCCAGAACTTTCGAGGGGGTTATCGCTAGAGATACACTTCGACAAAACGTAGATCTTTCAATAAGGGATTATATAGGATTTAATATCTTATCAAGATACGAACTTTCAGAAAATTTATTCTGGACTAAATATTCCAAGATCTTAGATTCAGGAAGACTACAGTACGACAATCTGTATGATAGAACTACAAAACTTGAGATGTTTAAGAACCGTCAATTTTCAACACGTATCTCAGAAGGTAAACTCTTTATTGAGTTCAACCAACAGCAACCAGCTCTTGACTGGGTTTTTGATTACTATTACACCTTAAACTTTAGAAAAATTTAATGAGAAACAAAGCACATAAAAACTTATCACATATTATTCATTCTTTTGGTTTTCGGCCAAATCTTTTAGCTAAATACTTTATTGATAACGATGTTCTAAAACCTGCTTTTCTGAAAGTATTAGAAGAAGGTGATTATTCAAGTTTACAGGGAGGGGATCCTGTCTTTTCTAACTTTTCCCAGATTAAGGATTATTATGGTGATATCTTAAAGACTATTGATCTAAACCTAGATGATGAAGATTTAGCTACAAAGCTAAACGCAAAACTTGATGAACTTATTATTCAAGAAAGATACGAAGAGGCTATTGCTATTCGGGATTTTATGACTATAAAAAAAATACCTAGAAATTCTGGGTCTAGCTGAACTTTTTTTGTCCTTTCTCTATAAAGAGAGTTAAACAACAAATAATGACAGACCATTTAATAGATACACAAGATCCTTTTGAAGAATATACATTTATTACGAAAAAGACCAAAAAACTTTCCCCCTATCAAGAGCAACATCTTTCACTTTACGAATCAGCAGGTGTAAGATTTCCAAAAATCGGAACAATTTATTCCTTAAAATATTTAGGAAGAACAAAAAAAGATCACCTTTTCGAGGGTGGTTTCAAAGACTTCGTTATGGTTGAAGCCAGACCGGTCGAAAATAAATACCTAGAAAATACAGAAATTGGGCAAGATGTTGATGTTCTTGTTCTTGATGTTGTTGAAACACCTTTCACTATTCGTGGATCAATTTCAGCTATCTACGAAAGTAGAGTACAAAGAGAACTAGTTCAACTTTCTGAAGATGACTTTATTGTTGGACTTATTAAGGAGTCTTCTCCAGCCGGATATAAAGTAGCTTTCTCTTACGGGGGTGTAACTCTTACTGGATTTATGCCAAACACCCTAGCGGGTATGAACAAGCTTTCTAACCCAGAGAGTATTGTAGGAAAAACACTTGAGCTTGGAGTTGAATCTTTCTCAAGAGAAGAGGGAACTTACATTGTTTCTAGAAGAAAGTATCTTCAGACCCTAGTTCCACAAATGATGAAAAAACTCGAACTAGGCGTAGCTTACCGAGGCATCGTAACTGGAACTACTGAGTTTGGTATTTTTGTTGAGTGGTGGGATTGCCTAACCGGTATGATTCACAAAACAAACATGAATCCAGACTATAAGATATCTCAAATCCATCCAGGTATGGCTATTGAGTTCTTTATCAAAGAAGTGATTAAAGATAAGATTATTCTTACTCAAATCTTAAAAGCTTCTCTTTGGGATGAAATCAAAGTAGGTATGGTTCTTCGTGGTAGGGTTAAAGAAAACAAAAACTTCGGAACACTCGTTGCTTTCGATGAAGAAACGGTAGGCCTGGTTCATAGTTCAGAGATAGAAAAACATTCCCTGAAATTTACACCTGACACCGAAGCTGATGTGAAAATCATCGCTATTGATAGACTCAATAGGAAGATTTTCCTCTCGGTTCCTCGATAGAGAGAGATGTGGTAGAAGGCATAATCTTTACGAGGATCTAGAAGTAGATAGCCAAAAGCTATCTACTTTTTTTTTACAATTTGAGTAACCTCTCTAGATCTATATCTTTGATAAGATCAAAATCAGAAGGTGTGAGATCTAGTTTAGGCTCAATTTTCTGAATAGCCCACTCCATAACCGAAAGGTTGTTTCTCTTAGGATCAAGTAATGATTTACAAGTAGCTTCGATTAAGATTTTCATCTTCAACTCACTGGGGTTCCTATCAAATTTACGTATATGCCTTTGAACTCGCATATCGGGAACTTTTTCATCAAATAGATTACTCAACTGAATCTGGCGAAGCTCTTGTTGGGTAGCTCTACGAAAAGCTCCAACACTAAGCCATCTTTGATAGCCTTCTATTTTAATCTTAACATCAAACCATCTACCAGATGAACCACGTTGAACTTTATTAACTTCTAGAATTTTGTAGAACTCACCACGCCGTAGATATTTAGAAGATTCCCTTTCACAAACTAAGATCTCACCTGGTTTTAGTTGTTCAGGACTTTCTACCCAAGTTTTATATCCACTATCTTGACCATATCCAGACGTGGTCCAGTTAGTTACAGGAATTGGATCTCCATTTTCAAGAGTAAAATAATCAGGTATAAAATGACCTAAATTTTTAATCACTACATGAGGTCTGAAGTATCGATTACTATTTGTGCTTACCATTGATGCCTTTAAGCACTCATAGATAGCTCCTTTGACTAGACTTCGGTTTGCCCGTACACATTTTAAATTCATAGATTATTTTTTTTACAAATATACAAAAAACTTTTGATAGTTTATATATACAAACTAAAATTATGAAATATCCAGTAACCAGAGATGGCCTTCTAAAAATGGAAGGCGAACTAAAAGAACTCCGATCTACCAAACTTAGAGGAGCTATCGAACTTTTACAAGATGCTAGAGAGCGCGGAGATCTTCTTGAAAACTCAGAATATCACACCGCTAGAGAAATCTACGAAGATTGTCAAAATCGTATTCAAAAACTTGAACACCTTATATCTCAAGCACTTATTATAGAACAAGGTGCAGTTGGATCGCAGACCGTTCAAATACTAACACTTGTTAGCGTGAAGAACCAAAAGACTGGTACTGTCCAGAAATTTGAGATTGTTCCAGAAAACGAGATTGATACTAAACTTGGAAAGATATCCTATAAAAGTCCAGTTGGTAGTGGTCTTATCGGTAAATCTAGAGGTCAAAAGGCTACTATACAAACACCTACTGGATCTATTGAACTTGAAATCTTGGATATTTCACCCTTAATCTAAAAAAAAAAATGAACATAAGAGAACTTTTTCTAGAACTTACAACGAGAACTTATCCTTCTGGAACTGAAGATGAAATCTTCCATCTCTTACCACAAGGTATTATTCGGGATTTTTCTGGAAATTATTTTATAGAAATCGGTGATTCTGGGACTATTTTTACCTCTCACCTAGATACACACGGAGATACGGTTCAATCTATAAATCATCGATTCAGTGGAGATTTAATAACCTCTGATGGTACTTCTATACTTGGCGCAGATGATAAAGCAGGTGTCTCTCTAATGATGTATATGATACACCACAAAGTTCCCGGTCTATATTACTTTTTCAGATCAGAGGAAGTAGGATGTCTTGGCTCAAAAGAAATAGCTCGAGAAATGAACCTAGAAAACTGGAAAAGAGTAGTATCTTTTGATAGACGAGGCACAAACTCTCTAGTAACACATCAATCCTCAATAAAAACATGTAGTCAAGATTTTTCAACTTCACTACTCCAGCAGCTCCGTAGAGGAGGTCTTGATTATGTAGTTGATACTCAAGGTGTATCTTCTGATTCCCTTTCTTTTATTGATAGTGTTTCTGAATGTGTAAATCTTTCAGTCGGGTATCAAGACGAGCATCTTACAACTGAATCTCAAGATATAAAGTTTTTAGAGAGGTTAGCTAGTGCAGCTGTAGGTATTGACTGGGAAAATCTTCCAACGTCAAGACAACCGGGGCAAAGAGAATGGATAGGTCAATCCACGGTAAAACCTGAAGAATATGTAGCTCCCGTAAAATCCAAAACAGAGGGTGATATACCCGAAAAACCATCTAAAAAAAAGTTCAAAAAAAGATTAAATCTTTTTGGATCTACCAAGGAATGGGGCTTCTGGATTCGATGATGAAATAATCTGATGGGATGAAATAATCTCGTCTGGTGCGTTTTTTATTCTAGAGCTATCCACATTATGCTCTACTAAATATTTCCTTCCCCTGATATTTTTAATACGCACCGGTGTAATCATGCCGTTATACCAATAGGATATCCAAACCGTGTCACCTTCTTTGTACCAGCTACTCCACTCGAGTAAAAATTCCATAAAGGTATATATTATTTTGTAAGCCGGTTTTTTAGCATTTTTGCTACTACTCTGGAGTTATTCTCAAGATTTTCATTTTGAATAATCCAGTCTAGGTAATCTAGATTTTCCCGAACAGGCGTTCCTTTCCATTTACCTTTACCAAAAAAGAACTCACCCTCTTTATGACGAAACCATCCTGAAAAATCTAGGATTTTTTCTCCGTATTGAGTAGAACGGATAATACTTGATATTTCATTCATTGATGAATCTTCTAGGCCGTAAAGTTTAATTTGGTGCTCAAAAACACGAATAGTTGCCTGAATATCATTCATCGCTGAGTGATGTCCATCAAAAGTTTCACCAAAGAAACGTTTATAGACCTCTCCGAGCTTTCTAGTCTCAAATTTATTGAGAAGATTGTAGCAATCAATAATATTTACACCGAAGAAATTAATGTTTTTACCAGATCTTGAAAACTCTTCATAGAGTATAGGTATATCAAAAAGTAAGCAGTTGTATCCACCGAGATCACATCCGTTGAAAAAGTTGAAAAGATCATCTGAAAGATCCTTGAAAGTAGGACATTCTACCAGGTCCTCGTTTTTTATATGGTGAACTTCGGTAGCTTGTGGATGGATTTCTTTTTCTGGATTTATTCTACTTTGAAAGGTTAGTTTTGAGCCGTCTCTTTTAAATTTAACAGCGCAAATCTCTATTATTCTATCTTCTTTGAGTAGAATACCAGTAGTTTCAAGATCAAAAAAGATAATATCTCTTTCAATTTTATCAAAAATAGTTTTCAAGTGATGTGGGTTTTAAGAGCTTAGTTGTTTAGCTATTTTATATCTTGATTGGCGGGGAAGTTTTTTTATTTTTTTCCAACCAAGCGCTCCGTGGAATCCAAGACCTGATAGATCATCAACTAGGGAAAAAAGATGTTTTATACCTGTGTAAGTTTTGTCAAGCTCCTGTTCTAGAAAAAGTATAAAATCTTTTTGTTCTTGAGAAAACAACCATTTACCCTCAAAATGATTGAAAAACTTGTAATGTTTAGGATATATTTCGATCCAACCACCAAAACCTATAATCGTATCCTCATCGTCTAGGTAATAGAGGTTCCAGTTGTCTTCAAGATCCTTAGAAAATATTTCAAGGAACTTATCTCTAGCCCAGTCCCTGGTAGTAGAGCAGATCTTTTTTGGTAAATTTTGTTCGAGCACTTTTTTTAGATATTCAAATAAGAACGAAATTTCATTAGACCCCAGTCTGTTATTATATCAGAAGGAATGAGATTGTTTAGATATTTAAGATCTAAACCTACCGTATATGATAAACTTTCGGTTTTACTACCGTCGCCACGAATAGGTATTTCGTCATAATCGCGTGAAGTAAGGTTCATAATAGAAAAATATACTTTGTTAACTTGCCCTTTATTGAAAAAGAAGGGTGGTTCGAAGTTTATTTTATAGGTATCAGAAAGAACAAGGCCAGCTTCTTCTTGTAGTTCACGCAACATAGCTGTTTCTGGTGATTCATCCTCTTCAATACCACCACCTACAAGTGATAGATGATATTCATTACCATCACGATATTTGAACGTAGGTATGTATTCTTTTCTTATGATAAATTGATTTTTTTCAATAAGGTAGGGAATACAAAGAACTGCGTCCTTTTGCTCTATTAGTGACCAGTCTTCATAATCAATAACTTTCATAAAGTCGTTGGAATATTTAATCCTTTTATGGTTTTTAGATGAAAACTCATCAACTAGTTTCGGTTTGATTTTTGAGAATGATTTCATAATACAGAGGTATATATAAAAATTATAGATTCGATTAGTTTACAATCCAAGTTCCTACAGCACTTGTTACTATCCAGTCACCAGAGCTATTAACTGAAATAAGAGCTGCTGCATCTCTTGCGAAGGCGGCGGTTGATTGTATGTATCCACCCGTGTTAGTTTCTGAATCACCGAAATATATTTTATTTCCGGATGGTGCTTGAATTCTATACCAACAATCACTCTGTGGCCCGAATCCGATGAATCTACATTCTTTTCCTACAGCTGTAACAGAAGGTAGTGTTATTGAAATGAAACAAGCTTCGGCTATGTTTCCATAATTCTCAAAAGAAGTTGCATCAGCACTATGTTGAGTCCAAGCAAGATAATTATATCCAGACGTACCAGAGGTACCTGAACTCACCGAAGTCCCAGCAGTTCCTGATGATCCAGACGAACCAGATGAACCTCTAGTTCCTGATGAACCTGAAGAACCTGAAGAACCAGTTGTACCTGATGAACCGGAAGATCCAGAAGAACCTCTAGTTCCTGATGAACCTGAAGAACCTGAAGAACCAGTTGTACCTGATGAACCGGAAGATCCAGAAGAACCGGAAGTACCTGATGATCCAGAAGAACCAGAAGAACCAGTTGTGCCTGATGAACCGGAAGATCCAGAAGAACCGGTAGTACCTGATGAACCTGATGACCCGGAAGAACCGGTAGTTCCTGATGAACCTGATGACCCGGAAGAACCGGAAGTACCTGATGAACCTGATGACCCGGAAGAACCTGTAGTTCCTGATGAACCTGATGACCCGGAAGAACCGGAAGTACCTGATGAACCTGATGACCCGGAAGAACCGGTAGTTCCTGATGAACCTGATGACCCAGAAGAACCGGTAGTTCCTGATGAACCTCTAGTACCTGATGAACCGGATGATCCGGAAGAACCGGTAGTACCTGATGAACCTGAGGTACCCGATGCGCCAGAAACACCGGAAGATCCAGATGATCCAGTAGTTCCTGATGAACCTGAAGAACCTGAAGAACCAGTTGTACCAGAAGAACCTCTAGTACCCGATGAACCCGAAGATCCAGAAGAACCTCTAGTACCCGATGAACCCGAAGATCCAGAAGAACCGGTTGTACCTGATGATCCAGAAGAACCAGAAGAACCAGTTGTGCCTGATGAACCGGAAGATCCAGAAGAACCGGTAGTACCTGATGAACCGGAAGATCCAGAAG
>Ga0194131_10003505_pt1 | contig 24633 bp, 19 predicted proteins | sample TA2KigO120mmetaG_FD_148631 | JGI IMG/M metagenome (GOLD analysis project Ga0194131, IMG submission 148631) | Freshwater microbial communities from Lake Tanganyika, Tanzania - TA2015053 Kigoma Offshore 120m | ecosystem: Environmental > Aquatic > Freshwater > Lake | place: Tanzania: Lake... | reverse complement strand
CGTCGAGTGGTCGGTGCGCGCGGCCGCGGCGGGGAAACACGTGCTGTGCGAGAAGCCGCTTGGGATGTCGGCGGCCGAAGTATCGGAACTCATCGAGGCCCGCGACAAACACGGTGTAGTAATCGGCGAGGCGTTCATGGTGGCGACGCATCCGCAATGGGAGTTCGTGCGCACCGCGGTCGCTGAAGGCCGTATCGGCGAGTTGCGGGCGGTGCAGGGTTTTTTCAGCTACAACAATCTGGATCCCACCAACATTCGTAACATCGCCGATTTCGGCGGCGGCGCGATGATGGACATCGGCTGCTATCCGATTTTCACCTCGCGTTATGTGATCGGGCGGGACCCACGTGGCGTTGCGGGGTTGGTCGAACGCGACCCGCAATTTGGAACCGACCGGCTGGCGTCGGCTATGCTCGACTACGGAGAGGTCCAGTGCCAGTTCGTTTGTTCAACGCAGGCGACGCCGTATCAACGCATGCACTTCTCGGGCACGAAGGGACGCATCGAGGTCGAGATTCCGTTCAATGCGCCGCCGGACCGGCCTACGCGCGTGTTCGTCGACGACGGCCGCGACGTGTTTGGCACGGGCGTTGAGACAGTCACGTTCGATACGTGCGATCAATACACAATCGAGGGCGAGGCCTTTTCGGCCGCGGTGCGCGGCGAGCGGCCCGTGCCGGTTTCACTCGAAAGCGCGCTCGGCAACATGCGCGTGATTGAATCGGTTTTCGAATCGGCACGTGACCGGCGGTGGGTGGAACTGATACGATAGCGCCCATGCAACGTCTACTCGTACTCAGCATCGCTCTGGCCGCAACGCTCGCGGCGCAGAACAATTCTCCACGCATCTTCAATACCGTCAAGACGAAACTGGCGCAAGGCAAACAGGTAATCGGCGGCACGGTTTCGTCGTCGGACCCCGACATCTATTGCGCCATGGCGAATGCCGGATTCGACTTCACTTGGATCGAAATGCAGCACAGCCCGCTTTCCTACTCGGAAGTGGCAAAGATGGTCTACGCCTGCCGGGGCGCATCGGCAATGCCGTTCATACGCGTGCCCGATGACAGCGAAGGCGACATTCAAAAGGCCACCGATCTTGGCGCGGCTGGAATCATTGTTCCGATGGTCGACTCAATGGAGAAGATTCGCAACGCGATCAAGTTCGCGAAGTATCCTCCTCTCGGCAAACGCAGCCAGGGCGGCGGCAACTACGGCGCGATCTGGGGTTCGGACTATCGCGGCATCGCCAACGACAACATCATGGTGATTGCGATGATCGAATCGCCGGCGGGCGTCGATCTCGCCGAGCAGTTGGCGATGGAACCGGGCGTCGATGTCATTTTCGTCGCTTCGACCGACCTGGGCAGTTTCACCGGCTTGCGGCAAGGCGATCCGAAGTACGAAGCGCTCGTGACTCGTGTGCACGACGCGGTGTTGAAGCACGGAAAGATTCTCGCGGGTCCGCTGGCGTGGCGCGAACGTCATGGCTACAAGTTCTTCCAGGCGCCGGGCGAGTCGGCGGTCATCCGCACGGGCGCGGCCTCGATCCTGAAAGGCGCTCCGGAAGACGGCGCGAAGAAGGGCGTGGCCGTGATCGAGGGATCGGAGAAGAAGTAATTCGTCTCGCGGCGTTATTCATCGCGGCGCCGTTGTTGGCGGCCGACTTCGACATCGCTGTCGACGGGTCAACGCCTGCGGGCATCGCGAGCGCCGTTGTCGCCGCGCGGCAAGGGCGCCGCGTTGCGTTGATTGAGCCGTCGAATCATTTCGGCGGACTGTTGACGGGAGGCTTGTCGAACACCGATTTCCGCACGCTGGAAGCGGTGACCGGGTTCTTTCGTGAGTACATGGATCGGGTGCACGCGGACTACGTTTCGCGCTACGGGAAGGATTCCCAACAGGCGCGCGAGTGTTTCTTCGGAGCACACTCTGAGCCGCATGTATCCGAGCGTGTGCTGCGGGCGATGGTCGCCGAACAGCGGACGCTGTCGGTCTTGATGCGGCACCCGCTTTCTGGAGTTTCGCGAAAGGGCGACGCGATTGTTTCGGCGAATTTCGGCGCGGTGGCGATCAACGCAAAGTTGTGGATCGATGCCTCGTATGAAGGCGATCTGGCGGCCGCGGCGAAGGCGCCGTACCGCATTGGGCGGGAATCGACCCGCGAGTATGGCGAACGTTTCGCCGGTGTTTTGTTTTTCGATCAGGGCCGGATTCTGCCGGGATCGACAGGCGAAGGCGACACGAACGAGCAGTGCATGAACTTCCGGATCATTATGACCAATCGCGCGTCGAACCGGCTGCCCGTGCCGCGCCCGCCGGGGTACAACCGCGAGGAATTTCTGCGCATCTTGCCGCACTTCTCGAGCGGCAGGGTGAAGGATGTCTACACCCATGATCACTCCGGCATGCTGCGATTGCAGCGCGTCCCGAACGACAAAGCCGACATGAACGACATCAAACAGGCGGTGGTGCGGCTGTCGCTGGCGGGCGAGAACAACGGCTGGGCCGACGGCGACGCGGCAGCGCGCCAGCGCATTTTCGACCGGCATGTCGCCCACAACATCGGGCTGCTTTACTTTTTGCAGAACGATTCCGGCGTGCCGGAAGCGATTCGCGAAAAGGCGCGCGAATGGGGCTTGGCGAAAGACGAGTTCGTCAACAACAACCACTTGCCGCCGGCGCTCTACGTTCGCGAGGGCCGCCGGATTCTAGGCGACTACGTGTTCACCGAACACGACACGATGCCGGCGCCCGGCAGTGTCCGCGCACGTGTGCACGCCGATGCGATCGCGATGGGGGACTATGCGCTCAACTCACACGGGCATCAGCCGGCGGGGCCTTTTTATCCGACATTGTTCGAAGGCGACTTTTCGTTTTCGGCCACGCCGTTCATGATCCCTTATCGTGTGATGTTGCCGAAGGGTGTGTCGAACTTGCTGGTGCCGGTGGCTATATCGGCTTCGCATGTCGGTTACTCGGCGCTGCGATTGGAACCGACGTGGAGCGCGTTGGGGCACGCGGCTGGTTTGGCGGCCCATTTGGCGATCGACACACGCAACAACACGCGAGCGATCGACGTGCCGAAACTGCAAACGATGCTGCACGCGCAGAAGCAGGCGACGATTTACACGTCCGATATTGAGCGGGATTCGCCGCACTTCACGGCTGTGCAATGGGCGGGTTTGCGCGGGTTACTGTCGGATGTCGTCGACTATCAGACCGCCGTCTACGTTCCGTTGAAGTCGCGCTTCGGCACGCAATATTCGTTTGCGCACTCGCTGCACTTTGTCGAGCCGGAGAAGACATTGGATGACTCCTTGAAGAGCCAGTGGCGCAAGCGGCTGCCTTGCGCGGCGAGCGTCGAAGCCGCTACGCGCGGCGAGTTCTTGCAACGCGCAATGAGCGTTTGCACCACAATGCGCTGAGGCCGAGAGCCGCAAGGGCGACCGAAGAGGGCTCGGGGACGTCGCTATCGAACGTGCCATCGAGTTGGAAGGCGGCGTGCAACGCGCCAGATCCAGCGCCGAGGCCCACCTCAATCGTCGGAACGGCCGTAAGATCGCCCTGGCGATAGCGGTCCGTGGTGTTGTCGGCTGTGAAGGCCCAAAAGAAAGAGACTGGGGCGTCAACAGTAAGCCCGGAGGCGGGATGGAACTCGATGAAATAGTCGCCCGCGCTGAGCGCGAAGTTCACCGAGATTTCCCTGCGGTGGGAGTTGTTGACGTCGGCGATGGCGGCGACGTTTGTCGCCGAACCGCTTTGCACAACCGCACCGGGGAGTCCGGCGTTGTCGGCATAAATCGCCCACGTCAGATCGGCCATCGTGAGTGAAGAGTTCGTCGTTTGCGTCCAGAAGCGCAGGCCGGTGACAGTCGCATTGGAGGCAAGAGCAAAATCCTCGACTACACGAAAATTGCTGAAATTCGTCCCGCCAATTCCGTTGGGCGTTCCGTTGTTGTAGATTGTCGCCGCGCCGGCTGGCAGCAGCCCCAGTGCAAATAGTATGATTCGTCCCAAAACATTTCCTCCTCGAAATGGAGGATATCACTATTGGCGCCGCTTCACACTCACGCCGCCATTAACGGTTTTCAACGCCAGCAGCGGACCGCCCGCGCCTGCGCTGAACTCGGCCGACCGTGGACGCTTTTCGTTCGTGGCCGGCATCGGGAAATCGGAGTTGATTCCGCCATTACGGGTTTCGACGCGGAAGCGGGCCGCGTATTCGCGCGGCGCGTTGACGCGGACACCGCCGTTGTGTGTCTCGACGTTCAAGCCACCGCCTTGCCATGAGCCGCCGACGAGTTCGACGTGCACGCCGCCGTTGTACGTCGAGCCTTTGACGTCTCCGCCAAGGTTCTTGATGTTGACTCCTCCGTTATGCGTGCTGAAGGAGATCTGGCCCTGCAACTCTTCCAGATTTACGCCGCCATTGTGCGCGTTGACCGACAGATTCGTCTGGCGCGGGACGAAGATCTCATAGGACACGGCCCAACCGTTATCGCCCTTCGATTCGGGCTCCGACGCCTTTATCTGCGCACCCGCGGCGCCGATCTGCACTTGCCCGCCCATGAGGCTCGCTTCCGATTCCGTTTCGGCCCAGGCATCGATGCGCGCTCTTACAAGCATCCGGTTCTCACTCCAGCCATACACGGAAACACCGCCGTTGCGGCCTCCGTCGACACTGAGGCGGCCGGGCGCGGCGAGTGACTGCTCACTGATCTTGCAAAAGTGTTTTTGGTGGTTGTTTTTGTTGCGGCTATCGCATTTCAACTCGGCAAATAGCGAGGCGCAGGCGAGGGTGAGGACAAGCGGTTTCATACCGCTGATACGCACGACGCCGCGTAAGGTTACGGCGTAAGTGGAAGCGGGAGGTAATCGTAGTCGAGGATCATCTTCACCTGCACCGCCAGCTTTAGTTCGCGTTCAACCGCGGCGAACTCCGCGCGGCCAGCGAGATTGTCCATTTCATCGGGGTCCTTGTCGAGATCGTACAGCTCGAACACCGGCCGCGCGTGGGCGAAGTAGGCGCGAGCGAATCGAGGCGCCAGACGCCCCCACGCGTTTTCGTCCGACATCTCTTTCCAACTGCGCTCGTTGTAGCTATCGACGGGCGAATACTTCTGCTGCGGCGTGCAGTTGTAGATGAGCTTGTAGCGCTTCGACCGCGCCATCCGAGAGAGATCGAAGGTATGCGTGGTCGTCCCTTCGCCGAATGGACGCGAGCCGTGCGTGACGCGTTGACCGAAGACATGTTTGCGGCCTTCGAACGGCCGGCCGAGTAGGCGATTCAAGAAGCTGATGCCGGACATCTCCTTCACCGGCTTGCACCCGGCAGCCTCGAGCATCGTCACCGCGTAGTCCTCGCCCGAAATCAGATCGTCGCTCACGTTGCCGGGCTTGATCTTGCCGGGCCAACGCATGACGAAGGGCACGTTCAGGCCCGGATCATACAACGTGCCCTTGCCGTGCGGGAAAGGAAAGCCGTTGTCGCCGGCGAAAAGGACGATGGTGTTGTCGAGGCCCGCGCGCTTCTGCACGATGTCGAGTACCGATTGGAATTCGCCGTCGACGCGCTGCACTTCGTCGTAGTAACGGCGAAGGTCTTCGCGAACTCCTGGGAGATCGGGCAGGAACGATGGTACACTCAGCTTGTTCGCGTCGATGCCGTTCGGAACGTTGTCCCACGGAAAGTGCGGGTCATCGAAGTTGACCCAGAGGAAGAAGGGTTTGTTGGCGGGGCGTTTATCGAAGAATTCGTTGACGCGGCGCTCCGTCATTGCGCGGGGCGAGGCGCGGTCGAGGTAGTCGACGCGATTTTGAAACGTCTGCAAGTTGTATTTGTCGTAGACGGCCTTGCTGTTCGGCCCCGGCGCGCCGTCGAGATGAAACTGGCGGCGGCAGATGCCCGTAAAGTAGCCGGCCTGCGAGCGCAGCAGTTCCGGCAGCGTGACGACATCGGGCGGCAGCGGCGAGGTGAATCGGCCCATCCGCGCGGCAACAGGGCTGCGCCCGGTGAGATACGCGGTCCGCGACGGCACACACTGGGGCGCCGCACAGAAGAAGCGCGTAAACCGCATGCCTTCGCTCGCGAAGCGGTCGATATTGGGCGTCTTGATCGTCGTGTTGCCGTAACAGCCAGCGAACTCAGCGGTGTGGTCGTCGGACAGGATGAGAAGGATGTTGGGCTTCGCGGCGGACTGCGCCTGAAGGGCGAGCGACGCGGCCAGTTCACGACGGGTCAGTGACATGTTGAACACTGTAACGCAAGCGGAGCAGTTCAAGGTGATGCGCCCAATGTCCGGCGACGATGAAGGCGAGCGCACGTACCGAGAACTCGTTGCCGCTGGCCACGCCGCGCGCCATCCATGCGCTTGGCGGCAGGTTTCCGAAGAACGAAATCGTCGAGATGCGGATCGATTCGAACTCCTCGACGTGCGATTCCCAGCGCGTTTGGGAAGCACGCGCATTGTTGAGCGCGACCTCCTGATCGAAGCTCGGCAGCGGATCGGAGAAACCGCGAGCGAACCAGAAGGCGCGTGAAGCGAACAAGCGTTCGGTATCGTTGACGTGGCTCAGCACTTCACGGATCGTCCACTTGCCGGGAGCATACGCGAAGTCGCGGCGATCCGCCAAGGAGGCCAGCAGAGGCCGCGCCGTATCGAGCTGCGCGCGAAGGATTCTAACGATATCGCCGTCCGGGACTTGATCGATGTAAAGGAAGTAGTAAGCCGCGGCTTCCTCGATTGCGGGACGCTCAGTCTTTGCACGATCATACAATGGCTCTCATGCCTTTTTACGATTTGCCGGAGTTCCGATACGGCATGCTGAGCTACGACGCCGAGGGCCGGGAGCGACGCGACGATCCGATGTCGGAGCGTTTACTCGATGCCGCACAGGACGCGTCGGCGGTGCACATATTCGCACACGGATGGATGGGCGATGCGCGCGATGCCGAGAATCAGTATCGAAATTGGATCGGGGCGCTGCATGCGCGGCAGCCAGAAGCCAACGCACTGTACATCGGCCTGCACTGGCCAAGCAAACCGTATGGCGACGAGGACTTGCGATCCGATGCCGCGGCGGCGCATTTTGGCGCCGCGCAGCCGGCGCGCGAAGCGCTCGCGGCGATCTCGGCGGCAAAAGACTTCACTGCTGCCTTGCCGGGGTTCGATGCGCTGAACGCGGGACTGGGGCTCCCCGCGAAAGATCACGATGACGTGGTTCTCAGGCCCTCGGATTTTCAAGACGCCGAAGACGATGAGGACGAAGGCGGATTTTTCAGCGGGTTGCGCACGAAGATAGTGCGGCTGCTTTCGTACAAGCAGATGAAGTTCCGTGCGAGAACGATCTGCGAAGGCGGCATGCACAACTTCGTTAGCCAACTGCAGGGCGTTTACAACGGGCCGATTCATCTCATGGGCCACAGCTTTGGCTGCGTAGTCGTTTCGTCGATCTGCAACGGCCCGTCGTTACGGCGTCCGATCGATTCGGTCGCACTGGTGCAAGGCGCGGTGTCGCTGTGGTGTTACTCGCCGGATATTCCCTTGCACAACGCGGGACCGGGATATTTTCATCGCATCATCACGGAGCGCCGCGTGCGAGGGCCGATCATCACAACACACTCACAGCACGATACCGCCGTACGCACGATGTATCCGAACGCGCTGAGCGGGAACACCGTGGCGTTCGTCGAGAACGATTTTCCGCGGATCGGCGCGGTTGGCATGTACGGCCTGCAAGGCGTGCCGGGCGCAGTCGATATGGCTATGCTGCCCGCCGGCGCGCGGTACAACTTCGAGGGCGGCCGTGTATACAATCTCGAAGCCAGCGAATTCATTTGTAACAAGAGCGGGTTGTTCGAAGGGGCGCACAGTGATATCGCCGGGCCCGAAGTGGCTAACGCGATCCGGCAGGCCGCGTGGCCGTAGAGAGCGCGCATCAAAGGGACTTCCGTGGCCTTGTCATCGAGCCGGCGGAACCGGCCTGCAGGTAGCATCGCCTGGCGCTCTTCGAACACCACCGTGTCGACCCGATCGGGATCGAGCGTCGACGGCACAATCTCGTAGCCGTCGGGTTTCGATGGATCGAAGGCGTGACTTGCAGCAGACGGTTGGCCGTTCTTTCTTCGGCCCCGGCACGTTGTGGTCGCCGGTGAGTGTAACTGCTACGAGATACTGAATCGACTTCCAGGGATCGCGCGTTACTTCCGATGGCGCCCTTCCGGCCGGGTGCTGGCGAAGACCGAGAACTGGCCGCTGACCAGTTACAAAGCGCTGCCGGCAGGGTGAATATCGACCCGGAGAGGCCATCCGCTCCGCCACTGGGGTGAGGTGTTTAAGGTATCCTGTTAGTTCCCGGGAAACCCGAAACCGAAGAGTTGAAAATGGAGTCACGATGACGACCATTCTCCGCCCCCAGTCCAACGGACCTCGCGCCCGCTGCGCGGCCTGCTCGCTCTTTGTGGTCGCCACCCTGATGTCTCCGCCGCCTGCGCCCGCTCAGAATTCCTACGGCCGCTTCACCGGCCGCGTCACCGACCAGCAAGGCGCCATCATCGCCGGCGCGAAGGTGAAGATCACCCAATCGGAAACCAACTCCAACGCCGAAACCATCACCAACCGGGAGGGCGTCTACGATCTGCTGAATCAGTTGCCCGGCTCCTACGTTCTCACAGTGGAATTTGATGGCTTCAAGAAGCACGCGCGTTCCGGACTGGTGCTGCGCGTGGGCGACATCGTCGAGTTGAACGTCCAACTCGAACTCGGCGCGCTCAACGATAGCGTTTCGATCACGGCCGAAGCCCCGATCCTCGAAACCGGCACCGCGAGCCTGGGGCAGGTGGTGGATAACCGGATGATCAGCGAGATGCCGCTCTCCGGCCGCGGCGTCAACTACCTGATGCAGCTTTCCCCCGGTGCAGTCTCCACCAACGCGCCGATGCACGGTTGGCTGCCGCAGGCCAGGGGTTCGGTGTCCGACGTGGCCGTGGCGGGGACGCGCACCCGATCGAGCGAGTTCACCCTGGACGGCATTCCGAATATGAGTGGCGACGGCGTGATCGCCTTTCAACCTCCGCCCGAGATGATTCAGGAGTTTCGCGTGCAGACGGCGGCCTATGACGCGTCACTGGGGCGGTTCGCGGGCGCCAGCGTCAACATGGTGCTGAAGTCCGGCGCAAACGCCTACCACGGCACCCTGTGGGGCTCGCACCTTAGCCGTCCGCTGATGACGCATCCGTTCTTTATCAACAGCAATCTGCATAACTCGGCGACAAACCGGCCGAGCGAAACGTTCGAGGCGAAGCGCTCGCGGCTATGGCCGGCCTCCCGCACGAACCGGTATCGCGTGCAGATCGGCGGACCGGTCCGCATCCCGAAGTTGTATGACGGCCGCAACCGGACATTTATCAGTTACGGCAACGAACTGATGGAGCGCAACTTCAACAACCAAACCAACACCACGGTGCCCACTGAAGAGCAGCGTCGCGGTGACTTCTCACGCCTGCTGGCGCTGGGCGCCAGTTATCAGATCTTTGATCCGGCCACCGTAACGGCCGTTGCCGGCGGTCGCTTTCAGCGATCGCCACTTCCGGGAAACATCGTCCCCGCCAGCCGCGTCAGTCCAATCGCACAAAAGCTGCTTCCTTACTATCCGCTGCCGAACACGCCAGGCACCGCCGATTTCCGCAACAACTTTGTCACGGCTACATCGGCGACGATCGACTATTGGTCCCATATGTTCAGGGCCGACCAAGTGATCAACGACCGCCATCGCTTCTATGTATCGTTCAGCACCATGCGCACCGACGGCGACCAGGGGCGCAATCTCAACAACGACGCCAACGGCAGCATCACGGTGAATCGCTACAACTCGCTCGCCCTCGACTATGTCTGGACCGTGAGCCCGTCCACCGTAGCGAATCTCCGTTACGGCGTCACCCGTCAAGCCAATTCGGGCGGACCGCCCACCCTCGGACTGGATCTCACGACGGTGGGTCTTCCGGCCACCTTCGCGAATCGCCTGGACCGCGCCCTCACCGCTCTGCCGGAGATCGATATCGGCGGCATGGTGACGATCGGATCCAACTTGCCGAGCAAGGGCGGCTTCAACGCTCAGTTCGTCAGTGCCACACTTTCACAGACCAAGGGCAACCATACTCTGCGCTACGGCGGTGAATACCGGGTGGTTCTGGATAACGCCTCCAACTTCGGCAACTACTCGGGGCAATACTCCTTCGCCAACGCGTGGACGCGTGGGCCGCTCGATAACTCTCCGGTGGCGCCGATCGGGCAGGGCATGGCCTCGTTCCTCTTCGGCCTGCCAACAAGCGGCTTTGTGGACGTGCAGGATTCAAGCGCCGAGAAGTCCGGCTACCTCGGAGTGTTCTTACAAGACGATTGGAAGGCGTCGCGCAAACTGACCGTGAATCTGGGCTTGCGCTACGAGTTGGAGCAGGGCATTACAGAGCGTTTTAATCGCGCCAATCGCGGCATCGACTTCACCACGGCCAATCCCGCCAACGACGCGGCGCGCGCGGCCTACGCGCGGAATCCGATTCCAGAGCTGGCGCCGGCGAACTTCAATTTGCGGGGTGGTCTGCTCTTCCCCGGCACCGGCGGGCAGCCGCGCGGATTATGGGATCCCGACCGCAACAACTTTTCGCCCCGCATCGGCTTGGCTTATCAGTTGAACTCGCTCACGGTCGTCCGCCTGGGCTATGGCATCTTCTTTGAACCGCTCGGCGCCGATCGCGCCGATGCCACGCAGGTGGGCTTCAATCAACGCACGAACATGAATCCGTCGGTCGACAACGGTCAGACGTTCCGCGCTACGCTCGCCAACCCGTTTCCGGATGGCTTCATCGCGGCGCAACGTTCGTCAGCCGGTTTGGCGACGAACCTGGGACTGGCGCTGTCGTCGGTTTATCCCCAGCGCCGCAACGCCTACATGCAGCGCTGGAGTTTCAACATCCAGCGCCAACTGTCGCGGAACCTGGTGGTGGAGATCGGCTATCTGGGCAACCGCGGCACCGGCCTCGGCGTACCTTACGATTTCAATCTCACACCCACGCAGTACTTGAGCCGCAGCCCGGAGCGCGATGTCGCCACCGTCAACTTCCTTAGTGCGAACGTAGCGAATCCGTTCCGGGGGATTCCGCAATTTGGCCAGAGTCCTGCCTTCTTCAACAATCAATTCGTGAGCCGCGCCTCGCTGTTGCGCCCGTATCCGCACTTCAACGGCCTCACCATGACCGTCAACGACGGCTTCTCCTGGTACCACGCCGGCACCGTGCGGGTGGAGCGCCGTTTCACGAAAGGCTTCTCCGCGGGTGGACACTGGACCTGGTCGAAATTCATGGAAGCCGTCGAACGGTTGAACGGACAGGACCTCCATCCGCACCACGTGGTTTCGCCGCAAGACCGGCCGCATCATATCGCGCTGAACGGCATGTGGGAACTTCCCTTCGGCCGCGGCCGCGCCTGGACGAACGGCAATTCGCGCTGGCTCGACGCGGTGGCGGGCGGCTGGAGCATCAACGCCATCTATCAGTGGCAGAGCGGCGCCCCGGTGAACTTCGGCAACGTGATCTTCCGCGGCAACTTGCGGGACATCGTAATCCCCTACACCGATCGCACTGTGGAGCGCTGGTTCAACACAAGCGGCTTCGAACGCGACCCCGGCCGCCAACTCGAGAACAACCTGCGGACATTCCCGCTGCGCTTTACAGGCATCCGCGCCGACGGATGGAACAACTGGGATCTGTCACTCTATAAGACGTTCTCGCTGAGCGAGCGTTGGAAGTTGCAGCTACGGGCGGAAGCGGTGGACGCGCTGAATCACGCCCATTTCGGCGGACCGAATGCGGCGCCCACGAATACGCTGTTTGGAACGGTGAACAACACGATCTGGAGCGAGCAGCGAAAGATCACCGTGGCAGCGCGGATTACGTTCTAGCCCGGAGATCTGCTTAGCCGTGCCCGGCGCGAAGTGGCTAACGTGATCCGGCAGGCTGCGCGCGCGTAACGCGGCCTTCGGCGGCGGCGTGAATCGTCCCGCCGGACGCGTGGCCGTAGAGTGCAAGCGTCAATGGGATTTCGGTCGTCTTGTAGTCGAGCCGGCGAAACCGGCCCGCAAGCAGCATCGACTCGCGCTCGACGACTTGGCCTTCGAGCACCACCGTGTAGATCCGATCGGGATCGAGCGTCGATGACAAAATTTTGTAGCCGTCGGGTTTCGCTGGATCGAAGACGTACTTCATACCGGAGACTTGCACCAGACGGCTGGCGCCGGGGGAATCGATGCGCAGCGGCTGGTCCTTCTTCGGATGCGGCACGTTGTCGTCAAGGATGCGCTCGATGTCGTAGCCGGTGAGTTTCACCGTAACCAAATATTGATCGAACGGCCGTGAACATTGGATCAAATCGACGATGTCGACGGCGCCTTCGGGCAATGGCAAGCCGCGATAGGCCCAGCCTCCGTAGAGAGCGATGTCGGCGCCGGTGGCGCGACGCATTGCGTCGGCGATCCAATTCGCAAGCGGCTTTTCATCGCCTAGCATGTCGAGCTTGTGCGTTGTCCGCGCAACCTTTTCGACGATGCGAGGTGCGGCGTCTTCGAGCGCGACGGTCCAGCCGTGCGTGAAGCGGAGGCGCTGGCCGATTGGGATCGGCGCGCTCCAAATTGTCTTTCCGCCGATGGCGACGTTGACCGGACGAGTGACGTCAAGGAACGTCGCGTCGGGGATGAAAGTGAATTCGGCGACGTTGTCGACAACGAACTCGGCGCGATTGCCGCCGGGTGCGGTGGCGACGATCGTGGCCATCCGGCCGGGCGTTGCCACGCTATCGATGCAGGTCCAAAAGGCGCAGCCGTGCAGCGGCGTGTCGGTTTCGTAAGTGAAGCGGCGTGGGTGGAGGTCGCGCTTATGTTTCAGCAGCCAGGCGAAAACGCGCTCGAAGTCCTTGACCGGGCCGTCGTGGCCTTCGCCCGGCAGCACTTCCACCGTCACGTTCGCGCCGAACTTTCGCATACGCTCGATGCCGACAGCAACGCCGCGATGGTAGTACTCGGCGTCGGCCGCGCCGCCGGTCCATAACGACGGCACCGCGGTGCTGTTGCGCGCCAGCCAGGGAAAACTGTAAGCGGCGGCCAGCGGCGCGTAAGCCGCGAACGTGTCCGGATGCCGCATCGCCAGATACGCGGAGCCCGTGCCGCCCATCGAGTGGCCGGTGAGATAGATGCGTTCGGGATCGATGACAAATCGCTTGCGCACTTCGTTCAGGACCGTGAGTACATCCTCTTCACCGATACCGCGATACTCGGTGACACCGCGCCCGTGCGGAGCGACGACAATCACGCCGAATCTGTCGGCGGCGGTTTTCAAAGTGCGGTGCGTATCGAGCAGCGTGTTCTGATCGCCGCCAGTACCGTGCAGCGCGATCACCAGAGGAACTGGGGTGGCATGCTGAGCGGGAGCGTACACGCGGTAGGGCTGAGAGCCAGGCTCATAAGTGAGCCGCAGGTCTTGCTGGGCAAAGAGCGGAAGGAAGAGCGCAAGCCAACGCATGATCGAGCTAAATGATATCGTGATTCGTCATGCTCCGCCGAAACTTCATAGCCTCCGCCTCCGCGACCTTCGCCGCGCCGAAGAAGAAACCGATGAACGTGCTGTTTGTCGTCTCGGACGATCTAACGTCGACGGCTCTCGGCTGCTACGGCCACCCGCTGGTGCAGTCGCCGAACGTGGATTCGATCGCCAAGGCCGGCGTGCGATTCGACCGTGCGTATTGTCAATACGCGCTGTGCGCGCCGTCGCGGGCGAGTTTTCTCACGGGTTTGCGGCCCGATACGACGCAGGTGCGGACAAACGGTCCCGACTTTCGCGACTTCATTCCCGATCACGTTACGATGCCGCAACTCTTCAAGAACAACGGCTACGCGGCGATTCGCGAAGGAAAGATGTATCACATGGGCGTGCCCGGAACGGTCGGCACCGATCAGTGGCAGGACGCAAGGAGTTGGTCGCACAACGGCAGCCCGCAAGGCAAGGAACACAATTCGAAGGGCGAAGGAAAGAACCTCACGCCGCACATCGGTCAAGGCGTCGCGATGCAGTACGTGCGCACGCCGGATCCGAAAGAACAGGCCGACTTCGACGCCGCGAACCGCGCGATCGCACATCTCGAGAAACACCGCAACGATCCATTCTTTATTGGCCTCGGCTTCGTGCGGCCACACGTTCCTTTCGTCGCGCCCAACGAGTACTTCGACCGCTACCCGCTCTCGAAGATCAAGCTTGCGCAGAATCCCGCCAACGACCTCGACGACATTCCGCCGATCGCGATGGCCACCATGCCCAACACCTCGTACAACATGAAGATGAACGAGGACCAGCAGATGGAAGCGCTCCGCGCCTACTACGCGGCGATCAGTTTCATGGACGATCAACTGGGCCGCGTGCTGAAGGCGCTCGATGCTTTGGGGCTGCGTGATAACACCGTCGTCGTGTTCCAGAGCGATCATGGCTGGCATCTCGGCGAACACACGTTCTGGCAGAAGCGCAGCTTGATGGAAGAGTCGGCGAAAGTCCCGCTCATCATATCGGCGCCCGGGCAGAAGGCGCGCGGGCAAGTGTCGCGGTCGCTGGTCGAGCTTGTCGACGTCTATCCAACGCTTGCCGGACTATGCGGCCTGACACCCCCGGCGAATCTGCACGGCAAGACGTTGCAGCCGCTGCTCGACAACCCTCGCAAGAAACACAAAGATGTCGCGCTAACGCAGTTGAATACGCCGAAGCTGGACGCACGCGCGGCGCGCACGGACAACTTCCGCTACATCCGGTGGAAGTCCGGCGACGAAGTGGCCGAGGAGTTATACGATCACCGGAAAGATCCGCGCGAGTTCACCAACGTCGCGGCCAAGCCCGAATACGCCGGCGCACTGAAATCGCATCGGGCGTTGATCGGCTGATGCGACAATAGCATTCATGATTGCGGAAATTGACAGCGTACATTTGCACCTGGCCCACCCGGACGAACTCAGCGTCCAGTGGGTTGGCCAGGAAGATGTGATGCGCCAATTGCTGGCGGCGTGGCTGGTGATCGACGAGCGCGACATGCCGATGAATCCGAGGTTAATCGGCAAGCCTGGCGTGGGGAAAACGACGCTGGCGTACGCGGCGGCGCAGCGGCTTGGACGCGAGGTCTACATCATGCAGGCGACGTCGGACACGCGCCCCGAAGACCTGCTGGTTTCGCCCGTGATTGAGGGTGAGGGCAAATTGAAGTACGTCGCTTCGCCGTTGGTTACGGCGATGATTCGCGGCGGCATCGTCATACTCGACGAAGGCAATCGGATGAGCGAAAAGAGCTGGGCGTCGCTGGCGCCGCTGCTGGACAATCGCCGTTATGTCGAGTCCATCGTCGCTGGAGTGAAGATCAAGGCGGATTCCATGTTCCGGCTGGTATCGACGATGAACGACGACAGCTCCACGTTCGATCTGCCCGAGTATATCCACTCGCGATTGCAGCCGCAGATCCTCATCGACTTTCCGAGTTACGACGAGGAACTGGCGATTCTGAAAGAGAATCTACCGTTCGCCGACGAGGAGATCCTCGAGTACGTTACCGAGTTCCTGCAGCACGCGCACGCCGCCGACGAGCGCTACTCGGCGCGCGACGGCATCAACATCGCGCGGTTCACGATGAAGCTGCAACACATGGCCAAAGACCGGGTGCAGCGGGTCGATGCGTTGCGCACGGCGATCCTGGAAACACTCGGCGACGAAGCGCTGCGCTACACGCCGAAGAGATAAACGATGTTCGGAACCAACGACGATCCGGCGAGTCTGCACCGCGGCGAGTGGCGCTACTTTCCCGTCGTGCCGGGGCGGATGGAGTTCGCCGTGGCAGTGCGGCAGGCGCTGTTGGCCGACCGTCCGAGCGTCGTCGCCGTCGAGTTGCCGAGCGAATGCGAACACGCGCTGTTGCGTGCGATCAACAGACTTCCGCAGATTTCGGCGCTGATGTTCCCCTATAAGGCCGAGGCCGGACTGCCGCGCGATGAAGACGAGGACGCGATCACGTTCCAAATGTTGTACGTGCCGGTCGAGCCCGCCGATCCGTTCATCGAAGCGGTGCGGACCGCGAAAGAGATCGGCGCGCAGATCGTCTTTATCGAACCGACGCTGGGCGATCGCCCGCACGTCGCCGGCGCCTATCCGGATACCTACGCGCTCCACCGCATCGGATTGGAGCCATATATGCACGCGTACCGATTGCAGTCGCAGCCGCGCAACGACGATATCGAGCGGCACGCGGCGGCCATGGCGTGGAGGCTGCAAGGGGCCGATCCGTTCGCCAAAACGATGGTCGTGGTCTCGCTCAATGTGCTGCATCCGCTGCTGGACGCCGTGCAGATTCCGCAGGATGAAGCGCCGCGCAAGATGTCGTCCGACTTGGTGCAGTTGGTGAATCCCGACCCCGAATGCCTGGCCGAAATTTGTGGAGAGATGCCGTATTTGCATGCGCGTTACGAACAGTGGCGCATCGACCCGGGCGAAAACATTCTCATCGATCGGCAACGCGCCAACGCGAATTTACTGAAGGAAGCCGAGGCGCGGTACAACAAGAGCACCGGCGAAACCATCAGCCACTGGCAGCGAAAGCTGATGGCCCGTTACACGCGGAACTTGGCGCGCGTGGGCGGCGATCTGGTTGCCGGGTTGTTCGATCTGACAGTCGCCGCGCGCAACATTGTGGACGACAACTACGCCTGGGAGGTGTGGGATCTCGCCAACAAGTATTCGCATCAGCACATCGCGCCAGACATGCCGACGGTGCGAATCAGCGGCGAAGAGGTCTGGCTCGACACGCGACGGATCCGATTGCGCCGGCGGCTTCCCCGCCCCAAGCAGCGGCTGATGCCGCAAGGTCTGAAAGCCCGCAAGAAGGAGAAAGAGCCGGGCGAGTGGAAGCATGAACTCGACGGCGAGTCGATCTGTAGTTATCCGCCGGAAGACATTCATATCGAGAACTACGGGCGCTTTCTCAAAACGAAGGCCAAGAGTCTGCTGAGTGAAGAACGGAAACGTGTGCAGCCGTTTACGAGTTCACTGTTGGATGGCATCGATCTGCGTGAGACGTTGCGCAATTGGCACGAGGGCAAAATTTATGTGCGCGAATCGAACCGCATCGCCGGCGATGTAGGCGCGCTGGTCGTGATTTTCGACGAGGATACCACGGGCGCGGAGGATCGTTACACGTATCTGGCCACGTGGCAGGGCGAACATCAGAACGAATCGGACATGGCGTTCTACGCCACCGATCCCTCCTCGCACGTCGTCGGGCCGGGAATCGGCCGCGCCGAATACGGCGGATTTCTGATGACGCTGCCGCCGCGCCGCATGCAGTATGTATGGTCCGATCCCGACTACGCCTTCGCCGAGAACAAGCCGGAGACGCTGCTAATGGCCGCGCTCGACTACTCGGTGGAGCGTCATGTGGTTTACGTGGCTAAGAAACCGCCGCGGTCGATCTTCCGGTCGATCGCCGCACGGTTGAACCGCTCGATCATCTATCTGCCGATTGGCGCGCTGAGTACGGAGAAGCTGAAGAAGTTGCGGGTCGTCCACATCCTCGACAGCCACAAACGGCGCAGCGAAGCGAAAGACTTTATTTGGTAGAGAACCAGAGTGTCTGCGTCGTCGTCACGCCGTCGACGGATAACGTCAGGGGCAAATCGCCCGATAGTCCGGCGGGCACAGTGAAGTTGAACTGATAGAGTCCGAAGGCGCCTGGCGCGGCGCCGGCATAGGCGAGTGGAACAGTCACGTCGCCTAGCTTCAGCATCGCGTTCGGCAGTGCGCCGGCCGTCGCCGGTTGTCCTGCGGCGTTTGCCGGTGTGGTCGCGCCGAAGCCGACGCCGTAGAGAACGACAACATCGCCCGCGGAGGCAGGCCTGAACGTCGCCCCTGCCACCAGACTCGGCGGACCAACAAACGCTAAGTCCCCGTAGAGCGCGGCGACGTATTGTTTGCCGTTTGCCGAAAACTGCGGAGGCGCCAGCAGGCCGGGCGCGCGCGCGGCGGTAGCGATCATCATCGTCGTACTAACGCCGGCGGAGTTCGAAACAACAACCGGCGCCTGCGCTCCGGCACGGATGGAGGAGGGCGCTTGCACGTTGATTTGCCCTGGACTCACGAATGCCACGAATCCTGGCTGGCCGTCGATTGTCACCGACACGCCGTCAAGGGCCGTGGGAGCGCGACCGTTGGCGAAATCCGCGTCCGCCCATGCGCGGCTCGATACGGAAAGATCTTCGCCGAAGATCTCCAGCCAACCGCCCGGAGCGACCGTGCGCAACGCGCCAAACGCGCCCGCGGCGGCGGCGGCGTTGATCCGTGGAGGCGCCGCAGCGCCGGCCGGATTCGTCACCGCAACCGTCATGCCCGCGTCTCCGCGATCGTTGACGATTTCCAATGATACACCTGTCGTGGCATCGCGAAACACCGTTTCCTTCGGCGCGCCGAATGCCGCGTTGTAGCCCGAGCCGCACGCACCAACTCGGCCCGCTACATCGGCGGCGGCACGTTGCGCTGCGAGCGGACCTCGCCCCGAAGCGATCGAAGAATCGACGGTGTAAACAAGTAGTCCGGGCTCACATAGACGCGCATCGTGCCCGATCTTTCTGCGCACTTCGGCGACGATCGCTTTGCTCGGACCGATTTTAACAGCTACACCGCGCACACCGGATGAGGTCGACAGCGGCGATAGATCGACTCGCGCCGACCGCGCCGTCACGCACGCAAACTCTTCACCAGCCAGCCACCCGAGCTTCCGTTTCTGCCACGCCGTGAAATGCGCGCCGATCGAGATCAACCCCATGTTGTCCCAGGCGCCGATCGGCGCGTGCACATCCGTACCGCTGAACAAGTAGAGGTCCGGCAGCCCCATCAAGTGTCCTGTCTCGTGAGAAATCACATGCCAGCGGTACTGGGGAATCGCTAGGCGCGTATCACGGCCGAGGGTGATGACGTGCCGCACCTCGGCGCCATCGAAGCGCACTCCTTGACCGGGGTTCGGCACCCAGGTCGGAGAGAACGGGACCTGCGAATCGCGAGACGCCATGATGTAAATGCCGTCGAATTCCGCAAAGTTGAAGGCGCTGTCGGCTGCCGTTAACGCGTCGGTGATATAGGTCTTGTGGAGGTCGAACGTCAGTCCGCGCGCGTACTCGTAGACACTCGAATTCTTCGGCATGCGGAACCACTGGAACACCGCTGTAACCGTCAGCTTCGCGCGGCCGTTGGAGACTTCGTCTATCCATTGCTGCGAGTAAGGCACCAGCGCGTTGTAAAGCTCGCGCGCGTCTTCGTTGGCGGGCGCGTCGGGGAAATCGACGAAGACAAACGCCATCTTGATTTCGCCGGTCGACTTCATCCTCGTCGGGGCCGTGGGTCCCAAATTCAAGCCGGGCCCAGTCGCGAGTTCGCACTGGGCCATCGCACAGAGTGAAACAAAAGCAGGAATGACGCGTCGCATTCTTGTATTATGATCGCACCGCAACCTATCGGTGCGGGAAGGGTTAATGGAATCATGAAACAAGTCATTTTGACACTGACACTGCTTGCCCTGCCGCTGCTGGCGCAGAAGACGCGAGTTGACAACACGAAGGCCTTCCAACGGGATCTGGCCACGGCGGTGCAGAACGGAAACCTGTCCGCCGACGAAAAAGCCAAGTACGACGGCGCGTTGAAGAAACTCGCCGAAATGCGGACAGCCAAGAAAGCCGGCAACAAGCCCGAGCGCGGCGCGAATCGGGAGGCGATGCAGGATCTCGTCGCCGTCGCCAAGAGCACCAATCTAAAGGAAGAAGATCGTGCGACGCTGGCCAAGCACTTCGACGGCGCTAAGGCCAAGGGCAAAGGCAAGCGCGGCAAAAAGAACGCGCAGGCGCAGTAACAGTCTTGCGGATTAGCTAATCAGATACACGGGCGGCCGTTAGCCGCCCTGTTGTGTCTCATGGATTGATCAGTCTCCGTGTGGAGGCGGGCCTGAACGGCAGGGAGAAGTAAGCCGTTCGGGCCCTTTTGTTATTCGCAGCCAGCGAGCCCGGCGAGCGTTTCCGCGTTCAGCGGAATTCCGGTTTCGCGGTAACGAAGTTCCGTCTCGTGTTCGAGTTCGCCGGGCGCGTAGCAGCGGTCGAAACCGGCAGCGGGCCGGGAAGCGCGGATCTGGCGGATCGCGGCATCGACGCGCGCCTTGAACTCGGCCGGATCGACGAAGGCGGCGACATCGATGGCGATGACGCACTGGCCGTCGTGGCCCGGGCGCGGGCCGTCGACCATATTGCCGAGCTCGAGACCATAGGCCGCGCCGCTCAGCATCGACGACAGTATGCCGACAATCACAGCGAGTCCGACACCTTTGAACGCACCGATCGGTTGCAACAGGCCGGTCAACGCCGCCGCGGTCTTTGTTGTCGGGTTTCCATCGGCGTCGAAGGCCCAGCCGTCGGGGATGTCGAGACCCTTCTGGTGGAAGATGCGAATTTTGCCGTGCGACGACGCGCTGAAGGCGGCGTCGAAGACGATCGGCGGCTCAATGCCGGCGGGAATGGCGAAGGCGATCGGATTGATACCGAGAATCTTGTCGACACCGCCCCAAGGCGCCATGGTCGGCAGCGCGTTGGTGCCGACAACCCCGATCTGGTCTTTGGCGAGCGCGCGCATTGACGTGTGGAATAGAGCACCGCAGTGGTTGCTGCCTCGCACGGCCGCCATCGCGATACCGCTCGACGACGCTTTCTCGATCGCGCGATCCATGGCGAAGGTGCACGCGATTTGGCCCATGGCATTGGCGCCGTCGACGACCAGTGCGGCGGCGCGGCCAGAGGCGACAAAGGGCCGCGCTTTCGGATCGACACCATCGACAGTAAGCTTCTTTACGTACTCGGGCACGCGCAAGACGCCGTGGGAATGGACGCCTCGGAGATCGGCAATAACGAGCGAGTCGGCGACGATTTCAGCATCGGCGCCGGACAGGCCCGCGCGCTCGAAGATTGACGTTACGCGGTCGAGCAACTCACGCGGGCCGACGAAGGTGTCGGAAGCAACAGTAGGATAGTTCGGCATCTGTATAGAATAGACCGATGCCGTTCGTTGAAATCGCACGCACGCCGACGTTTACCGAAGGACCGGTCTTCGACCGCGACGGAACGCTGTACTTCACCTCGAACGAAGGCCTGCACAAAGTCTCGCCGGACGGAAGGAAGTCGGACTGGGTGCTCAACAAGGACGCGGGTTTCAACGGCCAGAAGATCCTGCCCGACGGCACGCACTTGGTCTGCGCGTCGAAAAAGGGGGCGGTTTGGCGAATGAACGCCGCCGGCGAGCGTACCGGGGATGCGGCGATCGAGTGCGAAGGACGGCCGCTGCGCGCGCCGAACGATATCACGCTCGATGACGCCAGCGGATTCTATTTCACCGACCCCGGTGGATCGCGTGCGGCGCCGATCGGCACGGTCCACTTCACTTCCCGGCGTGGCGTGACAACCCAGGCCGCTGGCGGTTTGCGAGTGCCGAATGGCCTTGTGCTGAGCGCGGATCGCAAGTTTCTGTTCGTCGCGGAGACCGTTCCCAATCGAGTGCTGCGTTTCCCGGTTATCGCCCCTGGACGGCTCGGCGTGATGGCAGTCGTGGCCGAACTGCCGGGTCGCGACGGTCACGAAGCCGCCCCAGATGGCCTGGCGCTCGGCCCTGCCAATACCCTCCTGGTCGCACACCTCGGGACAGAATCTCTCTTTCAACTTAACTATTCGGGACAAATTGTCCGGCAGTTTAAGACTGGACTATACGACACCAGCAATCTAGCGGTGATCAAATCCAACGTCTATGTTACTGGAAGCATTGGACATCGTACAAATTCAGCGGGGCGGGTCCATCTGGTGGGAGTTTGAAATCAAAGTTCCAATCGTCGAACTTTGTCTTCTAAAAAAATTTTCGAGAATTAACGATTGCTCTATTGAGCTAGACGTACTAGTAGACGATACTCTTTGTATCCACCAGTTTTAGTACTACGAAACCACAAAGGGAAATGCCATGTCCTCGCTCACAAGGCCAGAAAAAGGATTCAGCCTGCTCGCAATGACGATGATTCTGCCCGCCCTCATCGCGGCAACGGGGCTCGCAGTCGATCTTGGGCGTGTGTTCGTTACCAAGACGGAGCTTCAGCGTTATGCCGACGCGGCGGCCATCGCTGCCGCGTTCGAACTCGACGGCACGGCCTCGGGAGTCACAGACGCAATATACACCGCCAATACCGGGCCCGGCACAACCGCCACTCGCAACCGCTGGAACTTCGAGACAACCAATGTACCGGCGCCGACAGTTTCTTTCGCACAATCGCCGACGGGCACTTGGGTAAGCAACCCCTCGAATCCGTCGGGCTACCGGTTCGTGCGGGTACAGGTCACGGGTTCCGTGCCGATCTACTTCTTGCGAGTCCTGCCGGGGGTCAGCCCGAATCACAACGTTCCGGTTACCGCAATCGCCGGACAGGGGCTTGAAAACAAGTTAGGTGCGGGCGGGAATCCGTTCTCCCCGGACGCCCAAAATCGCAACCATCCAAACTTCGGTTTCGCGGTTGGCGAGCAATATACCCTGAAATGGGCGCCTCCGGGACAGCGTCAGAAGAATAATCGCTGTGAGGGCGACAAGAATTTCTTACCTGGCGGTGGAGAGAGCGATCGCGGCTATATCGACATCGGCCAGGGCTCCGGCCAGTTCGGGCTCGGCGACGCGATTGTGAACGGCGGCTACTATTTACCGGAACCTCTGGAAATCGGCGACCCGGTCAATCACGTGCAAGACAACAAGCACGTTGGTCCCTTCGTATTGCAACGATTTTACCAGGACACCGATCTCTACTCGATGACGCAGGCCAGTTACAACGGAAATGGCCGCCGCTTGGTCGCGGTTCCCGTCAACAACGGACTCGACTCAAGCCTCGTCGTCGGCTTCGGTCTGTTCCTGCTCACCGAAGACTCCTGCGCAAGTTCGAACGTCAAACCCTGCTGCGGAATTTATCTCAGCAACAACCCGGTCATGTATTCGGATAAGAAGGGGGCCGGCGGAAGCGGTCTCTATCGCGTCAAACTGTACTAGCAAACCTCGGAGAACCATATGAAACAAGTCACACGCCAGCGTCAAAATACCCAGAGAGGCAACGCGTCGGTAGAATTCGCACTGAGCTTCGCGCTCTTATGGAGCGTGGTCTCGGGCGTCTACCAGTTGGGTCATTCGCTCTACGTCTATAACCAGTTGTCGGTGGCGATGTCCACCGCCGCCCGGTTCGCCGGCCGCGATTCCATTGGTTCGGTAAAGGACGGCTACTCGAACAGGATCAAGAACGTCGCGGTCTACGGTAATCCGGAAGGAACTGGCGAACCGATGGTGAAGGGTCTGGCCACGTCCAACATTGATGTCGATATTCAAGAGGACGGCGAAGGCGTTCCGCGCAACGTGACCGTCGGAGTGAATCAATTCAAAGTCGACGGGGTGTTCTGGTCGACGAATCTGGTCGACAAGCCGTATTCGACCGTCCGTTACTCCGGCCGCTGGCAGCCATTCGTCTAAGGCTTATATGACACCTGTTTCTTTGCAGCGAAAAAAGAAGCAAAGGGGCCAAGCGCTGCTGGAAGGCGCGCTGGTTGGATTTGCGTTCACGGTCGCGATTCTCTTTGTGTTGGAGATCGGCCGCTACATGCTGTTCATCGGCTACTTCACCGAGCGAGCGAGCGCGGGCGCCCGATACGCGGCGGTAACCAACTACAATGCCGACGCAATCAAGAACTACATCGCCTACAACTCGGCGACTTCGCCAACGTCGACCCAATCGGTCAACGGCGAAGGCTCCACGATTGTGCCGTCGGGGCTCTTCGGCCTTAAACCCGAGATGATCGCGGTTACCCGCTACGACGAAGGCAAGGAAACCGACCGGGTTACGGTGTCAATCAACAACTATCCTCTTAGCTTCTTCTTGCCGCTGCTTCCGGCGCAATGGACGCTACGACCGTTCAAAGTGACGATCCCAGCCGAGTCGATGGGCGCAACGACTCAGCGCCGTATCGAATAAGCCCGTGTTACACCGAAGGCACCCCGCGCGGGGTGCCTTTTCCATTCTTGAGAAGCGGCTGCGGAGGCAGGCAAGCCCGCATTAACCAAGGATATGAATCCAGCGTACCAGCGATATGCATTCTCCTTAGTAAATAATCACGTTGGTAAGCGTTTTCTCTAATTGTTTGAAAGCTGTACGCATCGTAAGATTTCCACATCCACCAATTTCTGAGGGAATCGTCATGCGATCAACTACACGTTCACAGAAGGGATTCAGCCTGCTTGCAATGACGATGATTCTGCCCGCGCTAATAGCGGCGACCGGCCTCGCAGTCGACTTAGGTAGAATCTTCGTCACCAAGACCGAACTGCAAAACTTCGCCGACACGGCCGCGTTAGCCGCCGCTTTTGAACTCGACGGCACGGCTTCTGGGATCACCGACGCGATCAACACCGGATCCACGGGGCCCGGAACCACGGCCACTCGCAACCGGTGGAACTTCGACACGACCAAC
>Ga0194131_10003500_pt1 | contig 24670 bp, 23 predicted proteins | sample TA2KigO120mmetaG_FD_148631 | JGI IMG/M metagenome (GOLD analysis project Ga0194131, IMG submission 148631) | Freshwater microbial communities from Lake Tanganyika, Tanzania - TA2015053 Kigoma Offshore 120m | ecosystem: Environmental > Aquatic > Freshwater > Lake | place: Tanzania: Lake... | reverse complement strand
CTTAGGCAAAAGAGGGAGGACGCATTCCCGGAGTGTGCTCCTGATGCCGTTCCCGTGCAGGCATCGGCGGCCTGACGTGTGGCGCTTGGCCACCGCGAATAGACGCGAATATGGAATCGGGGTTAGTGCGCGCGCTACGCATTCATTCGCGGTTGCCGCTTCAGACTTCAGTCGTGGAGCAATTTGAGCGCAGCGTTTGCCAATTGACGGGCAGCGCAGCCCCTTGGCCGGGCCGAGGGGTACTGCAAAGTTTATGACCCCGATAAGAAAGGAGCGTCTTTATGCAGCGTCTTTGCGTTGGTCTGACTGGATTGTGCCTGCTGCTTTCAGCCGGTTGTGAACCCGCCCTTCAATCTGCGAGCGGGCTTCGCCTCCCGGATGGCGATGTCGCGAAAGGCAAAGCGGCGTTCGTCTCGTTGAAATGCTACAACTGCCACCCGGTGGACGGCGTGGAATTGCCCGCTCCGGAAAAGGCGGATGCGCCCCAGGTGGTGCTCGGCGGGCAGTTTTACCGCGTCAAAACGCGCGGCGAACTGGCGGTCTCGATCCTCGATCCGTCGTTCAAGCTCGCGGCCAGTTACAAGCCGGAGACGGTCTCACGCGAGGGGAAATCGCTCATGCCGGACTTCAATCACACCCTGTCGATCGAACAAAACACTATTATGCAAGCGTGTTTCTTCTCCGCCTCGGGCGTGTTGCCGCGCGAGGAAGCGATTGAGGCCATCAAAAACTCCATCCGCAAGACCTACGCGAAAAAGGGGCCGGAGATCGTGGAGATGAACCTGAAAGCCGTGGATGGCACGCTCGCGCACCTGCACCGCGTCGAAGTGCCGGCGGACGCAGAGCGGGGTTCCGGCGCAGACCCTGGCGCTAGATCTCAAATCTCAAATCTCAAATCCGAAATTGAGAAAGGCCCTTCCCGCCTGGAAGCGGCGAGCCAGGGCTGTCCGGCTCCGCAATGCGCGACGGAAACTCGCTCGCCGTTCCCCAAAGCGGCGCCGCGCTTCGTGCAGGAGGTCGTCGGCCCGATTCTCGCCGGGCGCGGCGACGACTGCCGGTGAGCGCGCTGCCTTGTGACGGCACGTTTCCGACCGGCACGGCCCGCTGGGAAAAGCGCAATCTGGCGCTGGAGATTCCCGTTTGGGATTCTGACATTTGCATTCAATGCGGGAAATGCGTCTTCGTTTGTCCTCACTCGGTCATCCGCAGCAAGGTCTATGAAGCGACGGCTCTGGCGGCGGCGCCGGAAACCTTCAAATCGCGCGATGCCCGTCATCCGGATTGGCGCGGACTCAAATACACCTTGCAGGTAGCGCCGGAGGATTGCACCGGTTGCGCGCTCTGCGTGGATGTGTGTCCGGTGCGGAATAAGTCCGAGGCGCGGCTCAAAGCGATCAACATGCGGCCCCAGGTTCCGTTGCGGGACGCCGAACGACGGAATTGGGATTTCTTCCTCGGCATCCCGGAGCGCGAGCGGCATCGCGTCCACGTGGCCAGCGTGCGGGAGCAGCAGATCCTGACGCCGTTGTTTGAGTTCTCGGGCGCTTGCGCCGGGTGCGGCGAAACGCCGTACTTGCGCCTGCTGTCCGCGTTGTTTGGGAAGCGATTGATCATTGCGAACGCCACCGGCTGCTCCTCGATCTACGGAGGGAACTTGCCGACTGCGCCCTGGACCCAAACCGCCGCGGGCCGCGGTCCGGCGTGGTGCAACTCCCTGTTCGAGGACAACGCCGAGTTCGGCCTGGGCTTTCGAGTTTCCCTGGACAAACAAATGGAATTGGCCCGCGAACAACTCGAACCGCTTTCCTGGACCGTGGGCGAAACTCTGGTGCAGCAAATTCTCGCGAACGACCAAAAGGACGAGGCGGCCATTCACGAACAGCGCCTGGCCGTCGCCGAATTGAAGGCCAAGCTCGAAAGCCTGAATTCCGAAGAAGCCCGCCGGCTCCTGGGTGTTGCAGATGCGCTCGTGCGCAAAAGCGTCTGGATCGTCGGCGGGGACGGCTGGGCCTACGACATCGGGTACGGCGGCCTGGACCACGTTCTGGCGAGCGGGCGCAAGGTCAAGGTTCTCGTGCTCGACACGGAAGTGTATTCCAACACGGGCGGCCAGATGTCCAAATCGACGCCGCGCGGAGCCGTGGCCAAATTTGCCACCGGCGGCAAGCCGGCCGCGAAAAAGGATCTGGGGCTTATCGCGATGACTTACGGCAACATCTATGTGGCCTCGGTCGCGTTCGGCGCCAAGGACGAGCATACGGTCAAGGCTTTCCTGGAAGCCGAAGCGTACGACGGCCCTTCGTTGATTATCGCTTACAGCCATTGCATCGCGCACGGCATTAACATGGCGACCGCGCTGCAAAACCAGAAGGCCGCGGTCAACACCGGCCAGTGGCTTCTCTATCGCTATCATCCCGACCGCGCGAGGAACGGCGAGAATCCGCTGCAACTGGACTCGCCCGCGCCGAAGGGAAAAGTGCAGGATTATTTTCAAATGGAGAACCGATTCCGGATGCTCACGCAGAGCAAACCCGAAGTCGCAAAGGAATTGTTCACTCAAGCGCAAATCGACGCCGAAACCCGCTGGCACCTGTTTCAATACCTGGCCGCGCGGCCGTGGAAAACGGCGAGTGAGCCGGGCGTGAAACCGAAACCCGCCAACGATTCCCCCAATGCGAAATCCACCGAAGCGCATGCCGACGTGTGAAGCTCCAGGCCAGCCCTTTGGATCGCCGAGCATTCGCACGCCGCGCTTCCCCTCACCCTGGCCCTCTCCCCGGGGAGAGGGAAACCCATACTCTGCATCAGACAAATTCGACGCGGGCCCTCATCCCCGATGTGGAGATCGATTCCCCCTCTCCCCAGGGGAGAGGGCCGGGGTGAGGGGAAACGCACTGTCGGCCCGGCCAGACGCGCGCCTTACCAGACGCGCGCGATCAGTCCACGACGCAATATGGATCTGTCCACCACATACCTCGGCCTGAATCTGCGCACGCCGCTCGTGGCCTCGGCTTCTCCGCTTTCCGAAACCGTGGAGAACATCAAACGCTTCGAAGACGCCGGCGCGGCCGCCGTCGTGCTCCATTCGCTGTTCGAGGAACAAATCCGTTACGAGCGCTTTGAATTTCACCACTACATGACCTTCGGCGCGGAAAGCTATCCGGAAGCGCTCTCCTACTTCCCGCAGCCAGCGGAATTTCACGTCGGCCCCGAAGCTTACTTGCGCCACATCGCCAAGGCCAAGGAGCTGGTCCGCATCCCGATCATCGCGAGCCTGAACGGTTCGACCCTGGGCGGCTGGATCGATTTCGCCCGGCTCATGGAGCAGGCGGGCGCGGACGCGATCGAGTTGAACATTTACAGCATCCCGACCGACCCGGAGTTAAGCGCCGCAGAAATCGAGAAGACTTACCTGGAAATCCTTTCCGCGGTGAAGTCCGTGGTGACAGTTCCGGTTGCGGTCAAACTCGGCCCGTTCTTCACCAACTTCGCTCACATGGCGAAGAAGCTCGACCTGGCGGGCGCGGACGGCCTGGTTCTGTTCAACCGCTTTTACCAGCCCGACATCGAGCTGGAGACATTGGAAGTCGTCCCGAGTGTGCTCCTGAGCACGCCCATGGCCATGCGGCTGCCCCTCCGGTGGATCGCGATCCTGTACGATCACGTCGGCGCCAGCCTGGCGGCGACCAGCGGAATTCATCGCGGCACCGACGCCTTGCGAATGCTGATGGCCGGCGCGGATGTCACCATGCTTTGTTCGGTGTTGTTGCGGCGGGGCATCCCGCATCTGACGGCCATCGAAAAGGAAATAACCGACTGGATGGAGGAGCACGAATACGAGTCAGTCGCGCAGTTGCAGGGGAGCATGAGCCAGAAGAACTGTCCGGATCCGAGCGCCTTCGAGCGCGCCCAATACATGCGCGCGATCTCCAGCTTCCGGCGCATGTAACCATTCGAGGGAGAGGGATAGCGTGAGGGTGAAGGCGTTGCGCAAATCAACGACCTTCGAATGGACCGCGCCCCCCCCAAACCCTCTCCCGCTGGGCGAGGGCGAGTGCAGCCGTCCTACAGTTTCTCCCGCCCGCTGTAGCCTGAAGTCAGGTCGTGCCAGTACTCGATGTCTTCTTCGTCCTTCTCCCAACAAAGAAAAACCTCCTGGCCGGCGACAAAGGCCGGGAAATCAATCAGGCCGCGATCGAGGTCTTTGATCAGAATCTCTCGCTTCTGAAATTCGGCCTGAACCGCCTGCGTCTCGCGAACCGTCTTCAGCCAACGACTGACCGGTTCGCCTCCCACGTCGTGGCCCTGAGCGGTCAGAGCGCGGATGTTCCGATCGCATTCTTGAAGCTGGCCGCGAAGCTTGACCAGTTGATCCAGCCAAGCGCTGATCTGCGGCAACAAGGCCCGGGCTTCTTCGCGTGTGTAATGTTTGCTGTATCGAAAGGCCATGACCGTGGTTTGGAATTCTAAGTCTGAAAACAAACCGATAACTGCCTCGAATCAACGCTTATTTCACTGACAACTGGCAACTGACAACCGATCACTGCGCACTGCCGCCCAGCTTTTCTTTGATCTTGTCGTTCGGTTCAACGCCGAGAGATTTCTGCCAGGCCTCGCGCGCCCGCTCCGGTTCTTCGAGCGCGGCGTAGATGTCGCCCAGATGATCGTAGAGCGTGGCATCGGGTTCATCGGATTTTTCGATGGCGCGCAGCATGTACGTGAGCGCTTCCTTGGGCTGGTTCAGTTTGAAAAGCACCCAGGCCAGGCTGTCGAGGAAGGCCGCATTGTTCGGCTCCAGTTCCACGGCCCGCTGAATCAGGACGCGGGCTTGCTCCAGTTTGAGGCCGCGTTCCGCCCACATGTAACCGAGGTAGTTCATGGCATCGGCGGAATCCGGATCGAGTTCAAGGCATTTCTGGAAATGTTTTTCCGCCTGCTCCAGACCGCCATTCCGTTCGCAGGCGGCGCCGAGCTGATAGTAGAAGGGATGGGTCAGCCGATTCGGCGAGTCCGTTTTCGCGATCAATTCGGCCGAGGTGAAGTATTTCACGGCTTCGCCGTATTTCTTCAACTGGGAGTAGGCCAGGCCCGAATAAAACTCCATCGCGAAACCGGGCTTGAATCGGGATCGGGCCTTGCCCAGCAACGCCAGCGCGTCTTCGGATTTTTTCTGGTGGATGATTTTGACGGCGACCAGTTCGTAATAGACGTTCTCCAGGTCCGGACTCAGCACCAGCGCGCTCTCGAAGTGCCGCACGGCTTCGTCCACTTTGTTTTCCTCCAGCGCCAGCGAACCGAGGAAAGCCAGCGTGCGGGCGTTGGCCGGCTCGGCGCGCGCGATGGCTTCGAGCTGCTCGGCGGCCTTGTCCTTTCTTCCCATGCGAATGTAGAGGTCGGCGAGCTTGCCGCGGATGAAAGAAAGTTGCGGATACGTCTTGAGCAAATGGGAGTAGCCTTCCTCGGCCTTGGCGAACGCGCCCAGTTCCAGATAACCATCCGCGAGCTTCTGCAAGGTCACGGGATTGGAGGAATTGAGTTTGGCCGCGCGATCCAGCGACTGGAGCGCGCGATCCTTGACCGAATCGTCGCTCAGGTTTTTCAGCTTGCTGAAGCGAGCGTAGAGTTCGGCCAGTTCGACCAGGAACGCCGCTTCGACCGACGGCTGTTGCGCCGCCTGGTTCAGCACGCGCAGCGCTTCGTTGGTCTGATGGTTTTGAAGATGGATTTGCGCGAGGTTCTGGTACGCCGGCAACGAACGCGGCAGCTTCTTAATGGCGACGCGATTGGCGCGGATGGCGAGATCGGTCTTGCCGGCCTGCCCGTACGCCAATCCGAGCCAGCCGTAGAGCGATCCGGACGCGGCCGGAGACGCCGTGGATTTGAGCAGGATTTCGATGGCTTTGTCCGTCTTGCGCGCGCGCAGGCAGCGTCGCGCGGCCTCGACGACGACGGGTTCGTGGGCCGGATTGGCGAGCGCAGATGCGGTGTATTCCTCGAGCGCCTGATCCGATTCGCCGCCCAAGTCATGCGCCAGCCCCGCGGCGTAGTGCGCGAGGGCCTGGATGGGGATTTCCTCGTCCGCTTCCGGTTTTGGCCTGGAGACGCTGGCGGCCTTCGCGTGAGGCGCGGCCAATCTGGGCGTCGTGGCCGAGGCTGCTGCCGGACGGGGGGAGGAGGTCGCGCAGCCCGTCGCAAGCAGTCCGCATGCGGTGGCCAAACCAACCCAACGGAAGAATTCTTGCATGGAAGTGTGAAACAAAAAGTGCCGCGCTGCTCGGGTCTCGAACAGCGCCGCGCCAGGAAGTCCAATTCTGTTTCGCGCGATTTCAGCGCTACTTCTGCCAGGTGCGCTTCTTGTGGCGATTGGCGCGAAGTTGCTTTCGGCGTTTGTGCTTGTTGATTTTCGCTTTGCGTCGCTTTTTCAGTGATCCCATAGATTGGAGTTTGTTGTCAGGCGCTAATATACAACTTTATTGAGCGGATACTCAATGATTCCTTCGGCCCCGGCGGCTTTCAAGCGGGGAATCAATTCCCGGACGACGTGTTCGTCAATGATCGTCTCGACCGCGACCCAACCGGTCTGGCTCAGATTGGACACCGTGGGATTGCGCAAGGCGGGCAGGGCTTGCAGCAGCCGGCCGAGATTCCTTGCCGCCACGTTCATCTTCAGCCCGACCTTCGCTTCGGCTTCCAGCGCGCCTTGGAGCAAGAGCGCCAGATTTTCGATTTTCTCCCGCTTCCATTTGTTCTTCCACGCCGTGTGGTTCGCCACCAGACGCGGCGTCGAAACCAGCAGCGTATCCACAATCCGAAGTTTGTTCGCGCGCAGCGAAGATCCGGTCTCGGTCAGCTCGACGATCGCATCGACCAATTCGTGGGCCTTGACCTCCGTGGCGCCCCAGGAAAACTCGACTTCGGCTTTGACGCCGTGCTTGCGCAGATGCCGGCGGGTCAGTTGGACGAGTTCCGTGGCGATTCGTTTTCCGCGCAAATCTTTGACGGAGCGGATCGGCGAATTCTCCGGCACGGCCAGGACCCAGCGCGCCGGCTGGCGGGTCGCTTTGCTGAACAGGAATTCGCCGACTTCGTGAACGTCGGAGCCATTCTCGGTGATCCAGTCGTGGCCGGTGATGCCGCAATCGAGATAGCCGTGCTCGACGTAGCGGCTGATTTCCTGCGCGCGAATCAGCCGGACTTCCAGTTCTTCGTCATCGACGTAAGGGATGTACGAACGCGAGCTGACCTGGATGTTGAATCCGGCTTTGGCCATCTTTTCAAGCGTGGCCTGCTCCAGACTGCCCTTGGGCAAACCAAATCGCAAAATGCGTCTGTTCTTCATGCGCGTGTCAATCAAGCGGGATAAAGTGCCGTCAACTCCTGGCGGGAGCAATCCGGAATGTGCGCCGCCCAGCGATGCGAATTTTTCCTTGAGCCAGCGCGGCGAGCGTCGCGGGATACAGGACTCGTTCCGCCTGCTGAATCCGTTCGTGCAACGTGGCCGGTATGTCGTCGTCCAGCACCGGCACGGTTTGTTGCGCGAGGATCGGCCCCGTGTCGATGCCTGGATCGGCGAGGTGGACAGTGCAGCCCGTGACCTTGACTCCGTAATCGAGCGCCTGGCGCCAGGATTCGAGACCGGGAAAAGCAGGAAGCACGGAAGGATGAATGTTCACGACGCGCTGGGGAAACGCCCGGAGAAAGTCGCCCTTCAGAATTCGCATGAATCCCGCCAGCGCGACCAGCTCGACCCGGGCGGCTTGCAAGGCCTGGACGTACTGGCGCTCGGCTTCCTCATCCAGCTTGGTGCGAAATTTTCCCGGCGCGATGAATTGCGCGGGAAGCCCGCGTTCGCGCGCGCGCGCCAGAATGCCGGAGTGCTCGACATCGCTGAGCACGAGGGCGATTTCCAGGGGGAACTGGCCGCTCGCGCACGCTTCGGCGATGGCGACCATATTCGAGCCTTTGCCGGAGCCGAGAATGCCCAATCGTGTTTTGGGGGTGTTGCCCACTCGGCATTCTTAGCGAGAGAGGGCGACTGGAAACAAGCAGATTCACGATGGGCAGATCATGCCTCGGTCCTTCCTGGCTGTAGGGCAGAGTTGCACTCTATCTTTGGAATCGTCGCGAGACGCCAAATTAACCGCTTTGCCTCTCCTTCATTGTTCTCAGTGGCGACTCCCCGGTGGTCTGACAGTGAATCTCTCTTTGGGAGAGCGTAGATGGGGGAGTGGACCGTACACATGCACGGCATAAGGCTCAAACGAGTCGGTTACCCAACCGTCCAAAAAGGCGACAAATCGGTCTTCGCCCAGGACTTCAATAATGCCGATGGCAGAGTCCCCGGATTTGGCTGTGAATCGCTGATCGGTTGTTCTCTCGGCACGCGGGCGCGGCTTCGGCAGCGAGAAACTGTAGGTATGCGCCTTGTCTGTGTTGTTAACGGCCAGGACATAGTTGCCGGGCGGAACGGCGGCGTTGCCGCGCTTCACCCGGAGCAAGACGGAAGTGATGCTGCTGTCCAGAGCTTCGTTGAAGCGAATAGCCGGGTTGCCAAATTGATGGCTGCGCGGCCACCAAAGGTGCTCGGCCTGGAACAGCGGCAACTGTTCGTTCACCTCGGCCACGACTTTTTTTAGAGCATCCCACACTTCCGGATGTTCAGTGATTCTCCAGGCGCCCGACGCAAAACAATAATATAGCAAACCGGTCGCTCTCTGCGCGAGTGCGCAATAAGTCATGCAGCGCAATTCTTCGTAGGTGGGTGGACGGAGATTCTGTTCGCCCGGCAGTTCCTCACGATACGCGTTCCAATCGAATGCTTGGATCACGGCAATGAGAGGTTTCTTCTTCCCCAAGGCCAGCCGCACCATGCGCACGTGCTGCGGAACGTTCGCGAGAGGCAGCCAGGGAATCGGGTACCGGTCGATCATGGTAATGTCCGCGATGTTCGCGTAATCGAGGGCCGTGGGACCCTGGTAGATCACCAGCGCGGTGGGTTTTCGGGCCGGTATGGATTCGATGAATCGCTGGGCCGCTCTGACCTCATCGGGCGAGACCTTGCCCACATCGGGTTCGTCGATCAGATACCAACCCCACAGCGCAGGATGGGAATCGAATGCTCCCACCGCGCGGCGCACGGCCAGAGCATTGAACTTCGGCCCGGCAGGGGTGGGCAGTGAAGCCAGGACTTTGAGGTCCGCAGTCTGCGCGGCGTCCAGGAAGGCTCGCTCAGCCGGACCCGTGGCAAGATTGAAGCCTGCCCTCCGAATGGCAGGGAGTTCTTTTCCAGGCACAGAATAGATGCCAAGGGGATAGAACTGCGTGCCCGGGTTCTGGCATCCTGTGGTTGTCACCAAAACTGCCAGGGCAAGGATTTCCACCCGGAACGCTGGCGATCGGACATCACGCGCCCTTTCTTTTACCGGGGACTTCGCCCCCCAGCTTACTTCCGCGCCAGACAAAAAGCGATGGAGCATAAAAGGAGGAACAGGAAATGGATGGAATAGACTTGCAGTGGAAAATCGAACTTCGCGTGGATCAGGCAGCCAACCATCGCCAGCCAGATGCACGCCGGGAATTCCCAGGGCGCCGGGATCCCGTTCGGCGCCGACCATCGAAGCAGGACGACGGCGAGCATAAGCAGGATCAACCCAAATCCGAGCCCTCCAAACGTGATGCGTGTCTCCAGCCAATCGTCATGCAGGTACGCCTCCCAAACCTGATTCGGTTCTTTGTACAATTGGTAGATAGCCGGGAACGACGCCGGACCAGTCCCAAGTAGAGGAAACTGCTCGGCAATAGCGCGGCAGTTATCGTAAATCTGCATCCTGCCGCCAATGTTATCCGAAAACATGTTTTCTAATCTAAGGGCGAGGTCCTTCCAACCCAGGAAGGTTGAGAAACCCAGGATGACGAGGAACAAGGTGAGCATGCTGGCCCGAACCAACGCGCGTTCGCGCCGCGCTGCAAAAAAAACAATTCCCGAAGCCACGGGCACTGCGGCCAGCGCGATCAAAGCGCCGCCCCGGCTGGTCGAAATAATAGGAGCCGACGCCATGACCACCGCGCATGGCAGCAGAACCATGTAGCTTCCGCCGCCAATGCGTTGAGCGACCATTCGCATTCGAGTGGACGAGTTGCGCAGCATCAACCAAAAACCAAGGCAGACCGGCCAGATCAAATTGAGGTAGGTGGCAGCATTGGACCGATAAGCATAGGGGCCGAATTGAGCCTCGGCAACGTTGTTGAAATAAGGAACAACAAGCCACAGCAACTTATTCGTCCCATCGAGCCGTTGCAGAATTCCTTCCAGCGCGAGAGCCGCGCCGTTGATGCAAAGCACCCAAAGCAACAAGCGTAAGCGGGCGGGGAGCGTGGAAGCGTGGAAGCGTGGAAGCGTGGAACCGCGGGGCCCGGCGACCGCGTGTCCTTCGACGGTCCGAGATTCGGACTCCGGTGCTTCGTTCTCAGCCTCCGCGCCTTCCGTGCGCCATGAGCGCTCAACGCTCGTCGTTCGTCGTTCCCCTTGTCCTCGCCGTCTCTCGCCGGAGTCCCCTCGCCTGTCCTCTGCCGCCTCTCGGCGCTCTCGACTGGTCTTGCCTAAGAGCCAATCGCGTGTCGCCCAGAAGAAGAAAGCCAAACCCAGATACTGCCAGAAAGCATTCAAAGTGGCGGTCCGGTTGTAAGTGTGCGGCAGCCACGCGATGTAGTCGTGATACTCGAAGCGATTCTCCAGAGGAAGATACGTGGCGCGCGCGTTCCAGACGCTCGCCAGGCAATACGCCAGCAAAACCGCCGACATCGCCGCGAGGCTCACCGTCAGATAGCGCGCGATTCGTTGTCCCGGAGATTCCAGTCGAATTCCCCCAATCTCTCTAGCTTCACCCCAACGCGCCGGCTTGTAAGCTGTCTGCCGCCGAATCAACCACTTCGCGACGAGAACCGCCCCGAGCAGGCAGCAGAGGACATTCATCGTCCAGACCGACCAATCTTGCGTCGTGCCAAACGCCCAGGGAGTGAAAACAATCGCGACGCAAATCAGAGATCCCGAAACGCCCTCGCAGATCTTGTAAGCCGCCGGCGTTCGGATGCGATCAGAGCGCTGTGGTGAGCGATGGTTCTCGTCCGCGTCCATGGACGCGAGATTGAACCGCAGACTCCCGCGATCCCACAAGACAGAAATGCATTGCGGCGAAAGAGTCCGCTGGACGCAACAGAAAATTTGGGTAGAGATGTTCCGAACATGAATGTGCTCGTTACCGGCGGCGCCGGCTTCATCGGCTCGAATGTCGTTCAACATGTGATTGACCGACCGGAAGTTCAACGTCTGGTGAATCTCGACTGCCTGACTTACGCCGGTCACCTGGCGAACCTCACCGCAGTTGCGTCGCACTCGAAGTATGTGTTCGAGAAAGTCGATCTCCGAGACAAGACCGCCGTGCGGCGCGTGGTGAACCACTACGAAATCACTCACGTGCTGCACCTGGCCGCGGAGTCGCACGTGGATCGCTCGATCACCGGGCCCGACGACTTCATTCATACCAACATCGTGGGCACATTCCACTTGCTGGAAGCCTGCCGCGAATTCTGGCTGTCGCGCGGTCAACCGTCCGCCTCGCTCCCAAACCGGTTTCATCACGTGTCCACGGACGAAGTCTATGGCAGCCTCGGGCCGACCGGATATTTCACGGAAACGACTCCGTACGCTCCGAACTCCCCTTACTCTGCGAGCAAGGCTGGAAGTGATTTGCTCGTGCGCGCGTATCATCACACCTACGGACTCCCGGCCGTCATTACGAATTGCTCGAACAATTACGGTCCGTTCCAATTCCCCGAAAAGCTCATTCCCGTGGTCATCCAGAGCGTCCTCGAGCGCCGTCCCATTCCGGTTTATGGCGATGGGATGAACGTCCGGGATTGGCTGTACGTGCGTGATCACACTGAAGCTTTGTGGCAGGTGCTCACGCGCGGGAGAGTCGGCGAAACGTACAATATCGGCGGCGGCAATGAATGGCCGAACCTCCGGTTGGTCGAACTCATCTGCGATTTGATCGATGAACTGGCGCCTCAACTCGGCGGCGGTTCGCGCAAGCTGATTACGTTTGTCAAAGACCGTCCCGGTCACGACCGCCGATACGCGATCGACGCAACAAAGATCCGCAAAGAACTGGGGTGGAGTTCGGCGCACACGTTCGAGCAGGGCATGCGAGAAACGGTGCAGTGGTATTTGAACAATCAGGCCTGGGTGAGCACGGTCAAACGCGGCGCGGCCGCCGCCGCAACCCAATGAGCGCACGCTTCGTCCGCCGCGGCATCAGTTCAGGGTTTAAGAGCGTGTCCGAAAATTCCGCGGGGTCCTGTTTTCGCGCCAAAGGCCGGATGGCGAGGCGCGACGAAGGAGAATATCCTCCCTGGATCTTCGACTGAGGAGCAACGAAGCCAGGCGGCCTTTGGCGCGAAAACCCTCCGGGCGGCGGGTCTTTTGTCCGTGGCCTGCGTTGGCTCGGTCCTTACAGCCCGCGTTGGGGATGCTCGGACCTCGCCGCCTTGGCCACAGCCAAAATCCCTCGCCGCAGGACCCCGCGCAATTTTCGGACACGCTCTAAGCTTTCAAGTTCAAAGTTGTGCCGCGAACCTTTGCCAGAAAAGCAAAAACACACGGCATTGTCGCGCAAGCGGTGAATGTGAATCTCCAGTCCCCTCACCCTTCGGACGAAACCGACTGGGAAGCCCGGTATCAGGCCAATGACATGCCCTGGGAAAAGGGAGAACCCTCCCCGGGGTTGGTGGATTTTTTGGCGGCGCACTCTGAATTGCCGCGCGGGACGGTGTGTGTGCCGGGTTGCGGCACGGGCCATGATGTCCGCGCTTGGGCCAGGACTGGCTTCTCAGCTTTTGGCTGCGACATCGCGCCCACTGCGATCACTTTGTCCGAGACTCGCACTCGCGAAGCAGGGCTGACCGCGCGATTCGAGTTGGGGGATTTTCTCAGCGACGCACCTCCGGCGCTTTTCGATTGGCTTTTCGAGCACACGCTGTTTTGCGCCATCAACCCGAACCGGCGGGACGATTACGTTCGGGCCGTGTTGCGCTGGCTGAAACCGCGAGGCCACTACCTCGCGGTGAACTACTTGATTCCAGATCGGGATGGACCGCCGTTTGGCACGACCCACGAGGAACTGTGGCAACGCTTCTCGCCGCACTTTGAGTTGCTGAGCGAATGGGTGCCGCGTTCCTACCCCAATCGCGTCGGCCTGGAGCGGATGATGTGGTGGCGGCGCAAGGTGACCTCTCAGTAAACGACGGTGGAGCGAGACTCCTGCCGAGCCGTGCCCCGATGGCCATTGGCTCGCGAGGACGCTCGCCCCACCTTGACCGACGGAATAAGACGGAATAGAACGGAAGCCGGAAGAAAGGTTGAAATTGGCCCCAGGATCGGTCATTATCGCAGTCCATGAGCGACCTCGAGCAGTTGGATGAGTTGATTTCCTGCCGTACGGAGGAGGGACGAAAAAGCGTAGAACCGTGCTCCATTGTCATTTTTGGCGCCAGTGGTGACTTGACCGCCCGCAAGCTAATTCCCGCGCTCTATCACCTTTACGCCGCCAAACAGCTGCCGTCCCCGTACCGAATCATTGGATTCGCCCGTCGCGAGAAAACGGACGCGGAATGGCGAGCAGAGTTGAAGACCGCGCTCAATCAGTTTTCACGCACGAAGCCGGTCAATGAGAAACTCTGGGAAGAGTTCTCGCCAAACCTGTTTTATTGCCAGGGCGATTTTTCCGAAGCGCCCGCCTATGCAAAATTGGAAAAACTGCTGACCTCCTTCGGCAGCGAGCCGCTTCGGCGCAATCTGTTGTTTTACCTGGCGACCTCTCCGAGCCAGTTCGCCCAGGTCGCGGAGGAACTGAACCGGGCCAGTCTCCTGCACAAAGAAGAGCAGACCGGTTCCTGGCAACGCCTGGTGGTCGAGAAACCTTTCGGGCACGACCTCGGATCCGCCCAGGAGTTGAACGGGGACTTGACCCGGTTCGCGCATGAGAAGCAGGTTTTCCGCATCGACCATTATCTCGGCAAGGAGACGGTGCAGAACATCCTGATGTTCCGCTTTTCCAATTCGATCTTCGAGCAACTCTGGAATCGGCAGTCGATCGACCATGTCCAGATCACCGTCAGCGAGAAGTTAGGCGTGGGCCAGCGCGGCGGGTACTATGAGGAAGCCGGAGCCATCCGCGACATGTTTCAGAATCACATTCTTCAGGTGCTTTCGCTGATCGCGATGGAACCGCCCGTGACGCTGGACGCCGAGGCGATTCGGGATGAAAAAGTCAAGGTGTTGAAATCCATCCGACCGCTCAACCCCAACGACGTCGCCAAACAAGTCGTCCGGGGACAGTATTTCGCCGGCATGCTCGACGGCCAGTTGCGGCCCGGATATCGACAGGAGCCGAAGGTGAAGTCCGAGTCAAACGTCGAGACGTATGTGGCGCTCAAGCTCTTTCTCGACAACTGGCGTTGGTCCGGCGTGCCGTTCTTCCTTCGAACCGGCAAATGTTTGCCCCTGAGCGCCAGCGAAGTGCGCGTGGAATTTCGTCGCACGCCGCATGTCTTGTTCGCCGCCGCGAGCAACAAAGCTCTCGACGCCAACGCGCTCACGCTGCGCTTGCAGCCGAACGAGGGAATCTCGCTGCGGTTCAATGGCAAAGTGCCGGGCACGAGCCTGCAACTGCGCCCGGTCCGGATGAATTTCAGCTACGATACCGAATTTGGCGCCTACACCCCCGAAGCCTACGAACGGCTGCTGCTGGAGGCCATGGCCGGCGACGCGACCTTGTTCATCCGCCGTGACGAAGTGGAAACTGCGTGGCGGATCGTGGATTCGATTCGCAACGGCTGGGAAGGAAAGTCGCTGTCGAATCGCGAGTTTTACTCCGCCGGCACCTGGGGGCCTGTGGCAGCCGAGGATCTCCTGGCTCAGACCAACCATGTCTGGCGCGATCCTCAGCCGATTCTGAAGTGATACTGCCGCCGGTCGCGTGAGCCGTTCAACGGATCGATTGGAATGGGTCGGGTTTCCCGACGATTCGAGCCTCGCCGAATCGGTGGCGGAGAGATGGCTTCGAGAGATGACTTCGTCGTCGGCGTCTTCGTTCGCTGTTGCATTGGCGGGCGGGCGGATTACTCGCCAGTTCTTCATCAGTTCCAGCCGGCTGTTTTCCAAGAAGAGTTTCCTTTTCGAGCGCGTTCACTTCTTCTGGGGCGACGAACGTTGCGTGCCGCCGCCCCACGCCGACAGCAATTATCGCCTCGCTTACGAGCATCTGCTCGGACCTTTGCGCATCCAGGAAGATCGGGTTCATCGGATTCGCGGCGAACTGGACGCAACGCAAGCGGCATCCGAAGCCGCGGCGGACCTTTGCCGGTCCGTCGCGCTGACCGCGAACAATCAACCCATTCTGGATTTGGTTTTTTTGGGCATGGGTGAAGATGGCCATGTGGCTTCGCTCTTTCCCGGTGAACCTGAAGCAGCCGCGCAAAGCCCGGCGGTGTATCGCCCGGTCGTGGCCACGAAGCCACCTCCCGTGCGGATCACGCTGGGTTACGACGCCATTGCCGCCGCGCGCCAGGTCTGGGTGCTGGCCTCCGGGGCGAACAAGGAGGAAGCCTTGCGGGTGTCCCTGTCTCCGGACGGCAAGACGCCGCTGGCGCGGGTCATTCAGATGCGGGAGCGAACCGTCGTTTTTAGCGATATCCGAATTCAGTAGCCTTCCCTCAGTGACGGTGGGGCGAGGCTCCTGCCGAGCCAATGCCATCGAAGGAAAGCCTCGACAGGAGCCTCGCCCTAGCCTCGCCCCACCGTCGTGAACACAGGGGCCATCCCTTCGCGATTGACTGGTTATCTGAACGATCCTCCGAGTTTTGAACGCGGCGGCGGGACCTAGACTCCAATCTATTGCAAAGCAGTTACGTTGCTGTCCACTAAGGGTTGGCACCGAGATCGTGCTCGTAACGAGGTTGGGGCGGCAATCGAACAGTTGGCCTCGTTGCTCTTCTGAGCGCCTGGGTGAAGGCGCAACGGATCTCATCACCATTGAGCCAGTGAAAACTGGCTCTTTTTGTTTAATCGGCGAGCCGGAGATTGCCAGGACGCTGCCCTTTGGTGGAGGAGACGAAAGCCAGCGTCAACGCGCACGGTTCATCATTCACCAGGCTGTAAACCAGAATACGCTCCAGCGTGAGATGCGGGTAAGCCTGGCAGCAGATGTTCACCATCTCCTCCAGCGTCTTGAACGGCACGGTTTCCTCGGCGTAATCCGGCGTATCCGTGCGCAGGAAGACAGCCTGGCCGATCTGATAATCTTTGGCCTGGTTGTTCAGGCGGGACCGGAACAGCGGGATGAATGAGGCGTTCTGCAAAAGGAGCAACCGGCGCGTTTCGTCATTTCCGCTGTTCTGATATGCGAAGTGAAGCGCATTGGTCGCGGTGACCGAATGCAACGTCGCGATCCCCGGCTGGCGCATGAGCAATTCTCCGGCCGCGTCGAACAACGCATCCCAGATCGATTGCGGCGCGGCGCCGCGATTCAGCAGTTCCACGGCCTTCCTGGCGGTGTCTTCATCCGAACCCTGTCGCAGCGTGACCAGCATCGCCTTCGTGGCGGCTGGATCTGCTTTTCCGGACTGCCAATCCGGTCGGATTTGCGACACGAACGGCGTGTTGCGGCGCAACGGGCGGTCGGAAGGATAATCGTTCTTCGCCGGATTGTCCTCCCCGCGGTCGCGCGCCAGCAACGCGAAAGCGAGCGAGCGCAAAACGGGCTCGGCATGCTGCCAGCCGACGGCTTGAAGGGTCCGCCATCCGTTAGCGGCGTAGATTGCTTTGTGGCCGATGTTACGGAAGTCGCGCTGACCAAAGCGCGCGAACAGCTCGAAAATCTCCTGCGCGCTGGCATTGCGAGCCAAGGCTGTGGCCGCAGCGTCTGCGGCGGCTTCGTCCCAATTCTCCATCGCGTCGGTGAACATCTGGCGCGCTTGGTGCGCCGGAGGAACGGCCGCTTCATCGACCGCCGGCATGGTCCAGTCGCCGTCCCGCACGTCCTGCGCTTGAGCGGATTTGAAATTGTCGATCGCCCAGAAGATGGGAAGCCAGCGATCCGAATCCGGCGACGACAGACTCGCGAGATGCGCGGAATTGACGACCATCACGGCGTGGAATTTGAAACCGACCGGACGCGGCTGAATGTTCCGAATGCCCGCGAGCAACACTGCCGCCAGCACATCCCGATAACTCAGGCCGCGGCGAACGCGCATCGCGACTTCTTCCAGAAGGCGGTCACGCGGCGTATCTTCGAGCAAACGGACGAGCGGCTCAATCTCCGCGTGGAACCGGACGATTTTGGGATCCAGTTTTGCCTCCGCGGCTGAGACGCGCGGCAAGCGAGACAGGAAAGCAAAGTCACCGAGTCCGGCCAAAGCGGTCGCGCCGGCGCTTGTGTGGAGGAAACTTCTGCGGGTAAAGGGAGTGTTCATGGTGCTCTCCGGTACGGGTTCAGTTGGTCTCTGGAACCACGTCAGGCTCGCGCATTCGGGCAGGCTCGACAAGCCCGTTTCGCGCCAGCAATTCCCAATCATTCTGTCTGAGCCATTGGACTGATGGACCGTTCCGCTTCCCGGCGCAGGAGGCTCAACTCGAAAGCCCATTTCCACTTCCGATCCGAACCGGGACCACCCCGGCGAACACACCGCCGAGCATTTCGCCGATCCAGGATGTGACGCTTGGGAAAGAGGCACCCAGCGCGTTAATCGTGTTTAGCATTTCCGATCCGGAAACGCCCGAGGCGTTGAGCGTTACCTCGTCTTCCTCCAACAAAGCTTTGGTGCCGGAGTCGAACATCGAGGTGAGCCCGGGCGGGGCCAATCGGACCTTGGTGATCACGCCGGTTGCAAGCCAGGTCGGCCAGAGCATCATCACCCTGACGGTCAAGGATGCGGGAGGAAAAACAGCCAGCACGAGTTTCGTCTTGAGTGTAATTGCGCCCTCGCAAGGTGGAGCGGCCAGCCGGGGCGATTTCAATGGCGACGGGCAGCCCGATCTGGTGTTTCAGGATCGGATCGGCTTCCTGGCAGCATGGATTCTGGACGGCGCCAATTTCCAGTCGGCAACCTTGTTCGAGCCGAGCAACGTGGGGGACCTGAGTTACCGAATCGCGGGCAGCGCGGATTTCGATCGGGATGGCAGAGAGGATTTGCTTTTTCAGAACCGGGAGGGCGCCCTGGCGGTGTGGTTGCTGGAGGGCACGCGACTGCTTAAGACCATAGCGTTGGAGCCGAGCCGACCGGACGCGCTCGGCTGGAGTGTCGCTGCGAGCGCCGATCTGAATGCTGACACCAAACCGGACCTGATTCTTCAACACTCGGACGGCGCGATCGAGGTGTGGCTCATGGATGGGACACGTCGATCACAGAGAGTCCAGACCAATCCTGCCAATCCGGGGGACCGAAACTGGCGAGTCGTGGCCTCGGGCGACTTCAATGGAGATCGACTTCCGGATATGGTTTTTCAGCATACGGATGGGAATCTGGCGGTGTGGATTTTGAATGGAACGGCGATGACGACCGGTGTGTTGCTCAACCCGCCGCGTTTCGGCGATGTCAACACCAAGGTGGTCAGTGCCGCGGATCGAAATCAAGGTGGCCAGGCGGATTTGCTGTTTCAGAATGTCATCGACGGTTCCCTCACGCTCTGGTGGATGGAGGGGATCAATCGGAGTTCAGTTCAGCCCTTGAATCCACCCAAGCCGGGTGGAACCTGGAGTGCGGTTGCTCCGCGGTGACCTCCGGATTTCGGGATTTGTTGTCATCGCAAAAGCGGCAATTCGCGGCGGAGCGGCCACTCCGCCCTACCGCGTGCAGACCTTGCCCTTCAACGCGTGTTCCCTCAGTTGAGGTGGGGTGAGCGTCCTCGCGAGCCGAATTCAATCGAACGGGTGCGATGGACGGCTCGGTAGGAGCCTCGCCCCACGGTCTGATCAGTAACGCGCTGAATTCGTGTTGCGGCCTGTGAGGGGACGTGCTTTGATCCGGACCGTCTTCAATGAAAACTGAACCCCTGGATCCTTTCGCGGTGCTGGAGCCGCTTTCCGAGATCGTTTGCTCCAAGTGCGGCCATCATAATCCCGGCGATGCTGCTTCGTGCGAAAAGTGTGAACGGCGCCTCCTGATTTACTGCGCCCATTGCGGCCATCCCAACTATCGCAGCAGTTCGCGCTGCGTCGAATGCCGCACGCAACTTCACATTTCTCGCCCGCAGCACTGGAAGCCGGCTCAAGCTCGAAAATGGGTCAACCCTCTCACCGCAATATTATTCGTCGTGGCCGTCGCTCTCACGGCGCGCGGCGTCTTCAAGCTCGCCAATGTGGACCTGCCCAAGAGGGAACCCGTTCCTCCTCCGGTCTATGTCCTCAAGCCGGACGGCACCTGGTATCAGAAGTGAGTCTATTCCGAGATCGGGATTTTGAAGAAGCACATCCACGATCCGACCGCGGCGCCCAGGCTGACGCGCTTCCCGTTGATCCAATCCACATGGCCGTCCTCGAAGAGGAAGTTCCCCCCATCCGGCGCGCCATTTGACCGGCGATGCACCGCCGTCAGGACTTTTTTCCCGCTGTAATCGGTGGTCCAGGTCAGGCGTGGATCATAAATATTCGTCGTTTGCGGCCCGATCCCTTGGAGGCGGTCAATGAGGATTGGCGCCTGGGAATAGCGGTCTCCCATTTTCAGCCGCGTGAACCATTCCTTGGTTCCTTGCGCGGCCGTGTCGCCATCCAGAGTTCTTCGTCCGGGCAGATAGAAATAGCCGAGCAACTGAGGCTGATTGTCGGTCAGGACGTTGTCTTGCTCGTAAGCGCGGTGCCACTTGTCGGTGGGGCAGAACAGGACATGCGTGGGCGGGCGCTCGGTCTTGCCTTTGCCGCGCGTGTTCGGCATCAGGTAATTGATCCAGAAATTGCTCATGCTCGGCATCATCCAGCTCAGATGGTAACCCTGGCTGTTGTCGGGGAAGGAATTGTCCGCGTCTCCGGCATACATGTTGACGGAGATGCCCCATTGTTTGCAGTTGCTCGCGCAGAGCGTTTTGGTGGCCTTGGTTTTCGCCCGGGCTAGCGCGGGCAATAACATGCCGGCCAGGATCGCGATAATCGCGATGACCACGAGGAGTTCGATCAGGGTGAAGCCGGGATGTTGTGGCAACCGAGATTTGGCGGTTGGAGTGAATGCGGTGGGGCGGAGCAGGCGGCAGTTTCGTTTCATGGCTTTGGAAGAGTTTGGCTCTGGCTTGCGGATTAAGTAGCACGCCGCAGCGTGCCGGTCAACCTGCGGTTCTCAATTCTTCTCAATTCTCTCAATTCCTTCCCATGAAGGCGAAGGTTTCCACGGTAGGGCGAGTCCGTCCCGGCGAGCCGCTCGACGAGCTGGGATCACGTTCGGTCCGGCTCGCTGGGGACAGGCTCGCCCTACCGAAGTCAAACTGAGATTCGCTGCTCAATTCCTCAATCCTCCAGGAAGTCCCGGACCACTGCCTCGATCACTTCCTCAACGCGGATTCCGTTCATGCAACGAAAATCGATCGGACACCGCCGCCGAAAACAGGGCGCGCAAGGAACGCGAGCCTGCAGGACTGAATGCCGGGCATCGCCCGTCAATCCGGGACCTGTGAGCATGGGCGACGTGCTGCCGAAGAGCGCGACCACGCGCGTTCCCACAGCCGCCGCCAGGTGCATCGGCCCGCTGTCGTTCGTGAGCAGGACGCGGCACGCTTTCAGACCCGCGGCGAGTTCGCGAAGCGTGGTCTGACCTGCCAGATTCTGGACGAACAGGATCGGCGATTGGCGATTGGCCATTGGCGATAGGCGCGACGCGGCTTCATGGATCTGTGTCCTGATGCTTTCTGCCAGGCTGGTTTCGCTGCCTCCGCCAAAGATAAGCCATTGACAGCCGGTGCGGCGCTGGATTTCGCAGGCCGCAGCCACAAACCGTTCCGCGGGCCAGCGCTTGGCCGGACCATATTCCGCGCCCGGACACAGGCCGAATAGAGGACGCGAACCATTCGACTCGAGTTGCCGGCGAACCAAGAAGTCTTTGACCTCGTCCTCTGTCACGACGACCTGAGGCGCAACCGGCTTGGAACTTGCGCCCAGACAATTCACTAAGTGCAGATATTGATGAATGTGGTGCGCGGCATTTGAGAATTCCTGAACCGCTGGCGCAGGGTTGATTTGGATCAGGCGGCGAACCTCGCCTCCGGACCGCTTGCGCATCGGAACGTTTCCGGAACGCGCGGCGATCGCTTGCGTCAGCAGTCCGCGGCGCCATTGGCCTCGGTAACCAACGCGCATTGGGATCCGCGCCAGCCAGACCTCCAGCGCGGAACGAAACGAATTCGGCAAAACCACAGCCAGGTCGAACGTCTCACCGCGCAAGCGCCGGCCCACGGACCAGGCGGATTCCCTTTCTGCAATGGGCCAAATCGAATCAATCGCCGGATGGTGACGCCAGAGATCCGCAAGCTTGGCCGGTGTCAGAATGGCGATCTGCGGCTGCGGGTGAGCCTCGCGGAGCCGCAGCAACGCCGGCGTGCTCATCACCGCGTCTCCCAGCCAATTCACGCCGCGCACAAGGATCTTGGCCGGTCGCGCTGGAGAAGGTGGATTTGGCGTCATCAGCCGGTAGAACGCTGCAACGCTTTAACGCTTTAACGGCTCAACCGCTTGTCGAGCGAGGTCTGGGTTTCCCCTCCGGGGTGTTCCCTTGCGCGGCTTCCAGCGTTGATGAACCCAGAACCAGTTGGGTGGATCGCGCAGGATGGCCTTCTCAAAAGCCCGATTCATTTCCCGGACAATGTCTTCAACGGACCGCGGCTCCCCGTTCGCGTAAGTTGGGATCGGTTCGCCGATCTCGATCACCCAGCGCGCCAGGTCGGCCCGGTAACAAATCGCGGTGTAGAGCGTTGCACGATAGCGAAGGGCCAGCACGGCGGGGGCGGCACTCGTCGAGCACTCCCGTCCCAGGAACGGCAACCATAATCCGTGGTCGCCCGCGTGCTGGTCCGCGAGCAATCCCAGAAGCATCCCGGAACCGTTGAGCGCCTCGCGCAACGCCTTCGCATCCGTGCGCCGCTCGAAAAATCGGCAACCGGATCGCTCCCGCAAGGATTGCAACAACCGATTCAAGGAAGGGTGCTTCAAACCGCGGTACGTCGTGGCCGGACTCAAGCCCGTGACGCAAATCGCGCGACGGGCATAAAGCTCGAAATTTCCGAAATGCCCGATGGCAACAATGCAGTTTCCCGCCGCCTGGCCGTCCCGGGTCGCCTGCAACCGCTCGGCGCCCACGACTTCCAAAACACCGTCCAACTCGGCGTCAGACAGCGACGCCGTTTTGATGGCGGACACAAAGTTCTCGCCAATCCTCCGAAAATTTTCCCGGGCGATGCGGCGGAGTTCTTTCGGGGATTTCTCGGCTCCAAAACACTGTTTCAAATTCCGCAAGGCCACTCGGCGATGGCGCCCGTCGAGCCAATAAGCCACGGCGCCGCCGGCGCGTCCCATCTTCGCGGCCCAACGAAGTGGCAGCCGCTGAATGAGCGCGACGGCGCTCCGCGCCAGGCAATAGAGAAGTCGATCCATACCATACTGCGACGGACTTTTGATTTACTGGCGAATCTTTCGAAAACGCCTTTTGGGTGGAACAGGCCACTGGCCTGTTGCGGCAGGCTACCAGCCTGCCGCCATCTTCGGCGGCAAGTTGCCGCCGAAAACGGGCTGTTAGCCCGTTCCACCCATGTTCAAAACACACTCTTAAACTTAACGAAAGCAAATCTGCCGGACGCAGTCCTGGAAATCCTTCGCGCCTTTCAGAATCTTGATTTCCACGCGCATGAAAAGAATCGGCAAGTCGCGCCGATCCAGTTTCGGGAAGCGCACGGCGTCCTTCTGCGTGGTGACGATGACCTCCGCCTGGCGCTTCTTGCCTCGATTGATGACGTTAAGGATTTCCTGCTGGGAAAAGCGGTGGTGATCCGCGAACCGTTTCGTATAAACCAGATCGTTTCCCAACTTCACCAGTGACTGCTCGAAGCTTTCCGGTTGCGCAATGCCGCTCAAGGCGGCGACGCGTTTGTTCTTCAGAAATTCCAATCCGAAACGTTCCCCGGTGAATACGTCCTCGAAGTAAAGCGGATGATGCACGCACTCGATGATGCTCGCGTTCGGATTCAACTGCGCGATTCGCTTGCGCAGGCCGACGGCGTTGCCGTCGCTTTTCGTGATGAAGATCGTGCTGGCGCGAAACAGGTGCGACGGCGGTTCGCGCAGCGTGCCGCGCGGCAGCATATACTCGTTCCCGAACGGCTGTTGATAGTCGATGAGCACAATGTCCCGGCGCCGGCCTTTGAGTTTCCAGTATTGAAAACCATCGTCCAGGAGCAGGGTGTCGCACCCGAATTTTTCGATCGCGTAACGCCCGCTCTTGACCCGGTCCTTGTCCACGAGAACGACGACGTCCTTGAGATTCGACGCGAGCATGTAGGGTTCGTCGCCAGCCGTCTCCGAATCGAGCAGCAACGATTTGCCGTCGGAAACAACTCGCGGAGGCGTGCTATCTTCGCGGAAGAGCAACTTATCGATGAAACGCTTCGTTAACGGCGGGGGCTTGGAACGGTACCCGCGCGATAGAATCGCCACGGTGCGGCCCTGGTCTTGCAGTTCCCGGGCAAACTTTTCGACCACGGGAGTTTTGCCGGTCCCGCCCACGGTGAGGTTCCCAATCGCGATCACCTGCACGCCGAGCGTATGGTCGCGGAGGATGCGAACGCTGTAGAGAAAATGGCGGAGTTTGACCGCGACCTGGAAGAGTTTGGAGAGCAGGAACAAGGTAAACCGGACGATCGCCGCGCGTTTGCCGCGCCGCTGCTCGAAGATGACTTCCAGAACGAAGGTTTCGAGATTTTCCGTCCAGGCTCGAAATTGCTCACGCATCGGGCGGCCAGTTTGCCAACCTGGCAACCCCAGAGCAAGAGTTCGCACGGTGCGCTGGCGGATGCAACTCCTCAGTTAACGACGGTGGGGCGACGCTCCTGCGGAGCTTTTCTTCGAGGCATGGGCTCGGGAGGAGTCTCGCCCCACCTTAGGGTCTGTGCAAAAATAACTTCCGGTTTTGGCGGGAGCGCCGCCTGGCCGGATGCAAGGCTCGAGGAGGGAGTATCCCCGTTTTGGGGCTGTGATTGACGAGCAACGCCGCAGCCGGCCAGGCGCCGCCCCGCCCCGGAGGGCTGGGGCGATTTCGCTTTCTGGCTTCGTTTCTCCTCAGTCGCAGAGCCCTGGCTATGCTCCTTCGTCGTGCCTCGCCAGAAAGCGAAATCGCCTCCAGCAAAACCGGAATTTATTTTTGCACAGACCCTAAGTCCTCAAAACCGGCCGCCATTCTCCAGATCCACATGCAGGCAAAACACTTCCTTAGGCGACAGTTGGCCAAACAAAAAGTTGGCAAGACGGTTGTGCACAAGAGTGTTCTCGCTGCGTTCGACGATTCCTGTTAAGTCATCCGCATCGCATGAAAACATTGCTTCCGTATCTCGCCTGCGCGCTGTTTGCGCTTGTGCCGTCGTGGTGCC
>Ga0194131_10003499_pt1 | contig 24688 bp, 19 predicted proteins | sample TA2KigO120mmetaG_FD_148631 | JGI IMG/M metagenome (GOLD analysis project Ga0194131, IMG submission 148631) | Freshwater microbial communities from Lake Tanganyika, Tanzania - TA2015053 Kigoma Offshore 120m | ecosystem: Environmental > Aquatic > Freshwater > Lake | place: Tanzania: Lake... | reverse complement strand
GGCGCAAGCGCGTCACCGCCGCCGCGAGCGGAACCTGAACTTGGAGCAAGGAACCTTACCCTACGCCGCGGCCGGAACTGTCGCTACAACCTGACCGGTTTTGTGCCATTGTGGCTGAAACAAATCAGAAGCTGAGCGTGTCATGACAGGTTCCTCCCACGTCCGCCGCCCTGATCCGACTAGAGATGAATTGCAGTTCTATTGTGATCAAATAACTCTCCGGAAGCAACTGTTTTCTCGGAATAGCCAGGTTGGCCCTGCGAACGATGCCTGTCGATATGTCCCGAATAACTCAGAGTCAACGCAGCAGGGGATTTGCATCGAGGCTTGCGAGAAGTTAGAATCGATAGAGTCACATGAGCGTCTCAGTTGAAGGCAGCGGCTGCGGTGAACTCTCCGTTCATCCGCCGTTCCGCCTCATCCGCGTGCGGCCCCACACCCAGCACCGACGCAGATCATTGCCAGATTCCGGATGCTGGGAATCCTGACAGTCAGACTGAACTGAACATGAACCATTCGTCTTTCACTCGACCAGGCTGCTTCAGCAGCGAAGAAGGATCGGCGCCGACACACCGGATCCTGGTGGTCGATGATGAAGCGATCAACCGTCGCCTCTTCCTCCAGGTTCTGGAACTGGAGGGGATCGCCTGCGACGAAGCCAGAGACGGCATCGAAGCCCTGGCGAAGATGCCACGGAACAACTATGACCTCGTGCTGCTGGACATTGACATGCCGAGGCTGCCGGGAACGGAGGTCCTTCGGCGATTGCGCATGGCTCCGCCATTTCCTCACTTGAAAGTGATCATGATGTCCGGGCGAGCCACGGGCGATGAGATGGCCTGCATGATGCGGGGCGGAGCGGACGATTACCTGAGCAAGCCATTCAGCCTGGTGCAACTGGTTGAGCGAGTGAAGGCGGCTCTGCGCCTGAAAATGGCGCAAGAACGCACGGATCTGCTCAACCGGAATCTGCTAACACTCAATCATGAACTCGAACAGGGGCTTCTGTCTCGTGACAGCGATCTGATTCACGCCCGCAATGCGCTCGTCTTGAGCTTGGCGGAACTCGTGTGCCACCGGGATGCCGAGACAGGCACGCATCTGATGCGTCTGCAGCACTACGTACGCCTTCTCGCGGAAGAAGCGGCCAAGACGTCCAGTTTCGCCCGCCAGATCGATGGGCACTTCATTCAGATGCTGGAATGCTGTGCGCCGCTGCACGACATAGGCAAGGTGGGCGTGCCAGATCATATTTTGCAGAAGCCGGGCAGGCTGACCGAAGACGAGCGCCGCGTGATGCAAAGGCACACCGTGATTGCGGCCGATACGCTGCAGAAGGTTGCCAGGGTCCATGGATTCGCCGTGGCTTTCTTTCAGATGGCGGTGGAAATCGCGCGTCATCATCATGAGCGCTTCGATGGCACCGGCTACCCCGATCGCCTGTCCGGCGAAGAAATACCACTTTCCGCCCGGATCGTCGCCATTGCCGATGTCTACGACGCGCTGCGGTCCGAACGCATCTATAAGCCGGGGCTGCCCCATGCCGACGCCTTGAGGATCATGGTGAAAGAGGATGTCGGGCATTTCGATCCATTTTTGCTGGGGGCATTCGCGCAACGCTGCCTTGATTTCGACCGCATTTTCCAGCAGCTAACCGATTGATGACCTGGGCGGCCACATGTCTCGCCGGCCGCACTCGCGGCTCGTCTTGACCACGCGTGGAGGCGCATCTATAGTGACTGCGCGTCACGTCCTGGGCAAGCTGCGCGAACTGAAGAGGAATGGCGATGGCGGGTAAATGGATGATGTGGCCGGCTTGTCTGACTGTAGGCTGGCTGCTGTGCAGCACGGCCGAGAGCCAGCAGCAGTCCTTCAATGAGCGCGAGGTGAAGTCGCAGTCCTCCGTACTCGACAAGGGGGACGTCTGGTGCTTTGACTTTCGCTTCAAGGATCCGCGGCTCATCAAGGTGCATGTGCCCGGCAAGGGAACACGCATTTACTGGTATCTCTGGTATCAGGTCGTCAATCGCACCGGCGACCCGCAGAAGTTTGTCCCGGAGTTCGAGCTCGTGACGCTTGACTTTCCCGGCGTGCACAACGACGAGGTGTCGCCGGCGGTTCAGGAAGCCATCAAGCGTCTTGAAGACCCCAGCGGCTACCAGGACATCAAGAACTCGGTGACGGTCAGCAGCGCCGCGGTCCCGGTCAGCAAGGAGGGCGCCTTTCCGCTGGCGATCACGGGTGTGGCCATCTGGGACGCCAGCGCTGCAGACCCTGCCAAGAGAGATCCCAAGATCAAGGATCTCACCGATAGCACGCGTTTCAGCATCTTCGTTCGCGGCCTGTCCAACGGCTTCGTCACCGTCGATTCCATCGGCGACGAGCCGGTGACGCGCTACAAGACCCTGCAGCTCAACTTCCGGAGGCAAGGTAACGGGCTGGATGCCCGCGACCTGTCCTTCGTTGGCCCCGCCGAGTGGATCTATCGTGCCGGCCGCGAAAGCCCTGCCGCCAAGAAGAACGCCAAGGATGACAAAAAGGCCAAGGCGGAATAGGATAACGGGGTCACGAGTCAGCATTCAGGCGTCAGGAAAGATTTCACCCCTGCCTGTGAGGAGGGGTTTGAAGTGAGGGAGTCAGCATCATGGCACACAAGAAGGGTCAAGGTTCGAGCCGCAATGGGCGGGATTCGAATCCGCAGCGGCTGGGCGTCAAGGCTTATGGCGGCGAAACGATCACGGCGGGGAGCATCATTGTCCGGCAGCGTGGCACGCGCATCCATCCCGGCCGCAATGTCGGCCGCGGCAAGGACGACACGCTGTTTGCGTTGACCGCCGGCAAGGTCGTGTTCGATCGTAACGGCCGCCGCGCCAATGTTATCGACGAGTCCGCAACCTGACGCAATCCGCCATCTCGAAAAGCACCGCATGCGCGCCTGGGTATTGGCCGAGCAGAATCACCACTCCCTTCGCAACGAGCGCTGGGAAGTCGTCGTGCTTCCCTTCGGGGCCACCGAGCCGCACAACTTGCACATGCCGTACGGCACCGATAACTTCCAGGTGGAAGAGATCGGCGAGCGTGCGTGTGCCCGTGCGTATCAGGCCGGCGCCGGCGTACTGCTCTTGCCCACGATCCCTTACGGCGTGAACACCAATCACCTGCGCGTCGCCGGCGGCCTGGCGTGCAGCGTCACGCCGACGACGCTCATCCGGCTGGTCGCCGACCTGGTCGATTCCATGGAACGGCAGGGCATCCGCAAGATGGTTCTGCTCAATGGCCACGGCGGCAACGAACTGAAGCCGCTGATGCGCGAATTGCACCACCACACGAAGGTCCATCTCTTCCTGTGCGACTGGTACCGTATGGCCGCGGACCGCTATCCGGCGATCTTCAAGGAGCCCGGTGAGCACGCGGACGAGGTGGAAACCAGCCTTGGACTGGCGTATTTCCCTGAATTGCTGGTTCCGGAGCAGGCCGACGCCGGTGCCGCCCAGCCGACGCGCTTCGATGCCATCAACCGCGGCTGGGTCAGTATCACGCGCCCCTGGCACCTCGCCACCACCAATACCGGCATGGGTAACCCCGCCGCCGCCTCCGCCGACAAGGGCCGCAAGCTGATGGACGTTCTGGTCGAGCGGCTGGGCGATTTTCTCGTCGACCTTGCCGGGGCCGAGGTGGATGAACGGTTTCCGTATTGAACCGGCGGCGCCTGCGCTCACAATTCGGAAAAGCCCTTCGCGTTGCGGTCGCCATCTGTCATCCAAACGATAAGAGCGTCGTCAAATTGCTCACTCGAAGCTGAGGCTAACTGCCCAGAACCGCGGCATTTCCAGTGTCTCGCGTGGAGTGCAGCTGCCAGCCTGTGGCGGAATCTTGGGCCGCCAGTTGCGCATGCCGGCGAACCTACGACAACCGACGACGGCACCGATAAAACAGCGAACGCCCACCAAGAACCTCCAGATTCCAGCAGCGAGGTCCAATCATGCTGACGCGACTCCTCCTTGGGACACTGTCCCTACTGAGCCTGACCCTGCCGGCCGCCGCCGCCGAGTTGAAGATCCTGCTCCCTTTGCAGCGAACCGCCTACCAGACAAACGAGCGCATCGACATCGCCGTCGAGCGCATTTACAAGGGGGAACCGACGGCGACGGGAGAGCTGGAGCTCACGCTGGAAGGTGAGGACGGCGGCAAGCTGAGCTTCACCTTCCCGGCCAAGCATGTCCTGGGGAAGGCGGTCGATCACCTGCACGTCAACGGCTGGCTGCTCCGGCCGGGGAAGTACACCGTCACGGCGTCGGCGCATGGCGCGACGGCTAAGAAGGACATCGAGGTCTACAGCCACGTCCGCCGCAGCAGCTACCGGCTCATCAACTGGGGGCGGGCCAAGGGCAAGGAGCAGCTTTGCCAGGGCGAGGACAACCTCGGCTACAACCTCTTCTATGGGCACTACGGGCAGGACGAGGAAGGCAACTTCATCCGCGCCGGTGTCGATTTCATGGCCAACTGCACCATGGGCGGCGGCCATCAGATGGACCTGCGCATGGATTGCGACTGGTCCGATCCGTACGTCATCCGCGGCGGCACCCGTCGCGTTGTCAAGCGCGCCTTCATCGACCGCACCCGGCCCAACGTCCCCGGCGTGCACTTCTACGATGAGCCGGGCCTGACCTGGCGATTCTTGCCGAACAAGGAGATGGTGCCGCACGGCATTCCGTCGCAGACGCGCAGCTACGCGGCGGCCGGGCATCCGCTGGCGGACTACATGAAGATCGATCCGAAGAACCCGCTGGACCGCGCTCGCTGGCGGCACTGGGCCCGCTGGAAGCTTGGCTTCATGGACGCCGCCTGGAAGGACTCGCAGTTCGGCGTGCAGTACGTCCGGCCGGACTACCTGTGCACGACGCAGAGCCAGTACGGCTGGACGGCCTTTACCGACGGCTACTACTTCAACGTCGTCCGCAGCCTGCCGGTGATCAGCGGGCACGGCGGCTACCACGACTTCGGCCCGGGCTACTTCAATCCTTCCATGTTCCTGGAGATGGCCCGCGCCCGCGATTACTCGCGGCCCCAACTGGTATCTGCCCACCTGGTACGGCAACACGACCAGCGACCAGTCTCGCCTCGAGCAAAACCTGTCGTTCATGACCAACATCCAGGGCATGATGTCGCCTCCCGACCTGGAGCCCGGCGAGCCGTCGAAGTCGCAGGCCGTCGCCGGCATCGTCGAAACCAACCAGTTCATGGGCCGCGTCGGCACGATCTTCACCACCATGCCGGTGACCAGGCCGCCCGTCGCACTGCTCTACTCGCTTTCCAACGCCATCCACAAGCAAACGGAGGACCGCAAGGTCAACTACGCCCACGACACGCCGCACGGCCGCAACCTCGTCTTCAGCTATCTCGCGGGCAAGTTGTTGCAGCAGCAGTTCCTCGCCGTCGTGGATGAGGACATCCTCGACGGCACGCTGGCGGACCAGCACAAGGCGATCCTCCTCACGTCGCTGGAGCATCTCGATGCGCCGGTGGTCGCCGGCCTGGAGAAGTTCGCGGCCGGCGGCGGTCTCGTCCTGCTCACCGGCGATTGCACGTTGAAGATCAAGGGCAGCGTCAACCTCGGCGTGACGCCGAGCTATCCGGATGCCGCCAAGATCGCGGCGCTCGCCAAGGCCGGCAAGACGAAGGAGGTCGCCGAGTTAACCAAGATGCGGCAAGCGCTGGCGGGAGCCCAAACGCTTGCCGACGCCATTGAACCCCACCTGGTCAAGGCCGGTGTTCGGCCAGTATTCATCACCGATCAGCCAGGCGTCTGCGCGACTCGACAATCGGCGGGCGACATCGAGTACGCCTTCGCGATCAATGCCACGCACGATCCGCATGGCGACGCCATGCTCGGCATGAAGGCGGTGACGGCAGAAATCAGATTCGATTTCGACGGCCGGCCAGTATACGACGCCGTGATCGGCGGATTGGCGAAAGACTTCCGCCTGGACGTCCTGCCAAAGGACCATTGGAAGGTAAGCCGAGCACTGCTCCGTTTCGGTCCCGGCCAGATGCGCATCTTCGCGCGGACGGCCCGGCCCATCGGCGGCATCAAGACCGGCACGCCGCTGGTGCGCCGGGACTTCACGCAGACGGAGTCGCCGCTGCGCCTGGAAGTCTCCGCCACGCTGCTTGACGACAAGGGCGGGATGCTGACCGGCTCGGCGCCGCTGCGGATCGAGGTCATCGAGCCGAGCGGCAAGCTGCGTTACGACCTCTATCGCGCCACCGATGGCGGCGTACTGCGATTGAACCTGCCGCTGGCCGTCAACGATCCCGCCGGCAAGTGGCAGGTGCGCGTGACGGAGATGCTCAACAACACCAGCGACACGGCCAGCTTCGGCGTCGCGGCGATCACGACATGCGCCTCGGCCGCCGGGGCCACGCGCCGGGCCGTTCATGTCGCCCAGGAGCGCGACAACGTTTATCGCTTCTTCCGCGTGCACAACAAGGTAACGATCGTGAAGGGAGGCGCCGATCATCATCAAGCCGCCGCCGAACGTCTGGTGCGCATCTTGAAACCGTGGAACGTGACGGCGAGCATCGTCAGCGCCGCCGAGGCCGGCAAGCCGCGCACGCTGACCGCCGAGGAAGCCGAGACCTGGATCGGCCTGACGCACACCAACAAGGGCCAGCTCAAGGCCGGCGACAAGAACGATCCGCTGTTCGTCGGCTTCGCCGTGCAGGGGCCGGTCATCCTGCTCGGCACGCCCGAGGACAATCCGCTCATCAAGTTCCTCGACACGCAGCGGTTCCTGCCGTACGTGGTGAAGAAGGGCGAGTATCCAGGCCCGGGCCGTGGCTACATCGCCTGGCAGCGCGACGGCATCGGCGTCATGCAGGAATCGATCACGCTGATCGCCCACGACGCCGCCGGCATGGAGGAAGCCGTCGGCAGCCTGTACGAGATGGCGGCCGGCATCGAGCCGTTGACGCTGCTGGCGTTGCCCGCGGAGAATGCCATCGTCGCCGCGAACAAGGCGGCGCTGTTGCCGGCCGCCAAGGTCGCCTGGACGCGCGTGCTGCCGGACCGCATAGTCGCCATCAAGTTCGAGGAGTCGTTGTCGGTCGCGGCACATAGCCAGACCGCGACATTCGTGACTCCCGCAGGCGTGGTCAAGGGCACGCGGCAACTGGATGCGGCCGAGTATCAGAAGCTCGTCAAGAATGCCAGCTCGGGCTCGACGCCGGCGGCAGTCGCCGCGGCGCAGAAGCTGGCTGCCCCGCAGCGCCGCGTGAAGTTTGCCGTGCCCAGCGACGGCAAGGTCGCCATCGTTTACTGGGGCGGCACCGTGCGCATCACTGATGCCGCGGGCACGGTGCTCGCCGAGCAACGACTGCCGCAGGATGTGACGGCACTGACGTGGGTGGGCGATGCGATCGTCGTCGGCGACGCCGATGGGCGGCTGATGAGACTGAATACCGCAAACTGATGGAAATGCCACGGAATGCCGATTCCATGCGAAATGCACGCACGAAGTCGAAATTCCGTCAGTCCGGCGACGCGAGTTGCCTCGGCCCTGTCACGAGCACAATCTTCGTCACCTCGGGCCGGCAATTGAAGCGGAGCGGATGCTGACCTGCCAGACCTCGGCTGACGTGCATCAACGTCGGTGGCTCGAAGAAGGAGCCGCAGTCGTAGCGGCGGCTGAAGCGGCTGGGCACGAACAGCGAGCCGATGAAGGGCAGGCGAATCTGTCCGCCGTGCACATGGCCGGCCAGCATCAAGTCGACCAGGTTGGCCCGGCACCAGGAAATCGTGTCCGGCGTGTGGCTCAGGCAAAGTCTGAACACGCCTGCCGGACAAGAAGCCAGATCGGCGGCCGGCCTGAACCACGGCGTCTCGTTGCCGATCACGACCATGGGCTTCCCACGAACCTCGATCTGCTTCCAGCCGTTGCCCAGGACATGATAGCCTGCCCGCGTCAGCCGCCGGCGAATCAGCGTGGCGTCGAGCCAGTAGTCGTGATTGCCGAGGATGGCGAAGCCGCCGTGCCGCGCCCGCAGCCGGCCGAGCAGCGGCACGACCCAGCGATGGTGACGCTTGCTGTCCACGATATCACCAGTGACAGCGATCAGATCCAGCTCGCCGAACTCCTTGCATCGTTCCAGCACATGGCGAAAGAAGCTCCTGTCCGGCGTGCCGCACAGGTGCAGGTCGCTCAGGTGCAGGATCGACAGCCCGTCCCATTCCGGCGGCAGCTGCGGCATCAGGAAAGTACGCTCGCTCATATCGACCTGGCACACCTGGTTGCCGGGCAGCCGGGCCAGGTATGCCTTCTTGCCTCGACCGGCCGGTAGATAGCCCAGTTCGCGCGCGACATCCACGACTTGCGCACGTCCGGAGAGCAACGCCTTCGGCACACGGCGACAGTGATAGAGAATGACCGCCGCCGGCGCCGCGACCAGACCAAGAATGCAGCTAACGAACAGATAGGGCGTGACGAGTGCTCGCCGGGCGCCGGTCTCGAAACTGATGCCGCTGCCGTCGTGAAATCCGAGTGCGTACCAGAACAACACCGGTCCAAGCAAGATCACCAGGATATCGAGCTTGCGTGTGTAGCGAAGCACGCCGTGCGGCAACGGCCAGGCATAAAGGACGTTCAGCCCGACTACCATCAGCAGGGTGTGCCCGGTGCATGCAGCGAGAAACAGCACGATGCCCAGCGGCAATGAAACCTGAAGTTCGGTCATGGCGAAGAGCGGCAGGAATGGCAGAACGAGCAATGAACAATGAGGAGATGAATGGACCACGACTGCCTCCGCTCATCATTCATCGTTCTGCATTCTTGTTCACGCTCGGACCGTTTCCAGCGGCGGCGCAGGGACGGGAGACGTGGCCGACTCGCGACCGTCGAGAGCGTCGAGAAGCTGATCGACGCGGAAAGGCTTGTAAAGCACGTGGCGCAGACCGTCCTGGCGTGCCTTGACTATGGAATGGGCCGGGTCGTAGCCGAAGGCTGTCATCAGGATGACGCGTGCCTGCGGCTGTGCCTGGCGCAGCCCGCGATAGACTTCGTGCCCGCACAGGTCCGGCAGGCGGATGTCGGCGAGGATGGCGTCGTAGTTGCCCAGGCGGGCCATGGTCAGTGCCTCCTTGCCGTCGCGCGCCGTCTCGACGGTGCAGCCGAAGCGCCCCAGCAGACCGTGCGCGCTGCGGCGCACGCGCTCGTCGTTGTCCGCCACCAGCACGCGCAGTCCCTTCATGCGCGGCTGCGCATCACTCGGTGATGAGCTTGGTCCCGAGACCGGCGTCAGATTCTCGCCAACCTGCTGGATACATTGCTTGAGGGAGCGGGCACTGGCGATGATCGACTTGAGCCGGTTGGCCATCTCCTGGTCGTGGCCGATCCAGCGCTCCAGCACGGCCGTGGCATTCGCCAGGATGTCGTCCACCGGCAGGGCCACCTCGCGATTGACGGCCTCGATCGACTGCGACGCCGTCGTCCGTTTCTCGACGCTCAACAACTCCAGCGTATGCAAGGCGGCGGCGATCTCACGGCTGAAAATCTCGGTGAATTGCAGGTCCTGCTCGGTGAATGCGTTCGGCTTCGGGCTTTCGACGTTGAGCGTGCCGAACACCTGGTCGCCCAGGACCAGCGGCACGGTCAGGGAACTGCGAGCGCCGGTGGCCCCTTCGATGTACAGCGGATCGTTGGCCGTGTCGGGACAGAGGTAGCTGGTCCCGGTGGCAGCCACGAAGCCGGTCACGCCGTTGCCCTCCTGCCGGGCAAACAGGGCGCGGCCCTCGGCTTCCGGGGTCATCCCTTCCGCCAGCAACGGCTCCAGCCGCCCCGTCCGCGGATCGAGCAGGCGAATCTCGATCACGTCGTAATGCAACAACTCATGCGTGCTGCGGCGAATATTGGCCTTGAGCAGCTCGATGCGATTGTGGAAGTCCATGTCGCACAACTGGGCGGCGTTCAGGTTGGCCAGTTCCTGACCGGCCTGATGGATGGCGTCGAGCTTCTGCTGCTGCTGCACCTCGGCAGTCACGTCGCGGCACAGGCTGATGAGCTGAGTGACCTTGCCGGCCGCGTCAAGAATGGGCGTGACCTGAAGTTCGAGATAGCGCTTGTCGCAGAGCAGACGGGTCGTCACAGTGCGGCCCGCCAGTGCGGTGTGGAACGGGCAGTAGTCCGGACCGAGAATCTTCGGCGAGCCGAGCGCTTCGTAGAAGGCCCGGCCACGCACCGGTTCGCCGCACCACCTCTCCAGCGTCGGGTTGGCCCAGGTGATTTGCAAGTCGGGCGTCACCACGGCCACGCCTTCCTCGATAACCGACAGGATGGCGTCGGCCTGAAGCAGAGATCGAACTCGGCCGCCGCACTCGGCCTGCGGACTGGTGAGCAAGATGCCGTCAAAACTGGCGTCTTTCAGAAGGGCCAGGCCATCTGACAGATTCGATACCCGAACCAGTTCGCAGCCCTCCAGGCATTGATTCATTGCGGGACTGCTCAGGCCGCCTGGACTATCAAGAATCAGGATTCGCGCTCGTTCGGACAAGGTTGCCTCCAACGCTCCAGCGTTAACCGCGCTCGCATGGCTGCGACGCGGGTACGCACAGAAAATCCGCCGATTATAAGCGGACGCTGGGGTTACCACAAGGCGGAGAGAATATCATCATATGATGGCACTCTGGGCGAGGCCACGATAAACTGGGAAAGATGGCCGCCCACGTGTTTTCCCTAGTTCATTATACCCTGCCGGCGTGAGGCGGGCGCATGCCCCACAGTCAGCGTTTCGCGGCGCCAGGACCACGGCGGGCCGCGACGCCCACCTGGCTTACTGGAGATTCTGATGTTTCGACTCTCGATTATCCTGGCTTGCGTTGTTCTTTTTCCCTCGCTCCTGCGGGCCGACGCCTTCGATCGCTACACCAATGCTGTCCTGCTCAAGGTCCCAAAGGCCAGGCAGGCGGAGTTGGTCAAGAAACTCACACCTGATCTCATGGTCAAGCACTCGCGCGTGCTCAAGGGCATCCCGGCAACTTTCCTGGTAGTCAAGACCAATGGCGAGCGCATGTGTCGTCTGCTGGTCCAGCCAGCACGGCAGAAAATCGACAAGGAGAAGTCGGTCCCGATCCTGCTCATCGAGCGTTTCACGACCTATCTGGAGGATGAAGAGAAAGCCGTGCGTGCGGACGGCAAGAATGTCCGGCTGTTCGCCGACTTTCACTTCGATCTCGACCTTGGCCAGATCGTTCCGGCGGCATTGGGCGGCGATTTGCGCTTCGTCGCCCTCGGAGATGATGTTCATGTCGAACCCGTGGGCAAGGCGGAGATCTATGTGATGACAGAAGCGATTCCGGAGGCGACGCCGAAGAAACTGCCGCGCCCTGAGATCGGCGCCGTCTTCGAGCCGCGCTACTTTACCGGCGTCTACAAGCTCTACGACGACGGCCGCCGTTCCGGAACGCTGCACCTGAAGGTGCAAGCCAAGGGCGACGTGCGCGGTTTCTACTACTCCGGCAAGGATGGCCGCAAGTACGAGGTCGCCGGCAAGGTTGGCGATCCCAATCACTCGATCAGCTTCCGCATCATGTTCCCCAAAACGGTGCAGCACTTTCATGGCTGGCTGTTCACCGGCGACGGCAGGGCACTCGTCGGATCCTCGCGTCTGCAGGATCGCGAGACGGGCTTCTATGCGCTTCGAGAGGACGATTGAAGTCTGTCGGCAAAGCCCGAAGCGTCAGCGAGGGTTTCGGCCATCTCCCTCGCTTGCGTGTCAGGCTCTGCCGAGAACCCGCAGGAGAAACCATCATGAGCGACGCATTGCCACGGACCGTTTCACGCGAGTTGCAATTCAAGAATGGCAAGGCCATCGGCATCAGCAATCGCTGGCACAAGGGGCAGTACTGCACCATCCTGACCGAGGCGGGCCTGGTGGGTTGCGGCATCTACGATGTCAAGATCGCCGCCGAGTTTGGTCAGGCCGTGGCCATCGCCCGCGGCACGCCGCAGAATCCGCTCGTCAACCCCGAAGACCTGTTCGACGCCAAGATTGTTGAAGCCACGCCGCAAGCCAGAGCCCTCGGAATCGAGATCGGCATGTGCGGCCGAGACGCCGTTGAATGTCTGCTGGCAGCCAGGCCGGCGAAGGAACAAGAAATGAAAACCCTAGATTGACGTCCGGGAGATTTCGTTTTCAGTTTTTCATTCTTCGTTTTTCAGTCTTGTTCTCCTGGTTCCCAGTAGGTGCAGTGGGCGATTCCAGGTCGCCTTTGTGCAGCCAGTCGAGCGCAGCGTGGTAGCCGCCGGGGAAGCGCGCAACGAACTTGCCGAGATCCGTCAACGAGTCGCCGCGCAAGCCGGCGCCAACCTGGACCACCCAGGCGGCGGTTTCGCCTTCCTGGAATAGCGACCAGATGCGTCCGCGGTGAAAAACCAGAGCTTGTCGTGCCGTCAACCACATCACATCAGGCTTGGTCATGGCTATCTCCTTCGTTGTCTGTTGGCCTCATATTCAGGCCCACGGAACCGGAGTTCCGTGGGCCTGGAAAACAGCCCGGCCGGGTCGACCCGGCTGTGCTGCCTGGAAAAGAGAGCAAATTGGATGCCGAAGGGCGTTGCCACGCGAGAGGGTGCGGCCAACCTTCTGTGGCAAGAGAACAGGCCGGCATGCGCAACTGGATCTACGCCGGAGCCGAAGCGGTCTTGCGCTTGCGCGCCGCGAAGCAGGATGGCAACTTCAATGCCCTCTGGAAGCGAGAGCTATGCCTGGCGGCTAAAATTCCGCCACAGGCTGGCAGCTGCACCCGAGCCATGCACTCGCCAGGTCGGCGCTTGCTTTGACGCGTGAAACCGGCGTATACTGGCACCTGTCGGCGTCTGCACTTCTCACTTCTGTCGGAGGTGGCCGTCATGCTGCAAGTATCCATCGGCGTTTCCACCTTACTCTTCATCATCGCATTGAACAACTATCGTTTGGGCAAAGGCACGTCGCCGAGCAGCATCCTCAGCCTGGCAGCGTTCAGCATCGGACCCATGTTTCTGATGATGTTTCTGCCGATCGCCATCTTGCAAGCAATCATTCTCGCGATGCTTACCGTCGTCTGCAGCATGCGCCGGTCCACGGTAAAGTCGTTCGCGACGCTGGCGATCTTTGGTTCGGTGCTGCCATATCTGGTGATCGGCTGGCTGACCTACCGGCAAATGGCCGATGCGCTCGAACGTTTTCCCTATGAGTCCATGGTCGAGCGCTTGCCAACTCCGCGGAAACTGCCGGGGAAGGAGTCGGCGACAGCGGAGAAAAGCGAACTGGCGGCACTGGAGAGCACTCTGGGTGAGAACCGCCACTACGGGTCGCGCACGTGGGCCCTCGAGTCGTTGCATGAGCGCACGCTGGACATGTTTTTGATGCAGCCGGGGTTTGGCGTCGCGCGCATGTCGGACATGTCGATCCGCGCTTTGGAACCGGCGGCAACCGAGCCGACACCGGCACAACCCGGAACTCCGCCCAGCGAATTCCTGTCAGCGGCCGATCTTACCTTGATACCGACTCCGACCCAGGGGGACGATCCGGTCGGCCCGCTGTCTTCCATGCATCGCGACGGCGTCATCGATTTCGTCGGCCTGCCGAACTTCGGCTTCTTCAAGGACCGCCAGCACGTCTCCGGATTCCTGGCGCATCGCTTCACCCGAACTCCCAGCGCGGGCAAGCAATGGAAGCTGCGAACGCTCGACTTGATCGGGCTGGTTGTGCACGACGAGCCGGTGGCCTATGTATCGGAGAACTTGCCGCGCATGGACGAACTGCGCAAGGCGCCGAAGCGCACACTGGATGCTTTCGAGCTGAAGGGACTTGAAGCGCTGCGTAACGGCCAGGACCTCTTTGTTCGCGAAGCCGCCGCCGGACAACGGGTCCTGGGCGCCATCCGTTGCGCCAGGCAATGCGTCGATTGCCACGACGCCGAACGCGGACGCCTGCTTGGCGCCTTCTCCTACACCTTCACGCGAAACGGGCCCTGACAGATCCGCGCCGGGCACGGAAGCCAGATAATCAACGAGCGCGATCCGCACATCGGGTCATGACGGTTTTCCAGTGAGCAGCCGGCGCGCTTGCAGCATCAGGCCTAGCTGAGTGAAGGCGAAGCACACGAGCAGGACGACTGCGAAGACGCTGCCTTTGTCGATCCAGACGGGCAGCGCCGTCTGGGACGCGGCGATGCGCGCCTCGGTGACGCCAAGACGTTGCTGAAAATCGCGGACGCGTGTGGCGGCATCTGCTAGGCGGACCTGAATCTGCTCGACCAGTTCGATCAGCCGGGCCAGGCTGGTGCGCGACACTTCACGGTTGGTCAGGACCTCGTTCAGGAACTGGGCAAGCTGGTCCAGGATATCCGAGGCCTCCAGGAGAACTTTGGGCAAGTCCGCGTCTTCGGCGGCCTGCTTGTCGCCCTTGGTCCCGATGGCCGCGTCGCCCTTGTTCGCTCCCGGCAGGGAATGGAACAGCACGAGCGTGCCGTGAAAGCCTTCGAGTGTCGCCTGCAACGCAGCGACCGTGGACTGGGCCCTGGCCAGTTGCCGCGCGATGCTCTGATCGAGGGCATCCAGAAGTGTCTTGCCGGACGGATTGTTCTTGATCTTGGCGGCGACGCCGGCCAGCGTGGCGTCGAGCGCCTGGGTGCGCTCCTGCGTCTCCGCCAGAAGCGTCTGGATCTTGGTTGTGCCCCGCTTGAGAAACTGTACGGCGTCCCCCGTGGAGGAGAGAATATCGGTCGTCTGCGTGGACAGGGTCGAGGCGGCGTCCTGCACTCCGAAAATGGCGATCACCGACGATATCAGTCCAGCCATCCCGGCCAGCAACAACAACAAACCGACCAAGAATCGAAGCGGCTTCATGGCCCGTACCTCGAAGCGGATTCATGTCGCGAGGCAGCGCGTGTGCCTGGAATCATCCTATGTCGTTTCGGACCAGGAGCGTGCGTGAAGTGCAGACGAGCGTCAGATGCCGCTGCCGGGCATGTTCGGATTCATCATGCCGGCGCCGCCGGGCATGTTGGGATGCCCGCCGATGTTGAGGTGCTTGCGCGGATCGTATTTTTCGTTGAAGGCTTCCTTGGGATAGACAGGGTAATCGTAGCGGCGGTCGCCGGCCGGCGGCTTGACCAGCATTTCCGGCTCCTTGGGCGGCTTGGTCTCCGGCGGCAGATGCCGGCAACTCGCGACCAGCGCCGACAACATCCCCACAAGCGCCAGGCCGGCGCGTATTCCTGGAACCCGTCCCATGACGGGGCCTTATAGCCTGGCGCCGGCAACGGTCAAGACGAGAATCCGGCGACGGGTGGGGGACAGCAGGCGACGCTGCCGCCAGCCAGGATCCAGCTAGCGCACGGCCGCGATCTTGGCCGGCGTCGTCGATTCGGTCAGGAAGTGGCGGACGCGGCTGACATCGATGGCGAGACCGAAAAGCTGAGCGGTGTGGTTGGTCGCGGACACGACGGCCACCACCTCGCCTCGGTCGTTGACCAGGGCGCTGCCGCTGTCGCCGGGATTGACGGGCGACTGAATCTCGACCAGCATCGTCTCGATGACCTGGCTGGGGAAGGCGATCTTGCGATGGGCCACCTGGCGGACCAGCCCTTGGGAGTAGACCCAGTAGGCTGCGCTGGCCCCGGGATGGCCGACGGAATGGACGCGTTCGCCGGGCTCGGCACTTTCCGCGGCCAGCTTCAGTTCGGCGACACCGTCGGGAATCTTCGGCAAGTGCAGGAGCGCGAGATCGCAGCGCGGATCGGACGCCAGCACGCGGGCCGTCAGCGGCGTCTCCTTCTTGTAAAGGTCCCTGTCGGCCACGACGCGGGCGCCGCGAAAGATCGGAAACTGCACCTGCACCTGCGTCACCTCCTCGATCACGTGGTAGTTGGTGATGAGCAGGCCTTTCTCGCGGTTGACGACCCAGGCGGTACCGTAGCCGGTCCTGTCGGCGGTCTTGACGCGCACCAGGGCCGTGGCCCGAACTGCCTGGCGATAAATTTTCTTCGGCTCGCTTGCGCCCGCCTGGCTGCCTGTCGCCAGGGCAACAACGAAAATCACCAGCAATCGGCGGCTAAACATGGCTGTCTCATTTCTGCGCGACGGCTTTTGAAGTCACGGGCCATTGAACCAACTTCCGTCCTTGTAGAATTGCAAAGGCGATGCCGGCCGTGAATCTTTTGTCGCAAATTGCTAAATTGACATATGTTACGTCGTATCATCTCGGACTGTCATGTGGGCGCATCGTTATCGCATTGATTACATGGCGGCCGGTGCTCGTGGTGAGAGGAGGCGAAGGATGGCAAACGGTCCGGCAAGGTCTAGTGGGTCGCGCCGGTCGTGGCCGGGGAGTGCGTGTTGACGAGCTTGATCCGCGTAGCCTGCCAAACCAAGTTCCCTTTTCTCGGTTTGTCCAGTAGAATCCAGAACAATATTCCCTTGTCAGAAGGAGTGCGCGCATGCCGAGGCGATTGCTGGTGCTGGCCGGCCCGGACGAGGGCAAGTCGTTCACCTTGCCGGAGTCGGACGCCTTCCTGCTCGGGCGCAGCCGGGCCACGGAAACGCAGCTCATCGATCCGCACGTTTCGCGCGTCCACTGTCAGGTCCAGGTCGAGAGCGACCACCTGATGATCACGGACTTCGAGAGCGCCGGCGGCACATTTGTCAACAGTCAGAAGATCACTGGCAAGCAGGCTCTCAAGCCCCGCGATTTCATCCTCATCGGCAGCACGCGAATGCAGTACCTGGAGGACGGGGAAACGGCGGACACGGCGCCGCCGCTCGCCAGACCGGTGCAGAAGAAGTCGCCGGCCACCTGGCAGGATGCTTTGGTCGGCAAGAGATTTGGACATTACAAGGTCGGCCCGGTGCTGGCGCGTGGCCGCAATGGTTATGTCTTCCACGCGCGCGACATTCAGAAGAACATCCCGGTGGCGCTCAAGATTCTCGAAGGCACGTTTTCAAGCAACGCGCAGTCGGTGCAGCGCTTCGTGCGCGCCATGAAGACGGTGTTGCCGCTCAAGCACCCCAACCTGGTGCAGGTGCTGGCGGCGGGCAAGTCGTCGGGGCATTGCTGGGTGGCGATGGAATACATCGCCGGCGAAAGCCTGTCCGCCGTCATCAGCCGCATCGAGCACACCGGTCAGCTCGACTGGCGGCGCATCCTCGCCCTGGGCATCTGCATGGCCCGGGCCATCGCCTACGCGCACAAGAAAAAGATCATCCATCGCAACATCACGCCGTCAAATATCCTGGTCGGCAAGGGTCCGCAGGACACCAAGCTGGCCGACCTGATGCTGGCAAAGGCTCTGGAAGGCGAGGAAGGCCAGCCGATATCGCGGCCGGGGCAACTGCTGGGCGAGATCGCCTACATGGCCCCGGAGCGGACGGCCGGCGGCGTCAAGGTCGATGGCCGGGCCGACATCTATAGCCTGGGGGCCACGCTGTTCGCGCTCTTTGCCGGCCGGCCTCCCTTCACCGGCGAGACGATCACCGAGCTGGTCACGCGCATTCGCCGCGAGCCGCCGCCGCACTTGCGTGACTTCTACCTCGGCGTACCCGGCCCGTTCGAGGAAAAGATCCGAACCATGCTCGCCAAGACACCCGACGACCGCCCGACCACAGCCGCCGAGTTGCTTGCGGACCTGGAGGCGTATGCGGCGGACAGCGGCGTGAAGGTGTGAGCACCGGCACGCCCGGCGAATGATTGCGGGCGAGCCGGTTTCACGAAACAAGCTCGCGGCTCACGTCACGTTGATCGTCAGCACATCGTCGAGGTCGGTCAGCGGCGGGATGCCGGCGATTGCCGTGACCGTGATCGATTGCGTCCCCTGCTTGGTCAGCTTCAGGCCCGTGAAGGTGTGCACACCCGCGTCGCTGGCCGTGAAGGTGTAGTCGGCCGGCAACGTCGCGCCGCTGTCGGAACTGCTGAAGTGGACGGTGCCCGTGTAGCCGGTGGCCACGTTGCCGTAGGCATCGTAAGCCGTGACGGTGATGCTGAAGGCCGTCTTTGCCTTGATGCTGGTCGGGCCGCTGATCGCGATGCGGACGGCGGTGCCGGCACTGACCACTATCGGTCGGCGCCGCATCGCGTCCGGGGAGGAAACGATAAGCTCCTTGGACCCGACCGAATAGAGTGTCGCCGTGAAGTCGTGGGTGCCCTGGTCGCCCAGCGTGAACGTATACGCGGCCGGCAACAGCGCCAGCGGATCACTACTCGAAAACTGCACCGTGCCCTCGTAGTCGGTGATCGTGTTGCCGGAGGCGTCCTGGACGGTGACAGTAAATTGGAAAGACTGCCCGGCGGTGACCGGTGATGGCCTGGTGACGACCAGGGTGGGCGGTACCGCCAGGGGCGGGCCATCCTCGATGAACCGGCTGAGCGTCAGCGTGTTGACCGGGTTCGACGAGGTGTTACCGGAAACCCCGGCTACGATCAACTTGCCGTTGCTCTCCGCGAGCTCCAAGCCCCCGCTGCCGCCGGGACCAATTTGCAATTCCAGCCGGCCGCCCGCCCCGAAACTCGTGTCCAGGCTGCCGTCGCCGCCGTTGAAGCGCATCACGAGGGTGTTGTGGAAACTCCGCACGTCGGTGCCCCCGATGCCGCCGGTGAACCCAGCAACGACAATCTGCCCGTCCGCCTGCAAAGCAACGGCCTGGGCAACCTGGTTGACGTAACCGTTAAGGCTGACGAAGTCCGCGGTGAGGATGCCGTCGCCGCCACCGAACGTCGTATCGAGACTGCCGTCGCTGGTAAAACGCACTACCACGGCGTCCGTGGCAGTGCCTCCCTGGTCAGGAGCACCCATGTACGCCTCCCCGGCCAGCAGGATTCTGTCGTTTGGGTCGATTGCCAGGTCGTACACGTATGCGAGAGTCGAAGTGTAGGCGCCCGAGGTGATGGGCGTCTCCACGCTGCCGTCGCCACCGCCGAACGTGAGATCCAAGGTGCCATTGACGGTCAGGCGCATGGCCCGGAAGTTGGAGCCAACTTCATCCGCAACGACGATCCTGCCGTCGGACTGGATGCCTAACTGCGCGGTGGGCAAGCCGAGAGTCACTTTTCCGCCGCTGCCAAATGTCGTGTCCAGGCTGCCGTTGCTGTTGTAGCGGACGACATTGCCGCTACCGCCAACCACAATCTTGCCGTCCGCCAGAACGGCAACGGTGGCGGCACTTGATGAAACCCTCGTGCCGAAGCTGGTGACCACCTTGCCGCCATTGCCGAAAGTCGTGTCCAGGCTGCCGTCGTCATTGTAGCGCACCAGGGCGAAGTCCGTGTAGTAGTTGCCGCCAGAGAATCGCTGGGCAGAGCCAACCACCACCGTCTTATTGCCGACGACAGCAACGGCGCTCGCGCGGTCGACATACCCATTGAAATCGGTGCTGGCGATGCCGTCGCCACTGAAGGTCGTGTCGAGGGTGCCGTCCTCGTTGTACCTTAGGACAGCAAAGTTGCCCGTAAGCACGCCCGACGGCGTGCCGTTGGCGATCACCATGACCTTCCCGTCCGTCCGCACCGCCGCGTCGATAGTCGGTGCCCGAAGGACCGGCTCTGTCGTCCAGGTGACCGACGGCGTGGTCACCACGCCCCCCGTGCCTAATGTCGGATCCAGCCAGTCGGCAGCCGTGGCCGGCACGCAACGGTCCTCGAGGGTTTCCAGTTGAAGCCGGCAGTGCTTCCGCCCGGCGGCCCGGGGTGAATGCGTCCGCGAACCACGAAGCCAGCGCGACAAGGTCGTCATCATGAAGCAGCTCCTGAAAACTGTGTGCGGACTGCGAGCGAATCCTGGGCCCGGCGCGCAGTCCGTACGCCGGGGCGAATAGTGCCATTTGCTTGCGTCAGGTTTCGGTTCGAGTCACGACGGGCGATGAATGATTCATGTTCCAGCCACGCTCACGGGGCTTGTCGCGATAGCGGTATTCGGCCCGGCGTTCACGCCGGGTTATCCGAGCGTTTGCTCCACGCGACTTTCTCACTGGCTTGTTGCCAATTTCCTGTTATGCTCATCACATCCGCAGCCCTCGGTTCAGGAGTAGCTCATGGCCATTTCCATCGAAGCGACTTACGAAAACGGCGTCCTCAAGCCGTTGCAGGCCTTGCATCTCAAGGAGCACCAGCGGGTCCGAATCACGGTCGAGGACCCACTCGATTGGGTCAAGCGCACGCGCGGCATCATCCCCTGCGCGGACCACGCCAGAGCCGAATGGGCAGCAATGGACCCGGACCTCGAATATGACACGGGGAGGGGACCATGACCTTTGCCGAGCTCGCTGCCCGCGATTCGGTATTTGTCGATGCCAATACGTTGATTTACCATTGCACGCTCGATCCCATCGTCGGCGCTGCCTGCACGGCTCTGCTGGATCGGGTTGGGCGCGGAGAAATCGTGGCCTTCACGTCGACCCACATCCTGCTTGAAGTGGCCCATCGCCTCATGGCCCTGGAAGCTGCCAGCAAGCTGGGGAAGCCGACAGGATCGATAGTCAAGTTTCTGAAGACCCATTTGGATAAAGTCCCGCACTTGAGCAGTTTTCGTCAAGCGATTGATGACCTGTGCCTTGGCCCGATGCAAGTCCTGGCCGTGGCCCCCACCATGGTTCCCACGACTGTCGCCCTGAGTCAACAAATTGGCCTGCTCACGAACGATGCCGCCGTTGTCGCCGTCATGCAGGCCTGCGGATTGACCAAGATCGCCAGCAATGATCCTGACTTCGACCGTGCGCCCGGTCTGACACGCTATGCGCCCGCGTAGTGCTTGCATGAGCTTCTCGGAAACTGCCTCGCAACTCGATTGGATCACCGTTTCGCTCCCCTATTCGCCAGCCCAGTTCGGGGCTCTCGGTCGCTGCAAGTCGCCTTGCCGTTCACCTGGCTGAAGCCAAACACCGAGAAGGCCCGTGAACGGGCCTGCCGCGCTGCTGCCTCTCTCACACCCGCCGTCAACGGCGGGCCTACACGGCCGCCGCGGCAAGCCCCGTGAACGGGGCTACAAGACGGCGACGCGTCATTTCTTCGCCTCCATCTCCGCCAGCAGCCGCTGGAAGTCGGCCAGCGGACGCAGCTCGCGGAAATCGTTGTCGTTTCTCAGCCTGGCCGCGTCGCGCAAGCCCTTGGCCGCGGCCTGGCGCAATAACTCGATGGCCGTGCTGGAGTAAAAACCGTGCAGCCGTGGCTGGTCCTTGACGGCGGCGGCCGAGAGCGCGTAGACGCGAGACCACTCGTGGAGGAAGGCGGCGGAATGTTCGGAGGCGCTTGCCAGTCGCATGGCTTGGTTGATGGCATCGACGTGTTTTCTCTCACGGGCGAGGGCGAGGATTTGCTTCAGGTCGCTCTTCGGCAATGCAAGCTCCTGGGCTTGGGTCGCCGACTTCTGAAGGGTTGCCACCTCTTGCCACAACTTCTGCCATGCCTGGCGTTCGTTTTCGGGGAGCCGGGCCACCTCGGGGCCGCGCACTCCGGCAAAATCAGCGTCTTCGAGCCAGTGCTTCATTCGTTTCGCGATGCCAGGTCCAGCGTTGTGCGTGGAGTCGCACCTCTGCTGAAAGGCTCTCAAGTCGGCCTGTAACCAGTCGAGAGCTTGTTGCCGTAGCTTGGCGCGCTCTTTCAGTTCGACCTTGCCGGCGTCCTGGCCCTTTCCGCAGCCGGCCAGGGCGGCGGCACAGGCAGCGTTGTAGCGGTGCCCAGCATTCAGGTCGGCGGTCAGTTTCGGCTCGGCGGCGAATGCGTCGGCGTACAGTGAGGCTGCGGCTCGGTAATTCTGCTTGTAGGAAGCACAGAATCCAGCAAGCTTGATCTGCTCATGCGCGCTTTGGAGCGTTTCCTTCCCGGCCAGAACTGCCAGGAGCTTCGTATCAAGCTCAAGCAGGTATTCCGCGAGACGGAGGTTGTACTGGGTGTTCGGTTCACCGGGCAGCAGCTGATTGGCCTTGCGCAAGGCGGCCACAGCCTCGCCCAGCTTTTTCTGATCAGCCAAAGCGGCGCCGAGGTTGCCGTATGCGTCGCCGTAGTCGGACTTCAGGTCGATGGCCCTGCGGTAGGCGGACATCGCCTCGTCAACCTTACCTTGCTCACGCAGGACGTTACCCAGATCGAAGTATGCCTCGGCGAAGTCGGCCTTGAGGTCGATGGCCTTGCGGTAGGCGGCGATTGCCTCGCCCAGGTTCTTCTGCTCACACAGCACTCTGCCGAGGTTCTTATACGCCTCGGGGTCATCGGGGTTGAGGTCGATGACCTTGCGGTAGGCAACCGCGGCCTCGCCCATTTTCGCCTGCAAAAACAGGGCTCTGCCGAGGTTTTGGTGCGCTGCGGCGTAGTCGGGCTTGAGGTCGATGGCCCTGCGGTAGGCGGCCACCGCGTCCCCCAGATTCTTCTGCTCACTCAGGGCGTAGCCGAGGTCGTAGTGCGCCTCGGCCAAGTCGGGCTTGCGGTCGATGGCCTTGCGGAACGCTGCCACCGCATCGGCGAGCTTTTCCTGCTCACGTAGGGCGTGGCCGAGGTTGTAGTGCGCAATGGGCGCGTCGGCCTTGAGATCGATGGCCTTGCGGTAAGCAGCTACCGCGTCGTCCAGCTTCTTCTGCTCACTCAGGGCTCTGCCGAGGTTGATGTACGCCGACGAGTTGTCGGGCTTGAGATCGATGGCCGTCCGGCAAGCGGCCACTGCCTCGCCCAGCTTCTTCTGCTCGACCAGGGCGTTGGCCAGGTTGTTAAACGCCTCGGAGTCGTCGCGCTTGAGATCGATGGCCTTGCGGTAAGCAGCGACCGCCTCCTCCCACTTCTTCTGTTGAGTCAGGGCGTTGCCGAGGTTATAGTGGGTTTCGGGGAAGGCGCGATTAAGGGCGACGGCTTTGCGATAAGCAGCCACCGCCTCCTCCAGTTTCTTCTGCGCTCCTAGCGCGACGCCGAGGTGGAATTGAATCTCCGCGTTATCCGGTTGCCGGCGCACCAGGTCGCGAAGCACCTCCTCGCCCTCGGCCACGCGGTCTGCCTGCCGCAGCGCTCCAGCAAGAGCGATGCCCAACCGTGGACGAAGTGCGCGTGCTGCCCGGTAACACTCGATTGCCTCCCCCCACCGCGGCGGCCGCTGCCCTTCCAGCCGCTTGGCCAAACCGTACAGCAGCGCCACCTCGCTTGGACGCGCTGTCAGCGCCGCGCGCAGCAGCCGCTCGGCTCCAGCCGACGACCCCACCCCTTCCAGGGCCCGGGCCATTAGCACCAGCCCCAGCACCGGTTCCTGATGCATGTCCATCCTCCCGGCCAGTTCCTCCAACCGGGGCCGCCCTTGCTGCGCCGGGCGGCTCGCCAGGATCCGACGGATTTCTCCGCGGCGGGCGTCGCCGTCGAGCTGTTCCGCCAGGGCGTGCTGCCGGCGCCACTCCGCCTCCGGGCGTTTCTGGCTCCGTCGCTCGTCGGCCCACGCGTCCAGGCCGGCCACTACCTCGTGCAGCACTGGCGTCGGCAACGCCTGCAACTGCGCCAGCAGCTCGGCGGGCGGCTGGCGATCAAGGTCCGCCCCCCATCGGCGGAACGCGGCGGCGAACTGCTCGTCCACGCTAGGCTGGTTCAGGGCCAGGGCCATCATCACGCCCATCTCGCGCGGTTGGCTGACGTCCAGAAGGGCTGCCGTCAGGTCGGCGTGCTTCTTCGCGGCAGCGAGCGTGTCCTCGACCTCCTGCCGCAAGGCCTGGGCTTCGGCCCGCACCGGGTCGCTGGCGCCCGTGGCCGTGTCGGCGGCGCGGCGCGCATCATTGAGCGCGTCTTCCAGCAGGGATAGGTCGTTGGTGTCGCGCCCCGTGCGCACCTTGTCGCGCAACTGGTCCATCGCCGCACTGGCCTTGATGTCGGCCTCGCGCTGCCGGACCTTTGCCGCGCTCCACTCGCGCACCAGCGCGCCGCCGCCGAACAGCAGTGCTGTCAGCACGAAGACGGCCACGCCGACCGTCAGCACCCGGTGCCGCCGCGACCATTTGCGAACCCGTTGCACGAGCTTTGGCCGGCGAGCACGAATCGGCTCATCCGATAGGTACCGCCGCAGATCATCCGCCATCTCCTGCGCCGTGGCGTAGCGATCCCCCGGGTTCTTCTCCAGCGCCTTCATGACGATCGTTTCCAGTTCCGCCGGGATGTCCTTGTTCAACTTCCGTGGCGGTCGCGGCTCGTCGAAGGCGATCTGTCTCAGCAAGTCTTGCCGGTCATGGCCGGTGAAGACGGGTTCCAGCGTCAGCAGTTCATACAGCGTCGCGCCCAGCGAGTAGATGTCCGTGCGGTGGTCGATGACGACGCGCTTGGCGAGGGCTTGCTCGGGGCTCATGTAACGCAGCGTGCCGATCAGGTCGCCGCTCATGGTGAGCGCGCCCTCGGCGTGCTGGATGTGGGCGAGGCCGAAGTCGGTCACCCACAGGCGGAGGTTGCCCTCGCCTGCTTTCCCCTCACCCCCGACCCCTCTCCCGAAGGAGAGGGGAGCATTTGTATCCAGCATCAGATTGGCGGGCTTGATGTCGCGGTGGACGATGCCGACCTGGTGGGCGTAGTCGAGCGCCTCGGCGGCCTGAATGCCCAGCTGGGCCACGGTGCGGAAGAAGGCCGGGCTCTTGAGCGAGCGTTCGGTGGAGAGAGCGATTATGGTGGGATTGCAGATCTCAGATTTCAGATTGCAGATTGCTTCGACGGCCGG